>Ga0116231_10013232_pt1 | contig 11688 bp, 6 predicted proteins | sample S1TSphgellanicum_2_FD_89695 | JGI IMG/M metagenome (GOLD analysis project Ga0116231, IMG submission 89695) | Host-associated microbial communities from peat moss isolated from Minnesota, USA - S1T2_Fd - Sphagnum magellanicum MG | ecosystem: Host-associated > Plants > Peat moss > Unclassified...
AACTATAAATTATTCTCAACCATAATCTTTTTAGGCAATAATAAAAATATAAACTATGATGAAATGGCGATAACTATAGTAATATTATTCAATTAATATATTTATCTTTCACTACACATTTACTACTACCAGCTTTGTTAGGAGGAATAGATGTTTTATAACCATCAATTGTATCACTATAGGACTCCTATTTGATTTTTGAAAATTAGCCCTCACTGAATCTTGTTTAAAACTCAAGTAAGACTCCTACAGCATAGCTAAGGAGTTGCGCAACTCCTCAGTACAGATTAGTTATTAGTAATTCTACTTGGTTGTAGGTTTACAAGCCGTTACAGCATCTTTTATCGGGGTTTTTCCCTGAGCCTTTCCATCGGCTGCGATTTTCTGGAGTTGCTCTTTTGTGACTGGTGTGTTGGAACCTAGCGCTAGTTTGTTTCGCACACATTTGCTAAAAGGAGTTTGGGGTTGTGCGTTAAGAGCATTGAGTAGTTTTTGGGAACCTTTCTGGGCTGGAGGGTTTTGACTCAAGGCTGCGCTTGTTGCTACTGAAACGGTTGCTACGGTCAAGAGAACGGGTAATAATCCTTTCACAGTTCTTGCATTAAATATCATGAGTATCTCCTCACTTTGCTGTATCTACTTGGTCAGATTTACGTCATTGATGCTACCATTGTCTGGATGTGTTCGCAAGATTTTTATAGATGAGTATCTGCATTTATAATGTTCCGTGTCTTGTCAGCCAAGTGAGTTTATTGAGACTTAGTGATTTACATATTCTTTAAGTTAGACAATTATAGAGAGCGATCGCACTAAATAATCACTGCAATCGCTAGTTATGTAGCTACGCATTTGGATAAAAAAGTAAATTATAATTTACGTATAATTTCTTATATGATATTTGTCCTGTATCAGGTTTAATAGATATTGGATCGAGAATAAGTTATGTAAGCAATACAGTTATACATCAAGTTTCGTTCAACTTAAGGATGTCAGATATAGGGTTAGAGTTTCCAGTATCTGGCTAAATAGATAAACTCATAACCGACAGGAGTAAATTTACACGCATAACAGTTTACCCATAATGGCCAGTTATACAGATTGGAATCAGGCGTTAATTTCCTACTTTATCGATGGTGTCCCACGAGGTACAAGAATCTACCTTAGTGTTGATGAAGATGTCATAGAAAACATTGGTTATAATTTTACAGACTCATCTGTTGATGGGAAGTGGATTGATGACTTCAACAGCGCGGTTAGAAAAAAAGTTATTGTTGATGAATATGTTAATTTAAAACAAATAAAAGGAAAAAATCCTCAAGGATTTCCCCAAGGAGTTGCCTTTTTATGTGCTTGTGTTTTAGCAGCCTCTCTCATGGGAGAAGAAGAGAAAATTTCGGAAAAAGATTATTTTAAACGCTTGCGAGAAACTTTAGCCTTACCAGGCTTTCACCGTCCACAAGGGATGAAATCTGGCTCCGATTCAGAAGAACCTTTATGGAAAGAATGGAATCTTTGGCTAATGCAACAGGGATTTTTAGTCTCAGCACAACCCGGTAGTGGACCAACTAAATATACTAATTATCCCATTTCTCAATGTTTATTACGTCGTACTGATAAGGATAAATTACAGCAATTATTTCAAGAAAAAAAATGGCAAGCTCAATGGGATGCTTTAACTTTGTTTGTATATGTGAAAGAAGTAGGCTTATTTGGTAAGCACCTCAGAGATTTATTAACAGAAGATAGAGAGCGCTATGATTCTTTAGCAGAAGAGATTTATCAAGTGTATGAACAGTGGCAAGAATACGGTTATTCTAAAAACAAGAATTGTAATTCATACAATTGGAGTCATAATCTTTCGTGTGGATTATATCGCACCGAAAGCTTCTTAGGAGATATCTCCTATAGTCTCTATCCTAAGCAGAAAAGGAGATGTAAACCTGAATTAATAGAAATTCAAATAAACGAGAATAATTATCAGTCAAGGGAAGAACGTCCTGGATGGTATTACCCTTTAGATTATTATGTAAATGAAACTGAATTGGAACAAGGTTGCAAATACCAAATTACTTCCCCAAATAATTTAGATTATTTAGTTCTGCCAGACCGTGATTTTTGGATACTGGTTTCCGATCCTGATAATTATGATTCTGGAGCGTTTGCATCCTGGGGAAAACCATCACCAGGCAATGAATTTATTCTTCTGTGTAAAAATAAAAAGGAATTGCTTAGTGATATTCACAATTTAAGGGATAAACATTTACTAGAATGGAGTAATCAACCTAGCACAAATACTAAATGGATAGAAATCGAACAGTGTATGGTCGTTTCACACGCTTGGGATAAAGTCATTATAAAAAATCAAGCTTTAAAAGATGCCTTGCAACCCAGTGTTAGCTTATCAATTAGTTTATCTGGTGGTTTACGTGTACCTAAAATGGACGCATGGCTGATAGGATATAGTCCACAAATCACTATTTTTGGACTATATCCTACTGTAAAAATAAAAGTAACTGAACTAGCAAATGGTCGAGTCATTATGGATGAATCTCACCCTATAAATGTTCCAATTAATATTTCTCTACCTCATACTGGTGAATATATTGTACAAGCTTTTACTCAGGATAGATCAACTCCAAAACGCTTAATCAGAATTGTTGATTGGAATAAACTGGAAATAGAGAAATCAAATCATTATGAATTCAGAAATATCAATGATAAAAATCAGATATGTGGAAGTATAATACAAAAAAGATGAAATATTAAGCATATTTTTATTTCATATCATTATAAAAAAACAATAAATACCAATTATGAACAAGCAAAAAATTATAGCAATAATTGACCCTCATGGCAATGCCATTAAATTACGCTGGTATAAGGGATTTTTATGCGAAGGAAGTCAAGAACAAATAATTGAGAAAATTTATGAATTGGTCTGTAAATTTTCGCTTGAAAGATTTGTATTACATATGTATAAAAGTGAGTTAATAAATAATAAATTTTATATATTTCTCGGTATAGAGAGTGAGAAATTGGGTCATATTCCACAAGAATTAATAACTCATCTGATTATACCATTACAAAAACTTCATAGATGTATTTTTACAGAAATTTGTAGCAGTTTTAGCTACTATGATGAAATTCGATCTCGGATAGGATTAGAAATTCAGTCTTGTGAGTTTACTAATAGAATACCTTATCGACCAAAATCTAAAATAATTGTTAACAACCCATTTGATATTACTATCGTCACCTCAAAATCTAAAAATCACATCCTAGCTTCTGAAAATATTAAAGCTTATGTCCAACGCTATGAATACTTGTTATATTGGCTATCAACTCTTGGTACCGGGACGTGGGAAACGTTTAGAAGAACTTGTAATACACTTCAACTAGAAGAGTCTAATAGGATTTTAAGAAGGTTTAGATTATTAGGACATCTGGAAACTTGCGCAAATGGTTCTAAATGGTCAAGCGCACCAACAACAATTGTTCAAATTGAATCTGAACAATCTGAATTTATATTATGCGGTCAACGTAATATAAAACTAATTAATCAGCTAAAATTATTAGGAATTGTTGTTAATATTGCCGATCAACCTAGAGGAGAAGCACCTCCTTGTTTGCGGTTGCTAGTAGATAATCCTGATATAATCACTAACGAATTACCACTTATTAACGTAGGTAAAGCATCACAAAAATTGAGCGAAATCTTACCAGAAATTACAACTTGGCAACAAAAATTAACTACTTTAGAACTTGTAGCAAGTATGCAGAAATGGAGAAAATTTAACAGTGATAATAAGTTTGAAATTTGTGGTAATCCTAATGAAACAGGAATGTATGAAATCTGTGATGAGAATTTCAACCATCGTTATACTTTATTCTATAACCAAGAAACTAAAACTTGGCACCAAGGTGATTGGTATGGTTTAAGATTTTTGTCTTTACAATCTCAAGGAATTTCTTGTCAAGTTTATTATGATATCGATAGTAAAAAACTAGTAGTTCCAACTAATCAACGCTGGCCGGAAATTTATGAACGTGCTTTAGTTCTCGCATCTGGCAAATTACCAACTAGTGATAAATCCTGGCTAATTTATGAAAATATAAATCGTGAACTAGCCTATGTATTAAGTGAAAAACTCAATGTAAAATTAAATCAAAACGATCAGGAGTTATTAAACTGTGCATGATGTAATAGGAGCATATGAAAGACTTAACTACCTTTATCATTTATATATTAAAAGTGCCTTTCCTTTACGTTATCGTTCTTTAGCTGTGGAAAGAGAACAAATATTACAAAAACCTGGAATTTTAAGTCAATCACCTTTAATTGAACCTCTTCCTATCTATCCATCATCAGGATTAGATTTGGAAGCTGCTGTTAAAAAATTACCTAGTAAATATCATGATTTAGCACAGTTGGGAAAAATGGTATTTGAAGATGGTATTGAACTTTACGATCATCAATGGCAAAGTTTGAACGAAGTTTTAGTTAACCAAAAAGATTTGGTAGTAACAACTGGTACAGGTTCAGGTAAAACTGAGTGTTTCTTATTACCTTTACTTGCTCATTTAACTTGGGAATCTAGGACTTGGTCAGATAGTAATCCATTCCCAAATAATCATCATTGGTGGAGTAATAATCATCGTGTATCACAATGGCAGCATGTGACCCGTCCAAAAGCATTAAGAGGTTTAATACTTTATCCTCTCAACGCATTAGTAGAAGATCAATTAAGAAGATTGAGAAAAATTTTAGAAGCACCAGAAATACATGATTGGTTAGATCGAAAAAGAGGCGGGAATCGGATTACTTTTGGTCGTTATACTGGAGAAACACCAATTCCAGGTGGAGAAACACCTGAGAAAGTGAACAGACTAAAAGGAGAATTAGCAGATTTAGAAAATCAACAAAAACAGATTGGAAGAGCTAATTTATTTTTAAATCCTGATTTACCTTATTATTTCCCGCGTGTTGATGGTGGGGAAATGTGGTCGCGTTGGGATATGCAAGATAGTCCACCGGATATTTTAATTACTAATTATTCAATGCTGAATATTATGCTGATGCGAAGCATTGAACAAAGTATTTTTGATATTACAAGAGATTGGTTAGCTGAACCTAATCATCCAGAAAGACAATTTTTCTTAATTATTGACGAATTACATGCTTATCGAGGTACACCAGGAACAGAAGTTGCTTATATTTTACGGTTGCTGTTTTCTCGTTTAGGTTTAACACCTGATTCACCAAAGTTGAGAATTATTACAACTACTGCAAGTTTGGAAGACAATGCTGAGGGTAAAAAGTTCTTACGAGAATTTTTTGGACGTAATGAAACCCAGTTTGCTTTTATTTCAGGACAGCAGCAAAAACCAAAAATAAATGCTGTAAAATCTTTATTAAATTATCAAGACGCTTTTGCTAATTTTGCTCAATCCGTACAATCAAATCCATTAGAATCAATGGGTCAACCTGATATAACTAATCGAAATATAGAGAATGCTATATTAACTCTGACTAAGGATTTAGGTTATGTAAATTCATCAGGAAATTTATCAAAAATAAGTTTAGCAAGACAATTAGGAGAGGCTTTAGTAAGTTTTGATGCTGGTGAATCTTTGCGAGATGCTTGTCAGATGGTAAATGGTAGTGTTCGCGCTACAAAGGTAGAAGATTTACAACAGCAAATTTTCCCAAATTCACAACATGGTTATGATTCAATGCGGGGATTATTGTTGGCTTTGGGAATGTCTAAATTAGAAAATGGTAGATCGCCCCAACCTGTACGCGGACATTTATTCTTTCATAATTTACAAAGTTTATGGGCTTGTTCTAATCCTAGTTGTACAGAAGTTGATTACAATAAGCGAAAAAGCGATCTACCAACAATCGGGGCTATTCATGCTAACCATCGTCTAACTTGCGGTTGTGGTTCTCGTGTTTTAGATTTGATAGTCTGTGAAGTTTGTGGTGATGTGTTTCTTGGTGGTTATAAAAGTACCCGTAAACTTGGAACTCGTACTATAGATATTCTCACCCCAGACCAACCAGAATTAGAAGGAATACCTGATTTAGTGGTGATGAATCAGCGATATGGTAATTATCGCGTATTTTGGCCTTTACCGGGAGAAACACCACCTTGGACAACTAAACCTCAAGATTTAGAATGGACGGTTGATAAAATTAAATGTCGCTGGATACGAGCAAAACTAGATAGAAAAACTGGTGTATTAATTCAAACTACAACTCCACCGAAACCGGATGAAGTTGCTGGTTGGCTATATCAAGTTATGGAAGATCATCCAGAAAAATCCGCATTACCCACAAAATGTCCTCGCTGTGATGCTGATTATGGCAAACGTGATAAATTTCCTACTCCTCTACGTATTCACCGTACAGGGTTCCAAAAGGCTTGTCAAGTTATTGCTAGTGGATTATTACGGGAAATGCCATTACCATCTCCACAGGGATCGTATAGTTCTCGGAAATTGGTGATATTTTCCGATAGTCGTCAAGATGCAGCTAAATTAGCGGCTGGTATGGAACTTGACCATTATCGAGATATGGTACGGTTATTATTAATTCAGTCTTTTTATGAATATTGGTCTGATTTAATTGCTTTTTTACGAATTACTGGGTCATTTATTCCTAGTGTTTTTACACAATTACAAAGTATAAATCTACGTCTTTATGAAAATGTAATCCAACGATCACAAACAGATGATTTAATCAAACGAGATCGCTTTACTAATGCAAATCCTAGCCTAATTACAGAAGCACTTGCTTGGATAATGGGTTCACCCGCAAGTAATCCCACAATCCGTACTGAATGGTTGAATTTATTGCACCGTTATCCAGAACGCATACCATTATTAGAATTACGCCAAAAAGTTAGGGACGGTTTATTAGAGTATGGTATTTGTCCTGGTGGTGCGAGTTTTCGTGCTTTAACCTATTCAGGAGGACAGAATCAAAGTCTACAAAGATACCCTTGGTTTAACTGCTATGACTGGAGTATTACTGCTGTAATTAAAGTGTCTCCACTCACACAAGACCAAATAGACCATACTAGCTACTTAGAAAGTTTACTGACTGCAGAATTAATGAACCCATTGTTCGATCATGTAGTACGGACAATGGAAGGTTTTGGACAAGGATGGGTTAGTTACCAACCGCGAGGAAATTTATCAGCTAAAGAGATTGAAGTTGTTGATGCAGTCATTAGACAGTTAGGAGTGCGTCGCCGTCACAAATATTCTAAGTTCTTTTATCCTGGTACTGATAATAATTTGCCGCGTTTTGCCAGAAATTACATTACAAGCACAGGTTTAAAACCTGAAGATATTGAGCAACAATTAAAGTTACAAGCGGGAACTGCTAGTGGTCAAGGCTTAGTAATAGATCCTGATAGATTATATTTAATGTTACCACCAAGCAAAAACAGTCAGGGGTTACGTAGTGGTTATAGATGCGATCGCTGTAATGCTTTTTACCTTCATCCTGCGGGAGGTTTTTGTTCCGAATGTAACAGCCGAATGAATACGAATACCCAAACTCCCCAAAAACTCAGCCCAGGGACTACTACATATGACTTTGACTACTATACCTACCTATCAGAGCAATCAGGTCAGCCTTTCCGAATGAATGCGGCTGAGTTGACAGGACAAACAGATAAAGAAGAACGAATTAAGCGTCAACGTTGGTTTCAAGACATCTTTATCAATAATGAAATAGGACGCGTTCAAGGTATAGATTTATTGAGTGTTACAACCACAATGGAAGCAGGAGTTGATATAGGTGCTTTGCTAGCAGTAATGATGGCTAATATGCCGCCTCGACGCTTTAATTATCAACAAAGAGTAGGTCGTGCAGGCAGGCGTTCCGCAGGAGTCGCTTTAGCTGTTACTTTTTGTCGTGGTAGAAATCATGATGATTTTTATTTTCAACGTCCAGAAATGATCACTGGTGATCCACCACCCCCCCCTTATGTGGATATGCGAAGTGAGGAAATTTTCAACCGTGTGTTGATTAAAGAAATATTACGCCTAGCATTTCAAGACAAAGGAATTAGCAGTAAAGATAGCAAAGATAATGTACATGGTGAATTTGGTAATGTCAGTGAATGGAATAATACTAAACAGCAAATCCAAGATTGGTTAGATGATCTAAAAAATCAACCAACAATTATCAATATTTTAGATAGCTTACGAGTACAAACAACCTTAATAAATGCCAATAATCAGCAAATGCTGCTATTCCTTCGCAATGATTTAATTCCACAAATTCAAATCATTGTTGATGACCAAACATATACCCAAGATAAACTAAGCGAACGTTTAGCAAATGCTGGATTATTGCCAATGTTTGGGTTTCCTACTAGAGTTCGATTACTTTATACACGGTTACCTAAAATTAACAATTGGCCACCCACATCGGGAGTAATAGATAGAAATTTAGATTTAGCGATTGGTCAATTTGCGCCAGGTTCTCAAACTATTAAAGATAAAGCCGTACATACCGCTTGTGGTGTAGCTGATTTCTATCGTCAAGGCATGAAATTAGAATCTAAATCAGGATTAATTCCACCTTTTACAGAAAGTAATTATGCTTTAGGATTATGTAAAAATTGTCAAGCTGTTATTTACCCATATAAATTATTATGTAAACCCCTACCAGGAGGTAATAAACCGACAGAAGATATCTGTCCAGTATGTAAAAAAGACAAATTACGCTGTATTGACGCTAGAGAACCGAAAGGATTTATAACTGACTTAAAACCAGAGGATTTTGATGGACAATTTGAGTGGCAACCACGCGTAACTAGACCATCTTTAAGTGTTGATGCTGTGAAAATCTCATCTACTCTTGTTATGAATGCTGCTTTATTTTCATTAAATGAAAATATTATTTCCGTCAATGACAATGGTGGAAATGGTGGCTTTGATTTTCACAATGCAACAATTTATGGTAAAACTAAACCGGGTGTTTATGCAGCATCCTTAGGAAACAACAGTTCTGTTAATCTAACCGGGCCTAGTTATCGAATAGCACTGTTATCTCGTCGGAAAACAGATATTTTGTTAGTAAATATCCAGCAATGGACAACTGGTATATTTGCAAATCCAACCGATGTTATAGGGCGTGCGGCTTGGTATTCTTTCGCCTTTTGGTTGCGAATAGCAGCAGCTAGTTTACTAGATATAGATACGATGGAATTACAATCTGGTTTTCGTTCTTTAGCAGAAAATGGCCAAGTGATCGGACAGGCTTTTTTATGCGATCAATTAGAAAATGGCGCGGGATATTGCCGATTTTTATCACAGCCACAAGAATTTAAAAAATTAATGGATTTAGCTAACATAAATAATTCTAGTAGCATTGCTAATAAATGGCTTAATCATCTACATGGTGACAACTGCGATACTTCCTGTAATTTATGTTTACGCGATTATCAAAACCTTGCTTATCACGGTTTATTAGATTGGCGATTAGCTTTAGATATGGCACGCATAATCATATCAGCATCTACTGAAATTGATATTAATTCAGATTGGGGAAATATCCAAAATCCTTGGGTGAAGTTATATCAAGGCCAAAATTCGCCAATTACAACTACATTACAAAATCTGGGTTATGGCTCACCTATTCAGTTTGTCACTCTCACAGGCTATGTACATCAAGATAAAAAGCGTCAAACTATTTTGATTTTACGTCATCCTTTGTGGCAAGATGACCATCCTGAATGGTTAGAAGCTCAGGGAATGGCTAAAGACCTATACCCTGATTATGAAGTTAAATCGAGTAATCCATTTATGATTCTGCGTCGTCCTGGTGACTACGCATGAAGTAAAAAAAGCCTAAATTAGTCGGGTTGCTTGAGATAAGGTCAAATGTCAATACAACGAGGATGATTTGATAACTTAATAATATATGGTAGCGCAGTAGAATTGACTCCTCATCCTCCCTACAACATAAATTTACCCTACTTTAGCTCTTGCTCATTGCTCTCGTAGTACATATCGCACACTACGAACAGTGTGGATCAAGCGATTTTGATTATTTTCTTCCAGCTTCAATTTGTTCTCTCGAAAATACTTGGCGCGGATGAGAGAGAAAATACTCTAATAGATCAAAATCTTTTGCGGTTAATTCTATTGTCCGCTTACCTCGATAAACTTAGCGAGTCAGATGATTTAAACTCAAATCAGCAAATTGTAAAACATCATCGGGAATAAGACTGTAGTGATTTTTTGACTAATTTGGGCTGAATCCAGTGAAATTAGTGATATGCTGGAGTAAATCAGTTATTTAACTTCATTTTTCCTCATTTTTTAGCGCAATTATGCTAAATATAACCATTTTACTGTGGTGAAAATTTCGTGACATTAACTAACTGCAAAATATTCACGATCACCAATTTAAGCCACACCATAATCTGTATACTGCCGTTTATAAGCAGGCTGCAAACCCAAAACAATATCCTCTCGTGGTACACCCATTGCTACCAAATCCTGTGCCGGATTTTGGTCAGTTAAATTTTGCTGAAGCCAGATTTTTCCATCCTTAATATCAAAATGAATAATACAGCGATAAATACGCTTTAAACCTTCCCATCCTACATTCATCCACTGATAATGGTCGTGCTTGTCATCAAAAATTAGCTGGATTTCCACTTCACTCTCAGCTACATCTTCGTTACCATAACGAGTTAATAAACTTTTCACGCACTCCCGATACTTGGCTAATTTATCCATTGCACAATTACCTCCTTTGTAGGTTCATAGACAATTAATAAAAGCTTATACCTTTGTATAGCTGCTTGTGTAAACTCAAACTGAAAAAATGTCTTGTAAATATCTAAAGGAACAGCTAAGTATAATAAGCGGTCTGGTTCATCTGGTTCCAATGCTAATCTGTATGTTTAATATCATAGTATTGAAAGACAGCGAGCAGAGCGATGGCGCGGGTAGACTAAGTTATGGCTCTCTTAGTACATATCCCACACTACGAACAGTGTGGATCAGGCGATTTTGATTATTTTCTTCCAGCTTCAAGCGGAGATAACGGATATAGACCTCGATAATATTAGAATCTCCCATGAAATCATATCCCCAAACTTTCTCTAAAATTTGTTCTCTGGAAAATACTTGGCGGGGATGAGAGAGAAGATATTCTAATAGATCAAACTCTTTTGCGGTTAATTCTATTGTCCGCTTACCCCGATAAACTTGGCGAGTTAAACGATTTAAACTCAAATCAGCAAATTGTAAAACATCCTCATTTGTTTCTTGCGTCCGACGGAGATGCGCACGAATTCTTGCTAGTAATTCCTCAATACTGAAGGGCTTGACTACATAGTCATCCGCGCCTGCGTCTAATCCCGCTACGCGATCGCTCACTTCATCTTTAGCTGTGAGCAAAATTATAGGAATAGAATTACCTGTAGCTCGGAGACGACGACAAATTTCTACCCCCGAAATTCCCGGAAGCATCCAATCCAGAATAATTAAATCAGGTGTTGATTCCCTTGCTAGGGATAAACCAGACATGCCATCATAGAAATACTCGGTATGCGGGAAACTCAGAGTCTTCAGACCTGAGAGGGAAGCGACCCGTGCGGTTTTAACCGCCGTGGTATTTACATATTAACAGTGATGTGGTTTATTGAATTTTAG
>Ga0116231_10013233_pt1 | contig 11688 bp, 5 predicted proteins | sample S1TSphgellanicum_2_FD_89695 | JGI IMG/M metagenome (GOLD analysis project Ga0116231, IMG submission 89695) | Host-associated microbial communities from peat moss isolated from Minnesota, USA - S1T2_Fd - Sphagnum magellanicum MG | ecosystem: Host-associated > Plants > Peat moss > Unclassified...
TCCAGCTCGGCATGCACTGGTTCCCCGAGCGCCCCGGTGGGCTTGATAGGGTGTACTATGAGCTTTCCCGGGCGCTGCCGGAGGCGGGGGTGGGGTTTCGGGGGCTGGTGGCGGGGACTAAGCGGTGCGAAGTGGAAAGCCATGGCGCGGTCACGGCTTTCGCCATGCCAGATGCGTCGTTGCCGCAGCGCTGGCGCGGCATGCGGCGGGCGTTTGCGCAGGCCGTTTCGCGGCACAAGCCGGATGTGATCGTCTCCCATTTCGCGCTCTATACATTGCCCATCTTGGATCTGATTAAAGACTGGCCGTTGGTCGTGCACTTTCAGGGTCCGTGGGCGGATGAAGGGGCGGTGGAGGGGCATTCGGGGGTGCGGCATGCGGCCAAGCGGGCGGTGGAGCGGCTGGTTTACCGGCGGGCGGCGCGCGCCATTGTGCTCTCCAGTGCTTTTGCCAAGGTTCTTGGCGAAAGCTACAAATTTCCGGCCGAGCGTATCCGTGTCATCCCCGGGGGCATCGATGTGGCGCGCTTCGCCGTCACCGCCACCCGCGCCCAGGCACGGGAGAAACTTTCGCTCCCGGCGGATCGGCCCGTGCTGGTGGCGGTGCGCCGGCTGGTGCCGCGGATGGGGCTGGAAAATCTCATCGCCGCGGTCGCGATTTTGCGCAAAGCCATGCCGGATGTGTTGCTGCTGATCGCCGGGCGCGGCGTGTTGCAGCCGCTTCTCGCGGCGCAGATCGAGGCGGCGGGGCTGGCGGAGCATGTCAAGCTGCTGGGCTTTGTCGGCGACGATGATTTGCCGTTTTTATACCGCGCGGCGGATGTGTCGGTGGTGCCCTCGGTGGCGCTGGAAGGGTTTGGGCTGATCGCGGCGGAATCGTTGGCCGCCGGGACGCCTTGCCTGGTGACGCCGGTGGGCGGCTTGCCGGAAATCGTCACAAAACTTTCTCCAGATCTCGTATTGCACGACACCGCGGTCGAGACTCTCGCAGACGCCTTGAAGGCCGCGTTGCGTGGCGAGCTGAAGCTGCCGGACGAGGCCACTTGCCGGGCCTATGCTGCGGAACATTTTTCCTGGCCACTGATTGCGGCCCGGATCGCGGAAACGTATCGGGAAGCGCTGCTTCCGTCATGAGGGGCCGGCCCCGTCTTTGCTGATATCGCGGTGCAGCAGGAATCTGTTGTCATTCAGGCGCGCGTGGCGTAGGTTTGCGTATGCGAAACATTTTGCTCCCTATCCGGGCCGTGTCTCTCGGCTGCCCGGCCTCTTCAGGCGGCTTGTAAGTCCGGCCTTTGCGGGTCTTGTTCGTCGACCAGTCGGCGGAGTTGGGGGGGGCTGAAATCTCGCTCCTTCAGCACGTGACCGGGGCATCGCATGAATCCGCGGTCTTGCTGTTCGAGGACGGGCCGCTGGCGGTGCGGCTGGCGCAGGCGGGCATTGCGGTCGAAACGATCCGCGCGGCGGGGCCGATTCAGGTGCGGCGCGAAAGCGGCTTGTTCGCAGCGCTGAAATCAGCGCCGGCGGTGCTGGCGCTGGTGGCCGCGGTGGCGCGGCGCGCGCGGGGGTTCGACGTGGTGTACGCGAATTCCCAAAAAGCTTTCGTGGTTTGCGCGCTGAGCATGTTTTTGGCGCGCCGCAAACTGGTTTGGCATTTGCATGATATTTTGACCGCCGCGCATTTCGGCCGGTTCTTGCGCTGGTCCGTGGTGCGGCTGGGCAATGGGCGGGCCAGCCGGGTGATTGCGAATTCCGAAGCCACGGCCGCGGCTTTCGTGGCACTCGGCGGGCGCCGGCAGCTTCTTGCAGTGGTGCATCAGGGGGTTGACGAGGCGCCGTTCGCCGCCGTGCCGGCCGCTGATGTCGCCGCGCTGCGGGCGGAAATAGGGGCGGATGCCGGCCCGTTGATCGGCGTGTTCGGCCGGCTGGCGGCGTGGAAAGGCCAGGCTGTATTTCTGGAGGCGCTGGCCCAGGTGCCAAGCGCCATCGGCGTCATTGTGGGTGAGGCGCTGTTTGGCGAGCAGGCCTATGCCGAGACGCTGCATAGGCAGGTGGCGCGCCTGGGGCTGAAGGAACGGGTAAAATTTCTGGGGTTTCGCGAGGATGTGCCGGCGCTGATGCGCGCGATGGACATCATCGTGCACAGCTCCATCGCGCCGGAGCCGTTTGGCCGCGTGGTGGTGGAAGGCATGATGGCGGGGCGGCCGGTGATTGCCGCGGCGGCCGGCGGCGTTTTGGAAATCGTGAACGATGGCTTAACCGGTTTCCTGTACGAACCTGGAAACGCCGGCGCGCTGGCCGCCCAGGTAAAGACCGTGCTGGGGTCGCCGGCGCTCGCCGCGCGGGTGGCGGAGATGGGCCAGGCCGACGCCAGGTTGAAATTTTCCGCTGAAGCTAGCATTTGTCGTGTGGACGCGATTTTGTCCACTTTGGTGTCCACAAACGGTTAGCTGACTGGGTATAGGTATTGAGACTGATTGATACGAAGATGAGGTTCGGATCGCGGTACGCCCAGGGATCCTAATGCGCATACTTTATATAGATCAGACCGCTGAACTCGGGGGCGCGGAGCTTTCGCTGTTCGCCGAGGTCACGAATCTCCCGCACCAGGCCAGCGTGCTGCTGTTTCAGGACGGGCGGCTGCGCGAGATGTTGGAAGGGGCGGGCATCGCGGTGGAGGTTTTGGCCTCGGCGGAGGCGGCGCGGCAGGTGAAGAAGGGCTCCGGCCTGGTGTCTGTTCTGGCGGCGGCGCCGGCGGTTTTGCGGCTGGTTTACGCCGTGGCGGCGCGGGCGAAACAACATGATTTGATTTATGCGAATTCGCAGAAGGCGTTCGTGGTGGGCGCGCTGGCGGCGGCGCTGACGGGCAAGCGGCTGGTGTGGCGGCTGCGCGATGTGTTGGATGAGACGCATTTTTCGGCGTCCTTGATCAAAATCGTGGTGCGGCTGGCGAACTGGAAGGCAAGCTGCGTGATAGCGAATTCGGAGGCGACAAAAAGGGCTTTCGGGCAGGCGGGGGGCGATTTATCGCGCGCTTTCGTGGCGTATCCAGGGATTGATGAGCGGCCCTTCGCGGCAGTAACGGATGACCAGGTGGCGGCGATGCGGGCGGAACTGGGGGTTGGCGAAGCGAAGCTGGTGGGGGTTTTCGGACGTTTATCCGCCTGGAAGGGGCAGGATGTATTTGTAGAGGCACTGGCGCGTGTGCCCGGAGTAGTGGGGGTGATTGTGGGCGGGGCGCTGTTTGGGGAGGAGGCGTTTGAGAAGACGCTACGGGAGAAAATTGTGGCGTTGGGGGTGCAGGATCGGGTACGGTTATTGGGGTTTCGAGAGGATATTCCGGTGCTGATGCGCGCGATGGATGTGGTGGTGCATTGCTCGGTGGCGGCCGAGCCGTTTGGGCGCGTGGTGGTGGAAGGGATGCTGGCGGGCAAGCCGGTTGTGGCTAGTAAGGCGGGGGGAGTGATGGAGATTTTGGAGGATCGGGTGACGGGGCTTTTGGTGGAGCCGGGGTGTGTGGCAGGGCTGGCCACTGCGATTGGCGCGGCGGCTACCGGCGCGCCGGCGGTGGCCTCGGCGGGGTATGAGTTGGCGCGGGGACGGTTTACGGTTGGGGCGACGATGCGGCAGATTCAGGGGGCTTTGCTGGGATTGTGATGAAGAGTGCTGTTACAGTTTTGTTTCTTTTACGGCGGATGGATTGCAATGACGGGGTCGCCTCGTATTGCGAGACAATCATTTCGGGGCTTGCGGCGCGTGGCGACAAAGTGGTGATCGTATCTGGGCCGGTTACGGAATTTTACGGTTCGGCACCGCGACGTGCGGCTATTACGGCGGCGGCGGCGGCGTGGATTGTGCTGGACGGCCTTTCCTCTAAGATTCCCACTCCTGGCGTCATTCGCCGGATATTGTCGATCATGCATGAGCATAAGGTTGATGTGATCAGTCCACAGGGCCTGGCCCTTTTGCCGCTCACGTCTGTTTTGTCGCTGTTCAGCCGGCGGCCGGTTGTGGCGAATTATCTTCCCTCAATGGGCGGAAGTTCCCTAACGGCGGTGGCAACAGAGTTAACTTCGAAGACAAAGTTTTTGTATCGCGTTCTGCTCTTGGTTTGTAGGCCGGCATGTTTAATTGCTATTTCCAAAGCTATTGTTGATTTTTATCATTCTGACTGTGATGTTCCATTGCAGCGGATCGCGATGAGTGCGCTTGGCGTGGACCTGAAGACGTTTGCTCCGCCAACCTTGTCGCAGGCTGCCGCGGCTAGAGAAACGCTTGGCGTTTCGCCGACCGCTTTGGTTTGTGTTCTCCAAGGCAGGTTAAATTTCAACAAGGGCCACGATGTTGTCGTTGACGCGGTTCGTATTTTACGCCGAATCGCTCCGGCACTGGAGGTTACTTGTCTGTTTGGCGGCGGTGGCGACCAAGAAACTGAGATAAAAGACTATGCATTTAAGGATGAAGCCGACAAGGCGGTGTTTCGGTTCTTGGGTTTCCTGCCTGGGGGCGACGCTTTGCGAAACGTGTATTGGGCTTCTGATGTCGCATTGCTTCCCAGCCGTTTCGAGGGATTTGCTCTGGTCATCGCTGAAGCCATGGGCTGTGGCTGCGTTCCTATCCGTACTCGAAGCGGTGGTTGGCAGGACCAGATCGTGGATGGTTCAAATGGTTTCCTGATTCCGTTTAACGACCCGCAGGCGTTAGCGGAGCGGATACTGGAATTGTCCGACCCGGCCAGGCGCGCCGCGATGCGCAAGGAGGCAATCGATTTTGCCCAGAAAAATCTGGGGCGCGATAGGATGGTGGAGGCAACTTCCGACCTCTATCGACGAGTCGCAGCGTGATGGTGGACGAGCAAACAAAGGATATCTTGCCGCAAACGATTCCTCGACTTTCAGACGTTCGACTAAAGAGTTTTTTGGGTTTTTTGAGCTCGAAAAGCTCCCGCACTCGAACGAATGGTTATTTTGTTCGTCGAAAGCAATTTCAAATGGCGATCTCCGCTCACGGATTTCCTCATCTAACAGTGAACCTGACTTCGTACCTAAAGAAGATTTTGTAACGATTCGTCCTTGATTGAAACGATACTTTGCCAGCCTGAATTAAACATGGCCGCCCCAAATCTCTCTGCCCATTCGCGACATCTTTTTGGATCAATTTTCTTTGACTCGAAACGCTCAACCGCCCCAATCAATCCCGCGACACTTTGTTCTTCAAAAAAAACCCCGGTCGCGGCCGCGCCAACATCTCCCCCCACCACAGTCTCCAACACCCCCCCCTTCCCATACGCAATCACCGGCGTCCCGCAGGCCTGTGCCTCCACGGGAAGAATCCCAAAGTCTTCCTCCGCCGCAAACACAAACGCCCGTGCCCGTTGCATGTAATCGCGCAGCACCTCGCTCGATTGAAACCCCAGAAGCCTTACATTTGGCCCCGCTAATTTGCGGATTTTTGGCATCTCCGGACCATCCCCAATCACCACCAGCCGCCGCTGCGGCATCGAGGCAAATGCTTCAACGATCAGATCTATCCGTTTATAAGGCACCATCCGCGAAGCGGTGAAATAAAAATCTTCCTTCTCCACCACCAGCGAAAAATTCTCCACATCAACCGGCGGATGCACCACCACCGCATCGCGCCCATAAACTTTTTTTATCCGCCGCGCGATGTAAGCCGAGTTGGCAATAAAAACATCCACCCCCGCCGCCGTCCGCACATCCCAAAGCCGCACATAATGCAAAATCACGCGCGCCAACACGCCCCTTATGCCGCGCGTCAATCCGCCTTCTCGCAGATACTGGTGCTGCAAGTCCCACGCATAACGAATCGGTGAGTGACAATAACATATGTGCCGCTGGTCAGGTCCCGTCAAAACCCCTTTAGCCACCGCATAGCTGCTGGAAATCACCAGATCGTAGCCGGACATATCAAATTGCTCCACCGCGACCGGCATCAGCGGCAAATACGAACGGTATTTTGTCTTCGCAAAAGGCAGCTTCTGGATAAACGACGTCTTCGCCCGCTTGCCGAACAGCTTGACCCGCTCTTCATCATCCAGAAAATCCACCATCGCGAATAAATCCGCGCCGGGATACATCGCCAAAAGCTCCCGCAGCACGCGCTCGGCGCCGCCATACACCACCAGCCAGTCATGAATAATCGCCACCCGCTGTGGCCGTGTGACTGCCCCACCGGCCCTGTCTTCGAGTAACCGCTCCATCTTCAATGAAAAACTCCCCACAGTTCAAGACAAATACCAGCCAGCCCGAGTGCAAACAGGAAAACGGACGAAGACAAATTCCGCTTATAAAGAACTTCTTTTTCTGAAGAAAAAGAAGCAAAAAGACTTTGCTCGTGGGGGCGTTTAGACTGTGATTGCCTTTAATCGCCACCATGGATGTCGATTATAGGCAATCCCGGTCTAAACGCTCACAGGAGCAAGAAATTACTTTTTTCAAAAAAATTAATTTCTTTCCTTAATCCTTCTGCTCTCCAGAATGCCCCAACTCACACCCGTATCAAATCCACCAACTCCTCCTCGCTCAGCCTTGCCGCGATCTCCCCCCCTTCCAGCAAATCATTCGCTAAATCCCGCTTATCACGATGCAGCGCCAGAATCTTCTCCTCAATGCTGTTCTGCATCACCAGCCGGTAGATTGTCACCGGCCGTTCCTGCCCTATCCGGTGCGCCCGGTCGGAGGCTTGGTCCTCCACCGCGGGGTTCCACCAGGGGTCCAGATGCAACACATAATCGGCGGCGGTCAAGTTGAGACCGGTGCCGCCGGCGCGCAGACTGATTAGGAACAAGGGCGCGCCGCCGGCCTGGAAGGCGGCGACGCGGCGCTCGCGTTCGGCGGGCGGCGTGGCGCCGTCAAGATATTCGTAGGCGATGCCGCGCGCATCCAGCGCCGCGCGCAGCAGCGCCAGATGCCCGGTGAACTGGCTGAACACCAAAGCGCGGTGCCGGTTGCGCAGCAACTCGTCCACCAGCTCCAAAATCGCATCCAGCTTGGCGCTGGGCACGCCGATTCCGGGGTCGATCAGCGCGGGGTTGCAGCAGGCGCGGCGCAGCCGGGAAATTTCCGCGAGAATATGGATCTTGCGCTTGCCCTGGGCGGCGTCCAGCGCCCCTATCGTCTCCAGCGCGCGCTGGCGCAGGGCCTCGTAGAACACGCGCTCCGCCTCGCCCATCTCAACCGTAATCGTCTGCTCGGTGCGCGGCGGCAATTCGCTCAGCACCGCGGCCTTGGTCCGGCGCAACAAAAACGGCCGGATCAGCGTGCGCAAAGCCTGGCGCGCCTGCGCGTCGCGGTCGCGCTCGATGGGGATGGCGAAGCGTTTCTGGAACGCCTCGCGGCTGCCGAGCAGGCCGGGGTTCAGAAAATTCATCAGGCTCCACAACTCGTCCAGATAATTCTCTATGGGCGTGCCCGTCAGCGCCAGCCGGAAGCCGGCGTCGATTTCCACGCTGGCCCGCGCCCGCTTGGTCTGCGCGTTTTTAATCGCCTGCGCCTCATCCAGCACCAGCATCGCCCACTCCCGCCCGGCCAGCGCCTCGCTCTCCTGGTGCAGCAGCCCGTAGCTGCAGATCAGCACGTCGTGCGGCCCCAGCCCCGCCACAACTGCCGCGCGATCCGACGCCGCACCAAAACGCTGCGGCCGCAATGTCGGCGCGAACCTGACGAGCTCAGAAATCCAGTTCGGGCAGACGGAGGTGGGTGCGACCACCAGTGTGGGCCCGGCGGCGGCCCGCTCCAGCATCACCGCGATCGCCTGCACGGTCTTGCCCAGCCCCATATCGTCGGCCAGGCAGGCGCCGGCGCCCCATTGCGCCAGCCGGGAGAGCCAAAAAAATCCCTCCGCCTGATAATCCCGCAATTCCGCCTGCAATGTGGCGGGTATCTGCGGTGTCCAGGCAGCGGCCTCGCGGATGCGCGCGACATGTTGTTTCCACGCGGTGTCCACGCTCACATCGCCGGCCTGCCCCAGCGCCTCAGCCAGCGCCGGCGCGCCGAATTTATGCACGCGCCGCACACCGTTATGCACCTCCGACACAGTCGCCAGCTGCGCAAGCTGTGTGCGCAACTGGTGCGTCAGGGCGATGAACCGGCCATCATCCAGCGCCACAAACCGGCCCGGCGCGCGCTCCAGCCGGTCCAGCAGAAACTGCATTTCCAGCACCTGGCCTTCGTCGATGGTCACCTCGCCGGCCAGGCTGAACCAGTCGCGTTCCTTCGCCACACGTAGTTTCAGGCCTTTCGGCCCCGCCTGGCGCACAAACAGCTCCCGGCCCTCCGGCCATTCGGTGGAAAACGGGCCAGAATAGCCCTGCAACTCCAGCAGCAATTCCAGGCTGCCTTCCTGATCATCGACGATCAGTTCGTGCGCCTCCGCACCCATCCGGTCACGCAAAGTGGGGCAGGCCGCGATCAGCGCGGCGCGTTCGCTCAGCTCGCGCGCCAGGTCGCGGCTCACCCGCTTCTGCTGCTCGCCGATCACCGCCAGCACGGAGCGCCCGCCGAGTCCGGCGACATAGGCCGGCCCCGCGGCGCCAAATGGGCGCACGACAATGTGCAGCCTCAGTCCGGCCTCATGCGGCGTAAACTGCAGCACGGGCGACGCCTCGCCCGCCTCCGCCGGCGCCGCCACGTCGCTCACCTCCGAGCGGACCGGCAGCTTCGGGTTCTCCCGCCGCACCATCGCCACCAGCTGGTCGCGCCCCGCCTTGGGCACGACCAGCCCGCCGGGGCCGAGAATGTCACTGACCGCCATCATGGTTTTCGGAAATTCTACAACGCGGTAGCGCGCCGGCGTCTCCGGCTCGACGAAGACAGTGGGTTCGGCCGCGCTGTGCGAGAGCGCGATCCGAAAACCCTGGCCGGCCGCGCTGATCACGAGCTCCAGCGGATAGGCGACCAGCTCGATCCGCTGCGCGCGTTGCCTCGCGTCAAAAACCAGCGGATGGCCGACAAGGGCGAGGATCGTCCGCTTCGCATCAAAGTGGTAAGTGTCCGACCCGTACCAGCCCTCGCTGTCCCGCCGGATCGTCCGCAGGGCGATGATATCCGCCTCGGTGAGATAATCTAGTTTTGGATCCTGCTCAAAAAGCCGTTTTAGCGAAACCGGGCGCCCATCGCTCCAGCCATCCTTACCCTTGGCGGTTTGTTCGACGGCGTCGATCTCGAAATTTGCAAAATCGATGAACCAGGCCAGCCGGCGCGCGGCGCGGGCCGGCGCCGTTTTGGTCTCTCCGCCGCCGAGAAACACACCAAGGTTTTCAAGGGCGCGCTGCCACGGCGCCCGGTATTCCAACAGGCGGGTGAAGCGCAGCGAAACGCCGGCGCAAGTGGTATCCAGATAGTTTTGATAGGGCGTGGCATCCGCCGTCACCTCGGTCAGAAGCTGCCCGAAAATCCCCGCCCATAAAGGTACGGCGTCCCGCAGCCGCGCGAAATGCCGCTCGCTATCGCCGCGGCATTTCCGGGCGCGCTCGGCATCGATGAACCATTCGGCGAGTGCGATGCACGCGGCGGCAGCGGGTTCGGCCGGCATCGCTCGGCGCAAGTTATTGATCGATTCGGATGCCTTCGCCTGCTGGCCCTGCACCAGCCAGAACAGCGCCTGCAGCGCCTTGTAGCCGTGCCCATCTTGGGCCGCCGTCGCCAGCCCCGCATCCAGCGCCGACTGAATTTCGCCATGCAGCGCCGAATCACTGGTGGCCAGCATGGCCATGATGAAAAACAGGCCGTGCGGATTTTCTAAAAAAATCTTGCGCTTACCGGCCGCCTGCCGGCGCAGCTTTAGCGCCGGCCGGAAATGTTCAATGGCTGCCATATGGTCGCCACGCAGAAACGCCATCGTGCCGGACATCGCCGCCCGCAGCTGCGGCGCGATGTCCGGCATGCCGTCCAGCGCGGCCTGAACCTCGTCCAGCCGCGCCTGGTGCAGATCGTGGGACAGCAGCGCCAGACCGGCCGATTCAAATTCCGGCCGTTTCCGAAATGCCCGGTAATGCGAAATCATCGCCGGCAGCTCCGGCCCGGCGGCACCCCCCGCCGAGACGCCGGCCAGCTTCGCCGCGAACACCGCGTTCTGGATCACGGCATGCCGGCTGGTCAGCCATTCTAACGAAATATCGGCGTCGGAAAACACTTCCTGCAGCAGATCCGCCGTCTGATACGGCGCGCTGCGCTGGTCGAATTGATCCCGCTGGGCGCAAAATTTCGCCTCGTCATTGGCATAAATCGCCAGCCGCAGCAGGATCCGCCCGGAATCACTCATAAATGCCGGGCCGTAGAGGTATGAGGATGAATGGGCCTTGATGGTGAAAGCGCGCTTCACGCCTTCGGCCATGAGGGCGCCTTGCGCCGAACCAATGGCGTCGATCGCGACCTGGTGCAGGAGCGCTGGCGCGCAGGCGAGATCGGGGGTGAGCAGCCTGAGGCGGAGCAAGTCATCGAGCACCGGATTGAGGGCGCCATGAGTCCACGCCTTGCCGCTCGCCATGCGCAAGCCGGAACGGACCAGACAATCCTGAAAGACGGATTTGGAGGTTGCAATAAAAATCAGACTTTTCAGCCGAAGCAGCTGTTTTGCATCCGCCCGGAGGACCAAGACCCTCTCCCAGAGCTCGGCGGCGGACGGCGCGCGGACATCATCTTTCATTGCTTATAGACTGTACAATTCAGACCGGCCGAATTCAAATGCGCCAGTCTTGCCACTGTCTCGAAACGGCCGATCAGCATGGAATCGCTTGCGTCTTTGCCCGACCGTCCCGTGCAACCAGCAAGCCCGACTCGGCTCGTTCGGCCTTGCCGCATAGCGCCGTTATCGGCAACCGGAAGGACTAATTTTTCCGTCCCCAGACGCAAGCCGTCCCGTTCATCTGGGCCCGATGCCCGTTGAGAGACGAAATCAGCCTGGTGCGGAGCGCTGCACCTGCCGGATCAGAGGCAGCATGACGGCGACGGGGTCGGGCATGGCAATCATGGCGAGCGAGGTGGTCTGGTCCGTCGGCAGACGCGGCAAGCGGCTGACGATAATCCGTGCCTTTGGCAGAAACGCGTTGAGATCGGCGCAGAGAATTTCTCCCGCCGCCTTGGCCATCGCATATTCGGTCATGTCCCTCGGCCGTTCCTCGACCGCGACGGAAGACGGATAAAACGCCGCCAATCCTTTGGCGGACGCGGCGAAAAACCGCGAAAAAACCTGATAAAATTTTGTGACGTAGCAGTCCTCGAAGTCGTGATAAAGCGCGCTGTCGAACAATCCGGCCTTCCGCCGGAAAATTGGTGGCGTAGCGAAATAATAGAGCTGGCTGATGCCACCCGGCAAATCCGTCAGTTGCCCGTCGAGCTCAGCACGAAAATCAAACTGCCCCACGTCGCACCATCCACCATGACCACGAATTGAATCAGCCACGCGCTCCGCGTCCGCTTTCCCATTCGCATAGGTTATTAGAACTTTGGCGCCGCCGCTTGCCAATAACTTCGCCGTCAATTCGCCAAGCCCGCGGGAGCCGCCGATGACAATCGCCGTGCTGCCCGCAAATTCGTCCGGCTGACACAGGCCGGCAAGATCCGTCAGCGCAGGCTGCCGCACCGGCGGCGTTCGGAAAAAGCTCTCGATGCGGCCGAAAACACCGCTGCCCTGGACCTGCAACCGTACCGAGCCGAGCTGCGCGTTGGTGGCA
>Ga0116231_10013235_pt1 | contig 11687 bp, 11 predicted proteins | sample S1TSphgellanicum_2_FD_89695 | JGI IMG/M metagenome (GOLD analysis project Ga0116231, IMG submission 89695) | Host-associated microbial communities from peat moss isolated from Minnesota, USA - S1T2_Fd - Sphagnum magellanicum MG | ecosystem: Host-associated > Plants > Peat moss > Unclassified...
CGTGGCAAGTCCCAACACCAAAGGGTGTCCCGAATGCTAAACTAACCTCGTGGGGTTGGTTTTTGGATGCAGAATCACACAAGCTAAGCTAGTCCCTCTTCCTAGTCTAATCCCGGGGCTCCCGACTCGACCTTCTACCCCTTTCTAGAGTTGGAAGCCGGGAGCGTGCTACCAAGTTCAAATTTCCGCAACTTGACTTTGTGAAACCCTCAAGTGTGTTTCACCCCGTGACTTGGGAGCGCGTCAGTTGGCCTCCTTGCTTGCACAATGACGGTTGCGCTGGCTGGGGCACGTGGCTCGAATGCCAGAGGCCAAGTATCCCCACATTGTGCTCACTGCGCAGCTGACGAGTGCTACTTTTGGCCACAGCAAGTCGCCGCAATCTTTTAGGTCAATTGTCTGCAAAGACCTCAAGGCAGCTGGCATACCACACCAGGGTGGGGAGTGGTATGTGCAGGCGAGGGACAAATCATTTTGGCGCCGATTGGTGCAGGGCATGCCGTCTACACAAGCGACCCCCACACTGGCACACATACAGCCGGCCCGGGCATGCAAATGCTAAGGGGGGCTGCTATCTATGGTTTGGTTTGAATGTTTGGTTGGCACCATCTAGTTTTGCCTGGAAGCCATTCAGCCCACGAATAGAACCGGTAAAGGGCTATTGTAACTGTATGGGCATTTTGATGGACGTTTGTCCATTTTGACCAAATCTTTAGTTTGACACTTGGTCAAAAATGTCACTTTAGTCAAATGTAACATGCCATTTCATGCCCCAAACCTTTATTCAAAATGGACATACCTTTTGGTCAATGTGAACATTTCAATCAAATTAACCTTTTGAAAAACAATGATTTTTTTGTAATTATTTAGGGTTTAAAGTTTAATCTAGAAAAATCAAAGCATCTAATTCTAATCCACCATTCAAATTAGAAGGGTTGTGATTTGTGCTGGACCCTTAACCACAAAAATTTCAATTTTGTAATCACGATTCACACAAGTTCATATGAATTATAATAGTTGGTGTTAATGGCTTGATAAAGGAAAACTTGCAATATAAATTGTTCTATGCAATGTGAAACAAATGAAAGGTCCACCATCCAAGTTCAAATTTACAATAGAAAAAATGAAATTGAAACATTCGATGATAAGGTGAAAGCACATTATGGTGTAAACAAAAAATTGTCACAGTTTGATAGTTTTCGACACATGTAGAATTTTGATATATCATGGTGGATGTTTGGAAAAAAATTGTAAAAAAAATTTCAATTAATGGTGGTTTATATCTCAATATATCATTGTATAATGAAATTGGAGCAAATATGAACAAATTAATTAGTAATTGGAGTACATTTTCACTTTGCAATAACCTTGTCACAATGCTGCAATTATACAAAAGGACTATGAAGGACTAGATTTAATGGTAATTTATCCATGAAATTTTGCACATGTAAAAAGATAACCATGAAAGAAAATCTTCTTCTCTAAAATTCTCAACTTCTTTTCAAGTTGTGAAGTTCATATCAAATGTTTAAAAAACCTTTGTTAGTACCTCATGACGTTATAATAATGAAATTTTTGATCTTTTAAAGTTGTAAAATGTTCTTTCATTATGTAAATGGGCTAACTGTTTTTTTTACCATTTTAAATAAAAAGAATGGATTTTCAAAATTAATAAAAAATGATAATTTGTTGTAAAATAGGGGTTCTAAATCAATGTTTATAAAATTATTGGTGTATTTTTAAACAATGATACAACTACCAATCAATTGCATATTGATGGGTTTAATAATTTATTTTATGTTTGAAGTTCAAATTAACTATATGTGATCTCTATAAAAAATTCAAAGTTAATGAAATTTTACATGTTACTAGTTTTTATACCAATGAAGTCCCAATTTTCCCTAAAATTGTTTACACCGTAGTGTGCTTTCACCCAATAGCCAAACATCATGCAATGCACAAACACATTGTAAGGCTTTGAGTCAATTGTTTATATAATTACACAAAAATACATTCTAATTATGTACCAAAAGAATTGAAAAACACTAGTTAGAATATTTATCTCTATGTGCTAATGTTACAATTCCATACAAAATGATACATTATATATGTGTTATTTTGCGCGAGAGGTGTTATTATTGGAAGGACAAGATGGTCAAACATGGAAGGATCATGTGTGTAATTGTATGACATGTCATCTTTTACATATTGATGGCCAAGTTTATTCATCTTTCATAATTGTTTTGGTTTGATTACGTTATATGTTGTGTGAACAATCTATAGGGGATGCCATTATGTTAATTTGTGATTGGTGTTTAAAAGGTTGGCATATGGGATCTATCTTATTCCATCATTGGAAGACTTGCTGGTCAAAAAATGATTCTACCCTTGGTGCACTAAGTAGACCTAGGTATTTATTTTTATAACTAGATAGTAAGAGTATCCCAAGTTTTTCCTCATGATGATTCACCTTTGGCTGAAATTTTGGGGGGATTATAATTAAATGATTAATAATAGGGCTCACATTTGCACATAGCTTATTAATCCTCTCACTTTAAAATCAAAATGTTCACTTTTATTGGATTTACATAAAGAACTTCCTTATGGTTATTTAGTTTAAAGGAACCTTAGCACTAGATAGAGGGTTGTTTTGGAAGTGAAAAATGATTTAAATTATTTGGTTTATGTGTGCATGTGGACAACATTGTTGTAAGTGCCAATATGGTAATGCATGATAGTTCTCACAAGTGCTAGTTGCCTAATTAAATTTTAATTAAGTTAGTGTTAAATTAAGTTGATGCAGTTATTTATGTTTTATTTTGGAACTAATTCAAGTGTGAACATGGTTCAAATCATTTCACATTTGAAATATAATTGCAAATTGTGTGTTTTCAAATCACTTTTGATGATTTGAAATTTTGAAACACACAAGGTTTGTTGTTACATTTATTTTGTGTTTTTATGCAAATTTTGTTTATGCACATTGTTTTGTGATTTTTGTGTGTGTGTTTTGAGCTTGGATTTTTGCTATTTGCAAGTGAATTGTATTTTGGTCCAAAGATGAAATATCATTCTAAATGATTTATGTTATTTGATTTATGTGTGTGTGGACAACAATAGTTATAAATGCTAGTATGGTAACATATGACAAATGACAACTTATATTGTACTTAGGTTTTAGACCTCTTTTGTTTTTAATGTAATGTGAGAATGTGTGTAATAGCCACCATCCTCCTTAAGTGTGTGGTATGTAATTCATTTTAGTATGAGAAAACATAGACAAAGAAAGTTAAATTGACAAGGAACATAAGCTTCATCATGTTAATGTAGTATAACCAAAAAATATAAAAATGTTGTGACCCTTCACAATCATCAAACATAATTTCCCCTCCAACTTGATAGGGATTTATAAAGAGACAAAAACGTTCACCATTATGAGCTTGAATTCAACACACACAAACATGCAAGAAAATAATACCCTTATTGTTGGCAAGGCTTGGTGGCAAAGGATTGTAGAGAAGCATTGCATGTGATTGTGGTGGAAGTTTTCAAAATTAGTAACGGCCAAGGGAATAAGCCATCCTTTTTCCCCCTATGCATACTAGGCTTTGAGAAATTGCTTTAATTGAAATATGTGATGCCAATTGAGTGTGATCATAAGGAACCTATTATAAACATCTTTACTATTTAGTCTGTTTATGAACTAGAAATGTTTTCTTGGAGGTACATAAGCTTTAATTTCTACAACTTGGCGAATGGGGGACCAAAGATTAAACTAGATCAAAGGGAGAATCTATTTGTGTTCAACAAATCGAGTTTTTGGAATGACGAAGGAGAAGGTTACCTAGGTCTCAGTTTCAGCTTTATGGGTGGTGTTGGAAAAAAGTTCATAACTAAAACTTGGAAGTGAGAAATATTCTTTTGCAGGGTCACATGCTAAGGGTAGGTGGAGATGCTTTGAAGACTCCTCAAAATGGGGAGCTCAAGGCACTTGCAACAATCAATAGAGAGTGATTGATTTGATTATAAACCCAAACCACCAAAGCTGGCCATCAAAGCAATGAACCAGTGTTGTGAGGTTCTTTGATTTGTTAGTAATCTCTGGGTTTCGGTTTTTTGAAATTTTTTACAAATCAAAGAACCTCTAGTTTTTAGTTTTTTGAAATTTTTTACAAATCAAAGAATCTCTAGTTTTTAGTTTTTTGAAAATTTTCAGAATCAAAGAAATCATCCAGTTTCTATTTTCATGAAAGAGAACCTTTGAGCCACCTAATTTGAAAATCAACACTGGTACAATATCTAGTCTTTGGGAGTGTGTATTGTATTAAATGTAGAAAATTTTACAACAAATTAAAGTCGGGGATTGTATATAGGAATGGAGTGTTCTACAACCAATTAAAAACTATTCACTTATATAGTTCAGACTATTTTGTCAACTCTTCAAAAACAAATTGAACTTACTTACACACATAAAGAACTTAAACTGTGTTCAAGAGTTCTTTTTCACGGTTCCAGTTTCAATTCAAGTTAAGGCTAATTCCACAATTTAATTCTTGTGCCAGGTCCACCAAAAGGGACATCACAATCTGAACCGAAAAAGCATTAAATTAGCCTACGATAATTACCAATTAACAAACCAATAGAAACATGCACCCACATGCCTACATTCAACTAACCAATAGAAACATGCACCCACATGCCTACATTCAACATCAAGTCTCCAATCACCGCATTCGATTGGTATGAAGCTTCTTTCCTCTTTTCCCAAAATAGAAAAATAAAAATACCAATGAACATCAACTGAACATGGACATCAACTTTTTAGCTTTTCTCAAAAGTTGTGAACTTGTTAGGTAAAGTGCCAACAATGTAATGTGTGAACAAAAAAAGGTAGAAAACAAGGAGCATCCAAGCTCATTACAATAATATATGTCAGCAAATATAAAACTCGCTAGGATTTTACCTTTGCATATTATCTTAGCGACCCAAATGAAACAAATGACAAACTGCATATGCTAAATTGCAAGTGCTTTATTTCCATTTTTGGTTCACATGCATTCAGTAGTAGTAGTAGTACAAACATCAAAAATATGTTACTAGAATTGGAGAATAGAAAAAGATGGGAGTAGTAGTAGTATTGCCTAAAGATTCTTCTCTGACTTTTAGTGGGTACTTCTGCCAATGGCCACAGCTGCACTTTCATAAAACACAGCATGTTTGTTGTAGCCTGTACTGGAATGACAAACCCAATTATTGTCAAAGAATCGATCTGAAAGAATTTAAGCTAATTGCTACATCCAGAAATCAGCCAATTTTGCTACTTCCAGAGATATTCAGCATTGCGCAATGACAGAAGGAAGCTGGGAGACTTCACTCTTGAAGTGCATTGTTTTGTCACCCCATTTAGCCATGCCATTTCTGTCAAGTCGGTCGGCTGATCAGCCATTCTCTTCAGTTTAATCTGACTTGACCTAACTCTTGCTCGCATAAGTTTTTCTATCTCATTTTGCAACACACCTCAAATTTGACTCTTGAGACCTAATTCTCGCAGAGTTTTTTCTATCTCGTTTTCCAACACGCCTCCCTCTTCTGGAACACACTTCCATTTGGGAATCAATTATTTTTCACTGCACTCCTTGTGGCTGCAGAATATTTCCAAGCAGTGGGTTATTGTTGTTGAAGCTGTTGGCTGAGATCACATTTTCATGGCTACTTTGGGTGGTAGTAGTAGTAGTAGCTGGAGTAACTTCAGAGTAAGCTGCATCATGCACTCCCAAGGCTGCTCTTCCAGATGGATCCAAGTTATCAGCCCATGCTTTGTCCCAAGCTATAGCTGCTGCTGTACTGCAAGCAATACTTGGGCCACCAGGCACTGTCATTCTTGCAGATTCCTGCACCTCACCAATAAGGACCATTATCAGATCAGATGTAAAATTTGAGAGTAATATTCTCAAACTCAAAACCATCTTCTTAAACCATCTTCTTGAACACTGCATATACATTTAACTTCTGGGGTGGAAGATTATGTCATTTTCTTGCCACATTATATGACATAATCTTCCAGTGGTCATCCTACACCTGTAATAGTGACCCAAAATGCTGTCTTTTGAACATGAATTTTTTTTCAGAATTGTTGAATCTGCCACCCAAGAGCTTAATCTCATGGTAAGGTCTCACCCTTGCCCATTATGTTGGGTGCATTGCATGCCTTGCTCACCCTAATTGGCTCAGCTGGCACCTTATTATTACCCAACATAATGGACAGGGGCTTGACCATTGCACAGTACATTCACCAGACACAAAATACCACAGCAACCAAGTTAGATTTTTTTTCTATCCGAAACCAGAATAAATGATAAGTTCAAATGGGTGTGTGACTCACTTGAGGGAAATGTTTCTCAAAGATCATTCGGTAGAAGTAAGCTTCCTTGGTGTTTGGTGTATTGTATGGATACACGTGCTTTGCATGTTTCAGCATGCGATCTGTCACCTGCACACAAAATTTTGCATCCCACCCAGTTGCTTGAATTTTTTTTTCAAAAACAATTAGAATTATGACAAAAGGTTTTATTTATTTTTGATTCCCAGTTGCAGCAACTTGTGCTCAAGCTCATCAGATCAAAGAATCAAAAATCAATCCCATCATTTTCCATGGTGGTAACCAAATTTCAATACAGCCAAGTCATGAGATTGCAGCGCTCCCATCTTCACCAAACCTCAATTTTGTCGCTTCCAGAACACCGCTTCTACAATTCATACTACCATGAAAAATCCTCACACATCCAGCTTGATCTAATTCCCATAATTTTTAAGGAAATGTGCATGTACATGTGTGTAAAATCCTGACACATGCAGACTGCTCTGAATTCAAATTTGTGTCTGTGTATCACAGAGAGAGACAGAGACAGAGACAGAGACAGAGAGATGGTTACCTGACTGGCTGCGTGTGCCTTGAGACCATCAATCCAGCTATAGCCAACTCCATCACTAAACTGTTCCTTCTGCCGGTAGAGAATGTGCTGCAGCATCCACACCCACACAAAATTCTACTTATCATCAACAGCCTACAACTGCTTTGAGTGGGAAGAAGGGTGTTGTTGAACCAGAGCAGATGGAGAAGCACCCATGAAGGTGTTGAAGCAGATACATGTAGAAGCACCCATGAAGTCTTCAGTAAAGTCATTAAATCCTACAGCAAGAAATAATAGAAAAAGTGCATAGATTAAAGGAAGTTCCCTCTGGCAGACCTTGGGTAGGAAGGGATTTTCTGGAGTGTCGAATGCTCTTCTCATTATCCATTTCTCAATCCGTCCCTCATCTTTCCTAATCTGCATTCAAATTACAAGCACAAGTCAGACTTCAGTCTCAAGCAAATCCCCTCAAACAAGTTCAAACTCCAAGCTGAATTTCAGATCAAAGTCTCTTGTTCAAGCCACCCTCCTCAAACAAGTTCCAAGCTGAAAAGATGAAAAGCCTCAAGCAGACCTGCTCAAACTTCCAAGCTGAAAAGACAAAAAGGGTCTCTCAAGAGCAGTCTAACTCAAACTTTGAAGCTGAAAAGACAATCCCATGGAACTCACAAGGTTCCTCCTCATCCAGACAGGAAAAACTCTTGGACAAAAACAAAAAACTAGTTTCCAGGTAGAGAGAGAGAGAGAAGAAAAAAACTATATTGGTACCATCTTCTCAGCAGGATCAATGGCCATGGCAACATTCATGAAGTCCTGATCCAGGAATGGTACACGAGCTTCCAAGCCCCAAGCTGATGTAGATTTGTTGGCTCTCAAGCAATCGTACATGTACAGAGCTTTGATCTGTTGTCAAACAGGACAGAGCCGAGTGGCCATTAAACATTGAAGAAGAACCCTTTGTATAAGGGACCTACCTATGTTGTGCAAAGAAAGAGATTCCAGAGTGGCAATGGCAATGAATAGAAGTTTTCTAGAGCTGCTTCAAGGTGCAGAAGAAAGGAGGAGGAGCTTGGATGTAACCTTGCGCACTGTCTCTTTGTGCAGCTCTTCCTTGTTAGGTGCTTTGTGGAAGTAGAGATATCCACCAAAGATTTCATCAGAGCCTTCACCAGACAACACCATCTTCACACCCAATGCTTTGATCTTGCGTGTCATCAAGAACATGGGTGTGCTTGCTCGGATGGTGGTCACATCGTAAGTCTCAGTGTAGTAGATCACATCTGAGATCGCATCCAATCCATCCTATTGCAAACCCAACAAGAGTACTAGTGTTCAAAAGAAGACCCATCATCATAGGTATATATACTTGAGAAGAATTCATTCTCGATGATCAATCAACCTTGCAGAGAACTTCTGGTTGAGCCTGAGCTGAATCTGCTGCTGCTGCTGTAGAAGAAGAAGAAGAAAGGATGACCCATTGATCAGCTCAAGAGTTTTGTACCTGAACAGTGAATGTGAATTCATGGTGTTTTGTTTTCAAGTAGTCTGCAACTTCCTTTGCAGCTTTCAGATCAGGCGATCCCTGCAGACAACGACCACATGCTGGGTCACATCATTACAAAAATCATGTTTTCAAAGGCTTCTTGCATTCAAGTACAGTAGTAGTAGTAGTAGTAGTAGTAGTAGTAGTAGTAGTAGTAGTAGTTGCAGCTTCTGCTCTAGTGAGTGGACTAGTGTGCCAGGTGCGACGAGCAGCACCTTGAGACCAACAGAGAAAGTGTGAAGTTGGGCGCCCCAGACATTGGCAGCTTTGCTGTTTGCAAGATGTCGTGATGCCACCGCAGCCACCAGAGACGAATCCAAACCTCCGGACAGAAGCACTCCAAACGGCACATCCGTCATCAGTCGCTTGATCACTGCCTGTAGGGATCAATCACAGAGAACCCAAAAGCGTATAAGATTTGCCTCAAACTTCCCGCGTCAACCAAACTGTCATCAAGCACTGCAAGACACTGTTCCTGCAACTCTAGAACTTCGGAATTGGTGTGGAGGGAATGCTCAGAGAAAGGGTTTAGGGTTGAGAGAGAGAAGGATGCAGAACTATTGCCTTCTCGAAGGCAGTGCGGAGCACAGTTGGATCGTAAGGAGTGTTGGGGATCATGGTCCCCGAGTACCAAGGTGGGTTGAAGTATCGACGAAGACCTCCTGCAGCAAGCAAGCATTCAAGGACCGACAAGAATCAGATTTCGGTAGTTTCTAGAGAATACATGTACTAGAGAAACTGTTATTTCCTTCTGCTGATCAGGCGAGGGAGAGGAGCGGCGATGGAGGAGTCAGTGTGCTGACCAGATTTGCTGGAGTACATGTGTCCTGGTGGGAAAACCTCAAAGCGTTCACAATCATCCTTCAAAGCCTTCATCTCCGACGCAAAGTACACTCCCCCTGCAGATTCCAGAAGAAGAGCATGGATCCATGCATGCAATGCATCATCAGACCAATTTCAGACGATGATCCCGCAGTGAGAGAACAACATTTTGTGGGAATCATGCAGATACTGGAAGAATGTCTGCGAGCGACTGACGTACGTACCATCGTTTCCCCAACCCAGGTACAAGGGCGTGATGCCGATGGGATCACGAGCGGCAATGAAGGACTTGTCACGCAAGTCCACCAACACAAACGAGAACATTCCGTCCAACATACCCACGACGTCCTCACCCACCTCTTCGTACTGTAGTCCATCACCATGCATGCACAGAACCCACAGGGCACACAAAGAGAATATTACATCGCTCTGTCTGTCACTCCTCCAAAGCAGAAAACAGATCAATGTGCCAGAAGAAAGCAAAGGACTCACTCTAAATCTTCTTCCGCCACTACCACAACCGCGGACGGCTGCCTGCAGATGCTACAAAATCCCATGATCTGCAGAGCATCATGACATCTAGAACTACTACTACTACTACTACTACTAAGTTTTCTCATTCTGGGGCTGGACATCATGAAGGAGCTGAAGCTTACCAGATGGGCAATGACTTCGCAATCGCTCTGGGTGTGATAGTCGTGCTTTTTCATGGTTTTCTTCAGAGCTTCGTGGTTGTAAATCTCCCCATTCACCTACCATTTCCACAACAACACAACAACAGACAATCAATCCCACAACAAAAAGGATCATATGATTGATCTATCCACATCGTGGCAAGCGTTGTCAGGGATGATCAGATCATCTATGCTAATCAAAACAACGTTGGAGCTACATGCATTGTGGGGGAAAGAAGGAGGCCGGGGGGTAAGAATTTACTCACCGCAACGACGATGCTTTTGTTGCCATTGTAGAGCGGCTGGTCGCCGGAAGTGGGATCAATGATGGCCAAGCGCTCATGAGAGAGATAGCAACAAGCCTGCTCATCCACAAACAGTCCACTCCAGTCGGGTCCCCGATGCCGGAGCCTGCAAAATTCCATGCAGCGACATGAGTGCGTGGACATGTGCATTTTCTCATGGATCGATCCATCAATCAATGGCACGACCAAACGCAAAGTTTGCTAGCATTGTGCTGAGCTCAAAGAAAGCAACGAAGGAATGATGGTGTTATATATATATATATATAACAACCCTACCTGCGAGAAAGCTCCAGAATCCGAGCTCGCTTGGTCGGAGAGTAGTCATGAGAACCGAGAACTGCCAGAATTCCACACATGATTGCGGATGACGACGGTTGCAATAGATTCTCCCTACTTCTTGTTCCCAAATTATAGCTCCCTGACGATCACAACACGAGCCACAAATGTTCTCGTATGGAATTCTTTCTGATTCCAAAAACCGAAGTTACCAAAACAGATTGATCAAAAAACTACTACAAGACTCTTCCGCGGCCAAAAGAAGAAGAGAAACGAACAAACAAGACTTAGACCAAGAAACTGTCTACCTAGAAGAAGAAGAAATTACAAACAAATTGTTGTATCCGAAAACTTGTGACCAATTCTTCGTCCGAGAGAGACAGAGAGACAGAGAGATTGGAAACCCGAAATGCAAGTATTTGGAAAATTCGGAGAAAAAATTGTCTAGAATTTGATCCGCGAGAGGAGAATTGCAACAAAATGAGAACAAATTTGCGCTGAAGAGAACCAGAGAGAGAGAGAGCTAGACGAGACGAGAAGCGAGGCGAGAGAGACGACGAGATCCGGCGACGGAACACGACGAGAGAGTGACGAACTTGGAAGACAGAACGTCGCTGGCGTCTTTTTATACATACCAACAAGACGTGTAGTCTTCACACGTTTTGGGAAAAAAGGGAATGTTTACAAGGGTGACCACGTACAATGCCGGGTCACCCGCCACCCCCCGATCGACCGCCTTCTCCTAACACGCTCCCTTTTTCTTTTTCTTTTTCTATTTCTTTTCTTTTGTTTTCTTTTCATTTACTTGAATTCCCACCACCGAATCAGAAGCTCAGTTTTTTTTTTTTTTTTTTTTTTGTTTTTTTTTTTATTTTTTTTTGTGTTTTTTTTTTTTTGGGGGGGGGGGAAATTGAGTACCTATATGTAGGTGATTGACCCAGTCACCCTGTAGGCTTTCAGGCATGCATTGCAGGCTTTTTGGTAGGTACCTACGGACAGGAATTTAAAACAAGACATTCTTCTACAAATCAATTTTTCATCTATTTCTGTCGTACAAGGGCAGCTGCAGTACACGTCTTACCACCTCCCCCCCCCCCCCCAACAAAAAAATTATAAAATTTCTTTTTTTTTAATTTATTTTTTTTTTTTTCAAAAA
>Ga0116231_10013236_pt1 | contig 11686 bp, 2 predicted proteins | sample S1TSphgellanicum_2_FD_89695 | JGI IMG/M metagenome (GOLD analysis project Ga0116231, IMG submission 89695) | Host-associated microbial communities from peat moss isolated from Minnesota, USA - S1T2_Fd - Sphagnum magellanicum MG | ecosystem: Host-associated > Plants > Peat moss > Unclassified...
CCTCACCGGGGCGACACTGGACGCCAGCGGCCAGACCGCCGGTGGGCTTCTCCGGATCGGCGCCGCCTATCGTTATGGCGCGGCCGATGATGGAGGGAGCGACTATCAGGCCTTTGTGGCGCGGTTCGGCGCCTTGCCCAGCCTCGCCACGGCGGGGACTGTCAGTATCGACAGCGCCACGACCTTAAAGGCCGGAGGGGGAACCACGGGCGGGGCGCTGATCGTCGGCAGCACCACCTTGACCACCTTGGGCGCACCCTGGGCGGACGCCATCGCCGATGTCTCGATTAGTTCTCTGGGCGCCGTCGCCGCGCTCCCCGGGTTGGGGACCGTCCAGGGGCTTAATACCTTGCAGCTCGGGGCCCAGACGATTGAGGTGACTAGCGGCGCGCCCAGCGCGTCCGGCGTGACAGCCTTTGACTTGGCGGGCCTGACGGGGTCGATCAATGGCCTGACCAATCTCATCGTCGAGGCGGGCGACACCTTGAGCGTCACCACCGGGGCCACGCTGGGCCTCACCGCCGGCGATCATCTGACCCTGGAGGCGGGACGCGGGATCACCTTTACCGGCGCCTTTAATGCCGGGGGCGCGAGCCTGATCGCGGTGGCCAATCAGGCGGGAGCGGATGGCGCGCCCAGCACGGCGCGCGGGGCCGGAGCCGGCTTCATCGACCTCACGGGAGGGACCGTCACCTCTCAGGCCGTTAATCCTGGCAGCCTGGATTTTATCCTCGCCCCAGGCCTCGACAATGCCGTGGGCGGACAGATCCGTCTGGGCGCCATCGACCGTTCCGGCGGCGTGGCCGGTCAAAGTCTGTTTGGCGATCTGACGCTGGAGGCCGATGACGCGGGCCGGATCGTGCTGAACGGGGCTATCGCCACTCAGGCGGGCGCCCTCACCCTCACCGGCGATCTGCAGGTCGACGGCGCCTCCATCCTCACCTCCAACGCGCTGACCTGGACCAATGCGGCGAGCGCCGCGATCTATGGCCCCGGAACGGGGAACAGCGCCTTTTCCGCCGATTTTGCCCTGGTGAACAATGGGACCGTGATCCAGAGCGGCGTGGTGGGCGATGGCCAGGCGGCGCGTATCGCCCTGGATGGGCTTAGCCCCTCGGCGAGCGCCACGGCGGTCTATGGCGCGGCGGCCAGCGACTTCGCCGATGAGGCCTTCCGTCTCATTAACGGGGCGTTGGCGTCAGGCGATACGCTGGGGACGGACCTCTCGCCCGGGCTCGTCACCGTGGGCACAGGATCAGCGAGCCTCCTGGGGGCGGGCAGCCACCCCCTGACCGTCACCCTGGCCGGCGGTCTGCCCCAGCCGGGCGCCAAGGTGGGTTACGTCTTCGACCTCACCGCCAGTTCCGCGGGCGCGGTGAGCATTACGCCCAGACCCGTGACCTTCACGACGCAGGACGCCACAACCACCTATGGGACCCTGGCCAGCCTCTCGGGAACCTTGAGTAATGTGCTGGTCGGCGACACGGTGACGCCGGTTTTTGGCCTGAGCGCGAGCGGGTCCGCCGTCGCCTTGAGCGCGCGCACCACGGCGGGGGCCTATCAGATCGTCGCGGCGTCGCTCTCCGGCGCCTCGGCCCTTAACTATACGGTTTCCGCGACGGGCGACACGGCGGGGACCCTGACCATCTCGCCCCTGCAACTCAGCGGCTATGCGGGCCCTAGCCTGACCGGCGTCTATGGAACCGCCCCCACCTTGGCCGGCGGCGTGCTGAGCGGTGTTCTGGGCGGTGATCAGGTGACCGCTGTGCTTGGCCTCACCCAGAATGGCGCCGCGGTGAACCTAAGCAGCCGGGTCAATGCTGGGACCTATGGCGTCACACTCACGGGGCTCGGCGGCGCCCAGGGCGCGGATTACAGCCTGCCGACCGCCAATCTGACCAACGGCCAACTGGTGGTTTCGCCGCTGTCTATCAGCGCCAGTTTGAGCGCTGCAAACTATGTCTATGGATCGCCCTCGGCGATTGTTACTTTGAACGGCGTCCTATCCGGCGATGTGCTCACACCAACCGTAAGTCTCACCCCCAGCGGGGGGACCGCCGCGGCCGTGACGCTTGAGGCCAATGGCGGGGGCTTTGGCCTGGGCGCCCACACCTCCGCCGGCGCCTATTCCGCCCAGGTGGCAGGTCTCGTCGGCGCCCAGGCCAGCGACTATGTGTTGAGCGCCAATCTGTCGGCCGCGGCGATCCAGATCACGCCGAAACCTCTGACCTTTTCGGTCCCGGCGGGACAAACCAGCGTCTATGGCGACGACTCCGTCTCCGGGGCCACACTCACGGGCGTACTCTCGGGCGACACTGTCACACCGGTCTATTATGCCCAGTCAGGCGGCGGCGCATCCGCGGCCCTGATCCCCCAGACCCCGGTGGGCGCCTATGCCCTTTCAGTGGGGGCGCTGGGCGGCTCAAGCGCGGGCGACTATGTGATCGCCGCGACAGGCAACGCCAATGGCTCCCTGACCATCACCCAGAAGCCCATCAGCTATACCCTTGAGAATCTGGTGAGCACCTATGGCTCCGTCGCGAGCCCGGTGCTCCTGACGCCTGGCCTCCTGACCGGCGACGATGTCACGTTCTCCGTCCACGTCTTTGGCAATAACAGCCTGACGCCCAGCAACATCTATACCCCTGCCACAAATGGGAACCCGTACAATCTCGCCTTCACCATAGGGGGGACGGCGGCCGGCAACTATTATTTCCAGGACTCAGGCGCGAACAGCGATCCGACCTGGACGGTCAACCGCAAGGTCATCACATATGCCGGCGGCGACGCCCAGTCCGTCTATGGCGGCCCGGTGGCTCTCTCCGCGGCCCTGGCGGGAGTCTTGCCCAATGATCAGGTGAGCGGGGCCATCGCCGTAACCACGCAAGGCGGCGCCGGCGTGACATATGACGCCCACACGGACGTCGGCGCCTATGACATCGGCATTGCCAGTCTCAGCGGAGCCCAGGCGGCGAACTATCTGATCGATCCCAGCGTCTTTGGCGCCCTGACGATCACGGCGAAGGCCCTCAGTTATGGCGGGGGCGTCATCAACGCCGTCTACGGAACCGCCTCGGCCCTCCCGGCCAATCTTGTCGGCGTGGTCGCCGGCGATGATGTGAGCGCCGCCCCCATCGTCACCGCGGCGGGCGGGGGCGCCGTCGCCTACGGGGCGACCACCACCGTCGGAACCTATAGCCTCTCCGAGACAAGTCTCACCGGCGCCAAAGCGTTTGACTACACCCTGACCAGCGGCGGGACCGGGTCCCTCATCATTGGGCCCAAGACGGTCACCTATGCCGGCGGCAATGTCTCGGCCACCTATGGGACGGCGGCGAGCCTTTCCAGCGCGATCAACGGCCTTGTGGCGGGCGACAGCGTCACCGCGCCCCTGGTGATCACCGCGTCTGGCGGCGGGGCTGTGACCTATGGCGCGCGCACCGGGGCGGGCTCCTATGTTCTCAGCCTCGGCGCCCTGAGCGGCGCCGAGGCGGTGGACTATGTGATTGATCCCAGCGTCACCGGAGCCCTGGTCGTCGCGCCCAAGACCCTGACCCTGACCTCGGGGGCCTTCGTCGCCACCTATGGCGACGCCACCCTGCCCAACAGCGCGGCGGCGGCGACGGTGACGGGCGGCCAGTTCTCCGGAATCCTGTCAGGGGATACGGTGGCGGGGACATTCACCATCGCCACGCCGACGTTCAGCACCTCGGCGCGCCTGGCGGCGGGGACCTATGGCCTCAGCATATCCACCGGCGGCGCCGATCTCACGGGGGCGCAGGCGGCGGATTATGTCTTGAGCGTCAACTCTCCCACGACGGGCAGTCTGGTGGTGGCGCCCAAGGCGTTGAGCCTCGTTTCGGGGACGCTCTCCGCGACCTATGGCGACGCGGGGTTGCAATCGCGCGGCGCGGTCAGCAACCAGACCGGCGGGATCTTTTCAGGCGTGCTGTCTGGCGACACGATCCAGGGGGTCTTTGGCGTCAGCGCGAGCCTTGACAGCAACGGGCGTCTGGACGCCGGAACCTACGCGACGGCCTTGCTGCCAGGCAGCGCGGGCCTGACCGGCGCGGCGGCGGCGGATTACACGCTTTCAGGCGCGAGTCCCGCGACCGGGTCGCTCGTGGTGGCGCCCAAGTCCATCACCCTCGTGTCGGCGGCCCTCACCGCCGCCTATGGCGCCGCGCCTCAAGGGACGCCGGGAGACGTCACGACCACAACCGGCGGGACATTCTCCGGCCTGCTGACGGGCGACGCGGTCACTGGCGTGTTCGGTGTGGGCGGAACGCTGAATAGCGCCGGACGGCTTGACGCCGGCGCCTATGGTCTCACCTTGAGCGTCGGCTCAGCGGGACTGACGGGGGCCCAGGCCGGGGACTATGTGGTGGCCGCCGCCTCGCCCACCGCCGGGACCCTGAACGTTACGCCGCTCACCGTCGCCTATGGGGGCGGAAGTGTCTCGACCACCTATGGGATGCTGGCCACCCTCAACGCGACGCCCACCGGCCTCCTGACGGGGGATCAGGTTACAGCTCCCATTAGCGTGACCACCATGGGCGGCGGACAGGTCATTTATGGCGCGCGGACGACCGCGGGAACCTACACCTTAGGTCTGGGAACCCTCTCGGGCGCCGAGGCCCTGGACTATGTCGTCAATCCCAGTGTGACGGGCGCCCTGACCATCGCACGCGCGTCGATCACCCTTACCTCAGGAGCTCTTGGCGCCACCTATGGCGACGGCAGCGTCGTCAACAACACCGTCACGGGCGGGCAGTTCGCGGGGATCCTCGCCGGCGATCAGGTCGAGGGAAGTTTTAGTATCGTCAGTCCTCTGACGACCCCTTCCGGCAATCTTGCCGCCGGAAGCTATGGCTTGACCCTGGCGTCAGGTTTCGCGGGGCTCACGGGGGCCCAAAGCGCTGACTATGTTCTAGCCCCGGCGTCCGCCGCCACGGGCCTTCTTACCGTCGCGCCCAAGACGCTGACCTATACGCTCGGCAGCGCGACGAGCGTCTATGGAGCGCCGACACCGCCGACCCCCACCTTTGCCGGGCTGTTGGCGGGGGACACGGTTCTTGGGCAGTACGCGGTGGCGACGGGTTCGGCCGCCCCGGCGACGCTGGGCGTCCATACGGGCGTTGGAGCCTACAGCCTGTCCTTGGGCGGCATTACGGGCGCGCAGGCCGCTGATTACGTGCTCACCGCCGCCGGCTCCACCCTCGGCAGCCTGACGATCACCCCGGCGCCGCTCGACTTTACATCCAGCTTCCTCAACCAGACCTACGGATCGGTGAGCACGGCGAACTTCCTGAGCGGGGTCGTGGCCGGTGACGCCATAAGCGTGTCGTTGAACGTGTCGGACGCGTCCGGCGCCGCCGTCACGCTGGCAAGCCGCACCGATGCGGGCGGGTACCTCGCAGAGCTTTCCGGCCTGAGCGGCGCCGCGGCCACGAACTATACCCTGGCTCCTGACGCCATGAGGGGCGAGGTTCTGACCATCGCGCCCCTGGCGATCACCTATGAACTCACCTCGGTCGCCAGCAGCCCGGCGGCCCAGGCCAAGCTTTATCAACAGGGTCTCGCCGACGATAGTTTCACCTATGGGTCCGAGGGGACGGTGTTGTCTTTCCAGGGCGCGCTTCCCGGCGACAGCGTGAGCCCTGTCACCTCGTCGGGAAGCCTCGTTGCGGGCAGCGGCGGCGCCTATGCTTTGACGCAGACGACCAATGCGGGCAGTTATACGCTGGCGCTCACCGGTCTCAGCGGCGCTCAAAGCGCCAACTACACCCTGGTCAATGGCGGACCCTTAAGTTCGATTACGGTCAATGTGCTGAAAAGCGTGCTGACATTTTCAACCGACGCTTCGACGGCGATCTATGGAAATGGCGCGGCGATATTCAAAGTCACCGGTCTGGCGAGCTTTGATCAGACCAGCTTCGGCATAAGTTTTACGAACGCCCAAAACGCGGCGTTCACGCAGTCCCTTTCGGTCGGGCCAGGCGGCCTCATCACCTTGCCCACGACATTTTCCGTGGGAACCTACAGCGCCTTCGACGTTTCGGTTCCCGCAGCGCTGGACGAGAATTACATCATCAAAGGCTCGAATGGCGCGACAGGCAATGTTCTGGCGTTCATGAAGGCCTATTCTCTGACCATAACGCCGCGCCCGGTCACCTTCGCCATCGGCGCCTATAGCTGGGTCTACGGCTCGCCGCTGAGCCCCTCTGACACCTTGACCAATGTCCTATCGGGCGACGCCGTATCGGGCGTCGTCAGCACACTGACGGGCGGCGTGACGAACAGCGCCGCAAACCCCAATGTCGGGTCTTATAGTCTGACCACGACGTCTCTGACGGGCGCGGCGGCGTCGAACTACACAATCGCCACGACCGGCGATACGCTGGGAAGCCTGACAGTGACACCGCGGCCGATCACCTACGGCCTCGCGCCGCTGTCGAGCGTCTACGGCGCCAGCCCGAGCTTCACCTATACCATATCAGGCGGCTTTTCAGGAATGGGCGCCCCGATCACTGGCGTCTCTGCCAGCCTTGGCAGTCAAACGACACTCGTCCCATCGACGGCCGACATCGGAACCTATTACGCCCAGCTTGTCGGGATCACCGGCGACTCGCTGTCGAACTACACGGTCACCTTCGCCAATGCCGCCACGGCCCTTCTGACGATCACACCACGGCCCGTTACCTTCAACGCCAGCTATTCCACGGCCTACGGCTCGAATGTGGTCCCCGTCGCGCAGTTCCAGGCCCAGACGAGCACGGCTGGCCTTGTATCCGGTGATACCCTGACCGCGACAACGGCCATCACGGGCCAGACGATCTCAAGCCTCGATGTAGGGACGTACGCCTACGACCAGCTGACCTTCGGCGGGCTAAAGCTCAAAGACTACGCCATAACCGTGACGGGGTCTCAAACCGTGACGGTCACGCCGAAGCTGCTTCAAGTCCAAATTCAGGGCGATAGCGCGATCTATGGGTCGATCTACGACCCGGGCGCGACCATCACCGTATCAGGGTTTCTGGCGACGAATGGCCTGTCCCTCATCACCGACACCATCGACCATCAGGCCACCGGAAATGTCGATGACGGAAACGCCTATGCGGGCTTTCAATACGCGAACAGCAGTACGTCCCTACAGCTACAGCCGCTTGGTGGCGAAGATGCATGTAATTGCACGATTTCGGTCACCGGCCTGAGCGGTCCCAAGGCGAAGGATTATGTTCTCCCGAGCAACAGCGGAAGCTTTATTATTTATCCTGCCCCGTTGACATTGGTGACACCAGGCGCCGCCACCGTGACCTACGGCTCGACAGTGATAGCAGGTCCGCAATTCGAAGGTTTTTACAGTCCCAGCGACGCGGGCGCTATCCGATTCAACCTGGCCAGCAGCAATGCCGCCGTCGTGTCCGCGTTGTCTTCAACCGGCGCGTCCGTGGTTGGGGTGGGAAGTATTTTTGGCCAGGGTGATCTCTTTAACTCGAGCTTCAATGCCGGCGGTTCGGCGGCGCTGCTGGACGTCGGCAGCTATAGCTACACGGTCACCGGGCTCTCCGGGGCCAAATCGCGGGACTATTATCTTGTCGGCGGGAGCACCACAAACACGGTGACGATCACCCCGGCCACCCTCAGCTACTCCGTGCTGCAGGATGAATATTACGGGCGGCAACAGGGCATCTACTACAATGGGAATCTGGGAACTCCGTCAACGGACATAGGGGAGCCGGGGACGTTCTGTTGCGTGATGGCCCCCGACACCCGTCCGCTCTACTCGATCACATCGAACACCTTCGGCGCCGCGCTCAGTCTGAACCTGAGCTTCGTGGACGCCTCGGGCGTCAGCCACACCTACACCCCGACCCTCGAGGGCGGGACCTACACCGTAAATGCCGCTATCACCGGCGCAAAAGCCTCTGATTTCGTCGTGGCGTCCACGCCGATCAGTTTCACTATCCACCCCGCTATTGTCACCTATGTCATCGACGGCGTGACCTACAATACCGTCTACGGATCCGATGACAGCGACAACTATCCTGGCGGTTATTACGTACAGGGCGTCGGCTTTATATCTGGTGGAAAGGCCCCCACGGCCACACTAACCGGGACCGTAGCCTCGGATAATGTGGCCCTGGTCATCGGCCTCTTTAGTGGAACCGATATCCAAAATAGAGACGGGGCCAATTTGGTGAATATCGACACCGCCCCTCCTGGTCTCTACCACTATCAGGCGGTGGGCCTGCTCGGTGACGCCAACAATTATGTGCTGGGCGGGACCGCCCAGGGCATCGACATCGGGGCCGAGATGGAAATCGTCTCCACCACCCTGACGTTTAATCCCACCGCCTCGCTTTCCGTCTCCGTCGCCCAGGGCGTGACCGTCGGGGGTCTTTCGGCTGGCACCGGCACCGCGACATCGTCGTCCTCGCTGCCGACGGACTTGACAACCGTCCTGACCGCCTCGGCGGCGGCCTCCGCAGGCGTAACCGCAGGGGCGTCGGGCTCGACCGCCCTCGGCTCAGCCACCCTGACCGGTCAGGTCGGCTCCACCGCCGGCGTGACGGCCACGGCGGGACTTGGCAACACCAGCGCCAGCGTCACGGTCGGGACAGCGGCCACCCTGACCGTCAGCTATGGACCCGGCTATACCGCCGTCGGCGCCGACGCCTATGCGAACTCCACAGGCTCCATCACCTTAATTTCCAAGTCGCCCAACATTAGTGGCGAAGCGAGCGCGGAGGCGGAGGCCTATGTCACGACAGGGGTCGCCGGATCGCTAGGGGCCGCCGGCACGGGGTCCGCTTCCGCCGTTGGCGGCGTAGGCGCGGAGACGTCCACGGAAGGGTCGGTCGGAATCAAGAACGGCACGGTGACGGCGGGCGGCGGTGTCTGGGCTGGCGCCGGCGTCAGCGGCGACGTGCAGGGCCAGGTGTCGGGCTCCGTGGGTTCGGCGGGGGCTGGCGTCACGGGATATTTGGGCTCCGCCGGCGTCACAGTTGATCCCAGCGTCGGTTACAGCAATGGGCAGGTGACACTCAGCGGCACAGTCGCCTTAGGGGTCGGCCCGGTGGGCATTGAGATAAACCTCAATGTGGGCGTGAATGTAGGCGCGGCTGTCGACGGATTGCATACGGCCGTCGACGCGATTGGAGACGCTCTAGGATTTGGATCAGGCCCCTCAGCGCCTGATTTCGACTCCAGCATAAGGGCTATCACAGCTAATCCCTTTACAAATCCTACCGCTTACAGGGATCAGCTCTATGGAATAATCAACAACTATCAGAACTATGCCAACATCGATCCAAATATGTTGAGTACAATGACGACTGTCCTGAATGCGCAGAGCGATTACCAAGCAGAAGTGACCCAAGTTATCCCCGCGCTTCAGGCCACGACGGCCGCGCTGTTCAATAAGCTAAAAACCAATCCAGCAAGCTTCACAGTCAGCGACGTCCAGAGTCTGCAGAACGCGCAACGGGACGAGGCGACCGCCCTGGCCCAGCTCAAGTCGGATGTCGGCGCCATGACCGGCGGCAAGGATCAGGCGGTCGTGACGCCCACGGGCATCAGCATTGTCTCCACGGCCGCGCCCGCCGCCGCCGCAACTGTCCAAACCGCCGCGAGCGCGGTCGCCACGGGAGCCTCAACCCCCGCGACCACCACGACCGCCGTCGCGGGAATCTTCGAATGAGCCGCCCTCGCGTCCTCCGCCTCATGTGTCTCGCCGGGTCGCTGGCCAGCCTTTTGATCCTGGCCCGTGGCCCGGGCCAGGCTTGGGCCGAAACACTGACGCCGGCTTCCCAGCCCCCTGCCGCGGAGGGCGCCAGCCCCACCGCCCAGCCCTCGACATACGAGATCGATCTCAAGCCCTTCGCCATCAAGGGCTATCGGACGCTTCATTTCGGCTTGACCTCATCAGAAACGCGCCGGGCCGTCGCGGCTCTGTTTGGCCCCGCCATAGCCACGGCCCTGAAACCTGCCGCCGTCGAGCCGGGCTTTACGGCATTGCGTGTGGACGGCGCGCCCACACCAGAGATTGGACCGGCGCGGCTCCTTCTGGTGTTCCGGGATGACAGGCTGCGCGCCATCAATCTCGAGCAAATCGTTCCTGGCCAGGCGACCACGGCCCAGCGCCAGAGGTTGATTGAAAACGCCAGGGCCCTCGCCGCCGGGCTTGAGGGGCGGTTCTGGCCGCCCCTGAAAACCGTTCGGGGCCGTCCCGTGGGCGCCAACGATCTGCTGGTGTTTTCCGGGATCGACGACCTGGGGAATGGCGCCCAGGTCAGCCTGATCGGCATCGACTACGTCTATCCGGACACGTCCGGTGTGATGCGCGCCTCGCCCAAGGCGACTGGGGCGGCGGCGCTGCGGGTGCTGATTGAACAGGATTTCGATCTGCGGTCGGTCCTGCGGCCAGGAGACTTTTGATGAGATCGCGCCCGCGCGCCCTGGGCCTAGCGCTTATCCTCCTCCTCGCGCCCGTTGCATCCGCGGCGATCGCTCAAGTCTCCCCGTCACCGATAGCGGCTGAGGCGGCGCCCGGCCTGATCACCGGGTTTCGCAGCGCGCGATTTGGCATGTCGGAGGCGCAGGTGCGCGCCGCCATCGCCAAGGACTTCAAGGTGGAAGGGCCCGCGATCCAGACCCTGTTTGTCGCGGAACAGCACACGAAGGTCCTGACCCTCGCCCTGCCCCAGCTCAATCCGGGGCCCTGCCCCGCCGTGCTGGCCTATATTTTTGACACCGGCACGGGCGCTCTCATCCATATCAATGTGAGCTGGCTCTTTCCAGGAGAGGCCAATCCCTATCAGCGCGCGGCGATTCAGTTCGCGGGGGAGCGTTTGGCGGCCTACTTCCACGACCGCCCCACGCCCCCGGCGACGGTGCTCCCAGCCGGCGCCACAGGGCCGCAAACGGTCACCTTCTATGCGGCGCGCGACGTGCAAGGGCACACGGTCCATGTGGCCGCCGACGGGGTGGAGATCGCCGTGAAAGACAAGGCCTCTACGCCGAAACCGGCCAAGGGGCCGGCGGTGCTGCGCGTGGCCTATGACGCGTCGTAAGGGGTTAAAGAGGGTTATTCGACCGCCAGATCGGCCGCATCGAGCGGTCCCCGCGCTGGGCCAAGCTCGCCCTCCCAGCGCGCGACGACGGCGGCGGCGACGGAATTGCCGATGACGTTGACGGCGGTGCGGCCCATGTCGAGGACGTGGTCGACGCCGAAGATGAGGGCGAGGCCGGCGGCTTCGGGGAGGTGGAACGCGGGCAAGGTGGCGGCGACCACCACCAGCCCCGCGCGGGGCACGCCGGCGATGCCCTTGGAGGTCACCATGAGCATCAGGACCAGGGTGGCGATCTGGCCGGCGGTCAGGGCGACGCTGAAGGCCTGGGCGATAAACAGCACCGCGAAGGTGCAATACATCATCGAGCCCATGAGATTGAACGAATAGCCCAGCGGCAGGACGAAGCTGGCCACCCGTTTGGAGACGCCGAAGGCCTCCAGCGCCTCCAGGGTGCGCGGATAGGCGGCCTCGGAGCTGGCGGTGGAGAAGGCGATCAGGGCGGGCTGGCGGATGGCCGCCATGAGGGCGCCGATGCGCGGTCCCACCGCCAGGGCCGCGGCGGCGAACATCAGGGCGCAGAGGAGCGCCAGGGCCGCGTAGAAGTCGCCGAC
>Ga0116231_10013237_pt1 | contig 11686 bp, 9 predicted proteins | sample S1TSphgellanicum_2_FD_89695 | JGI IMG/M metagenome (GOLD analysis project Ga0116231, IMG submission 89695) | Host-associated microbial communities from peat moss isolated from Minnesota, USA - S1T2_Fd - Sphagnum magellanicum MG | ecosystem: Host-associated > Plants > Peat moss > Unclassified...
ACACCAACCGACTTCCGACCTTAGCCGAATCGTTCGTGCGTCAGGAACCCGGTGGAAATCCGGGACGGTCGCGCCACTGTAAGCGGGGAGCTGCCCGCGGTCACTGCCGGAAATCGGTGGGAAGGCCGCGAGCACGATAGCGACGATCCGCGAGTCAGGACACTGCAGCGAACGCATTCATTGCACACACCTCGCGTAAAAGGTGAAGGACAACTTGAGATTCGCAGCAGTGCGCGTCGCGACTATCGCGATTGGCGCCGTCTTTATTCCGCTTTCCGCCGGCGCGCAAAACGCACCGGCGCCCACGCCGTCTCCGAGCGCAACCGCGGTCGGCAACGCGACCGGGAACCTCCGCGTCATCGGCACGGTAAGTACGAGCGACCGTCGCGACGAGCCGACGTCGCAGAGTTCGCGGCCGACGTACGTCGTCGATCGCGCCTACATCGACGCCTTCGGCGCACGCACCGTTTACGATGCGTTGCAATCCGTACCGGGCCTCGAACTCTACAACTACGGCGGCTTTGGAGCGCAAATTAACTACGGCTCGCGCGGGGCGACATCGGCGCAAACGCTCATCCTCGTCGACGGGCAGCCGGTGACGAGCGCGGATACGGGGAGCGCGTATTTGCAGCAACTTTCGACGATCGGCGTCGATCGCATCGAAGTCGTCGAAAGCGGCTCGTCGACCCTCTACGGCACGAGCGCGAGCGGCGGCGTGATCAACGTCATCACGAGCGTTCCGCGCAAAGAGTACTTCGAAGTCTCCGACGGCTCGTTTGCCGATCGGGACGTGCGCGTTGCGGCGGGCAACGGCATCATCGGTGCGGCCTACGACCGGCACGTGGTTGATAACAACTACGGTTACCCCGCGCTCGCCTACAACGCGCAAACGACGTTTCCGGCGGGTACGCGCGAGAACGCGTATGCCGACCAATCGAGCTATCGCGTCCTGCTCGACGCGCCGATCGGCAACGGCTTTACCGTGCGCGCGCACGCCGACGATACGACGCTCTCCGAAGGCGTGCCCGGCGGCCTGACGTTCCTCACGCCGGCCGATACGCAAGGCCTCGGCGACGAAACGGCCGACGTCAGCATCGCGCACGCGAGCAAGAACGCGACGCTCTCGCTCGACGTCTCCGGTGCGAAACAAGCGCTCTCATTCTTCGATCCATCATCGCTCGAAGACGACACGTATACCGGGCGCGCGCAAGTCTCGCTAAAAGATACGATGACGTTCGCGCGCGCCGATCTCGTGACCGGCATCGATCTCTCGCGCGAAAGCGGCGTCTTTTCGTTCCCGACCTCGCCGATTTACAACTCATCGTTTACGAGCATCGTCGGTTACGCGCCGCCGTCGGCGACGGGTGCGGCGCAATCGCAGGCGGCGGCGTATGCCCAGTTCGGCTACGACGTCGACCGACCGCTGCGCGTCGTCGCGGGTCTGCGCGCCGAACACGACGCGCCCGCGGGGAGCGTGCTCGCGCCGTCGGTCGGCGGCGTCCTCAAATCCGGCGCGATCCGGCTCAGTGGCAACCTCGGCGAATCGTTCAGCGTCCCGACGCTCGAGGATCTCTACTATCCGGGATTCTCCAACCCCAATCTGTTGCCCGAGAAAGCCGCAACGTCGGATGCGACGCTCGCCTACGACGGACGCGACGAATCGCTCTCGGTCGGCTATTTCTCACGAAGCGGTTCGAACTTCATCGTCGATAATCCAATCACGTTCGTTCCGTTCAACGCGAGCATCGCGACGACGTCCGGCCTGCAATTTACGGCCCGCTCGCGCTCGTACGGCGGCGTCGTGTTCGATGCGTCGTTTACGGACGCGTACACCGCGATCGATCGCTCGACGGGCGCGCGACTCCCCGAAGTGCCCACCGGGAGCGCGATCTTCGGAATAACCAAAATTGCGCATGGCGCCGAGCGCATCGCCTACGGCCTTCGCTGGCGAATCGTGGGCGATGACGGCGACGACGCCGGTAGCGTTCCCAGCCTCGAGCAAGAGAACGGATTAGCCGCGGTTCCGACCGAGAACAACTACAACGCGAACGATTCGATCGACGCGTTCCTGCGCTACAAGCTCGCGCCGAGCGCCATCTTCTCCCTCCGCGGCTTCAACCTCGCGGACGAACACAACGCACCCATCTTCGGCTATCCGGCACCCGGACGCCGTCTCTACGTGGAGCTCGCAACACAATGAACCTCACCGCCATTCGCTCGTCACTGCTCGGGATCGCGAGCCTCGCGCTCGGCGCGATCTTCGCGTGCGCGTTGCCGTTCGTCGCCCTGGCGACGGCCGCCGCGCGTTCGCTGCCGGCTTCGTACGCCTATGGAATCGTCGCGCTCACGTGGCTCGTCGATCAAACGCTCGGCTTCACCGTGCGCCACTATCCGCGCGACGCTTCCACGTTTGCCTGGGGCGCGATCATCGGAGTCGCCGCGCTCGGCGCGACGTTCGCCGCACGCCGCGCACCGACGTTTACGATCGGGTTCGTCCTCGCGTTCGTCGTCGAGCAGGGTGTGATCGTCGGCTACGGTGTGCTCGAACACAGCAAGAGCGCGTTCGCACCGGCGGTCGTCGGCGAGATCGCACTCGTCAACGTGCTGTGTCTCGCGATCCTCGCACCGCTCGCGTTCGCACCGACGCTGATCGCGCGCGTGCGCGGCGGCGATTCCGGAGCGCGCACCGCGCGCTAGATGCCAAGCGGGCCGCGGCTGACGCTGATTACGGGGCCGACGCGATCGGGCAAGAGCCGATTCGCCGAGGCCCTTGCGGCGCGTCGCAATCGCCCGGTTACGTACATCGCAACGGCCGAACGCGATCCGAGCGATCGCGAGTGGGCGGCGCGCATCGAGGCCCATCGTGCCGCGCGACCGCCGCACTGGACGACGATCGAGACCGCCGTCGATGGCATCGATTTGCCAACCTTCGTACGCCAAGCCCCGGCGCAAAGCGTGCTCGTCGTCGAATCGCTCGGGACGTGGCTCGCGGCGCTCGTAAGCGGGTTCGTCGTCGACGGCGAAATCGATGCGGTCGCGCTCGAATCGTCGCTGCGCGAACGATCCCGAGCGTTGCTCGATGCGTTCGCGTCGACGCACGCGGAAGCGATCGTCGTTAGCGAACAAACGGGTTGGGGTGCGATCCCGCCGTACCCATCGGCGCGAATTTTTTCGAGCGTTCTCGGACGCTTGACCACATCGCTCGCTCGAACCGCAACGCAAAGTTTTTTGATCGTCAGCGGCTTTGCGATCGATCTGCACGCGACCGCAACCAAACTCGACATCGAGGAGAATCTATGAGCGCTTCCCGTTCGATCCCCGGCATCGATCCCGCCGTCACGGCGGCCGCGCGAAAACGCATCGATGCGTTGACGAAGCCGCTCGGCAGTTTGGGTTCTCTGGAACGGTTGGCCGTGCGTTTGTGCGGCATGCGCGGGACGCTGACGCCCGGGCTCTTCGAACGTCGCGCGATCGTCGTGGCCGCAGCCGATCACGGCATCGCCCGAGACGGCGTGAGCGCCTATCCGCGCGAGGTCACCGCCCAGATGGTGCTCGGCTTCCTCGGCGGAAACGCAGCGATCTCCGCATTCGCACGCGCGGCACGCGCCGACGTCTTCGTCGCGGATTTCGGCGTGGACGCACCGTTCGTCGAGCACCCGCAATCGATCGACGTCCGCGTCGGTCCGGGGACGCGCAGCTTTCTGACCGGCGACGCGATGACGCCCGATGAATTCGCTCGCGCATTCACCGGCGGCGAGAAGCTCGCGGAGCGCTTTGCCGCAGCGGGCTATGAGATCGTCGCGCTCGGCGAGATGGGCATCGGCAATACGACCAGCGCCGCGGCGATCATCACCGCGCTTACGTCGCGCAAGGCGAGTGACATCGTCGGTTCAGGAACCGGGATCGATGCCGCGCGACTAGCGCATAAAATCGCGGTCGTGGAACGCGCGGCCGCATTGCTCGTAGGCGCGGACGCGCATCGCGTCGCGCGCGCCGTCGGCGGCTTCGAGATCGTCGGGCTCGCGGGCACGATCGCGGGGCTCGCCGCGCGCCGCATCCCCGTCGTTCTCGACGGCTTTATCGTTTCCGCTGCCGCACTGCTGGCGCGGGATCTCGCACCCGGGTGTCTGGACTACTGCATCGCGGGCCACCGCTCGGCCGAACTCGGGCATCGTCTCGCGCTCGACGCACTGGGCCTCGAACCGCTGCTCGATCTCGATTTGCGCCTCGGTGAAGCCAGCGGCGCGGCTCTCGCGCTTCCGCTCGTCGAAGCGTCCGCGCGGATGTTGCAAGAGATGAAGACGTTCGAAGAGCTCGGCGTCGCGACCGCGGAGGTCGCGGACCCGAACGACGCCCACAGCCGGTGAACCTCGCTCGACGCCTCGTTCGAGCACTTAGCTACTTCACGAGTATCCCGGTCCCGAGCGCGCAAACCTCACCCGATCCGGGCGATCTCGCGATGCTACCGCTCGTCGGCGCGCTCGTCGGCTTGGGATCGGGAGCGGGTGCGTTCGCCGCGAGCCGCGCGTTTTCGCCGCGCGTCGGAGCGGCGTTTGCCTGCGGCTTGCCGATCGCGCTCACCGGAGCGCTACACCTCGACGGGTTCCTCGATATCTGCGACGCCGCGTTCGCCCCCGTCGACCTCGAAAAGCGGCGCGAGATTCTCAAGGACCCACGCCACGGATCGTTCGCGTTCGCCGGCGGCGCCGTCGTAGTCGTTACGAACTATGCGGCGCTACGCGAGATCGATCCGCGCGACTGGCCGAGCGCGCACGCTCTAACGCAGAGCGTGGCTCGCTACGCGGCACTCGTCGCCGCGCGCTTCGCGCCCCGCACGCCCGAGGCGGGAACGGCCGCGCGCGCATTGGCACAACGTGGTGACGATCGCGCACTGCTGATCGAAGGCGCGCTGCTCCTGGGTTGCGCGTACGGGTACGGCGGCGTGCGCCTCGCGGCGAGCAGTGCCGCGATCGTCGCGGCCACGATCCCGCTTTCGCGCGCGCTCGCCGATCGTTTCGGCGGTACGGTATCCGGAGATGGATACGGGTTCGTCATTACCGTCACCGAGTCGGCGATGTTGTGCCTGTGCGCCTAGCGACGATACGCGTACCGATACGCGAAGTCGTAGATCGTTACGTTTGAGACGCGTACCGCATCTCCCGAATTCATTGTAGCGACGACGCGGCTTCATAGCTCTAAGGCCAGTTGCGTCTCTTCGCGTCGCTCCGGCGCCGCAAGGCGGGCGCGCAGCGGCACCTGCGCTTCGAGCGTCGGGCGGCCTTCGAGCGCGCCCGCGATCTCCCGCGCACGCGTCACGACGCCCGCGGGAAGTCCCGCCATGCGCGCCACTTCGATGCCGAACGAACGCGACGTACTGCCCGGTAAGACGCGATGCGAGAACACGGGCTCACCATTGCGCGCCGTGTTCTCGACGGCCGTCACGTGAAAATTTGCCACCAGCGGCCAGCGTTCGGCGAGCGCGACGAGTTCGTGGAAATGCGTCGCGAAGAGCGTCATCGGCGCGTGGTTCTCGAGGCCGAGCAGATACTCGCAGATCGCCTGCGCGATCGAGAGTCCGTCGATCGTCGACGTGCCACGGCCGACTTCGTCGACGAGTAGGAGACTGCGCCGCGTGCAGCGGCGTAAGATCGTCGCCGTCTCCGCCATCTCCACGTAGAACGTCGATTGTCCGCTCGCGAGATCGTCGCCCGCGCCGATGCGCGTGAAGATGCGATCGACGATCCCGAGTTGCATCGAACGCGCGGGCACGAACCCGCCGATCTGGGCGAGGATCGCGAGCAGCGCGGTCTGCCGCAAGTACGTCGATTTACCGCCCATGTTCGGCCCGGTGAGCAGCACGAATCGCGCGCGCGATTCGTCGAGATGCAAGTCGTTGGGTACGAAGCGATCGCCCGCGATCGCTTCGATCACGGGATGCCGGCCGTCCACGATATCGATCGTCGACGCGTCGACGAACGTCGGCCGAACGTATCCGCGTTCGCCCGCAACCTGCGCGAGCGATGCCGCGACGTCGAGTTCGGCCAGAGCATCGGCCGTCGCGAGTAACGATTCGACACGCTCCGCGACGCTCTCGACCAGATTCGCGTACAACGTCTCTTCCAGGCGTAGCTGCCGCGTCTGCGCGCTCGAGATCGCGATCTCGAGTTCCTTGAGTTCCGGAATGATGTAGCGCTCGCCGTTGGCAAGGGTCTGCTTACGCACGTAGTCCGCCGGCACGTGCGGCACGTTCGATTTCGACACTTCGATCGCATAGCCGAACGCGCTCGCGTAGCGCACCTTGAGGCCCTTGATACCCGTGCGCTCGCGTTCCCGTTCTTCGAGCGCAGAGATCCGTTCGCGTGCCCCCGAACGCAACGCCACGCATTCGGCGACGTCGGGCGACGCGCCCGGCCGAATGACGCCGCCGTCGGCGAGCGTCGCGGGGAGATCGTCGCACAGCAGTCCGTCGAGCAAGCCGAAGAGATCCGCGTGATCGCCGATGCGTGCGGCGAGCGGCGCGAGCGCGGGCGGCAGCGCCGCGCGCAGCGGCTCGAGCAAAGCGAGAGTACGGCGCAGCGATCCGAGATCGCGCGGCAACGCGCGCCGAAACCGCACCTTCTGCGCGATGCGCTCCAAATCGAAAACGCCCGCAAGCGATTCTTGCAACGTCGCGCGCGCATCGTAATCGGCACACAGCGCACTCACGCGATCGGCCCGCTGCGCGATCGCCGCGCGATCGACCAGCGGCGCGACGAGCCAGCGCGCGAGCAACCGGGAGCCCATCGCGGTCTTCGTGCGATCGACCGTGGCGAAGAGCGTCGCTTTCGGATTCTGTCCTTGTGATTTGACGAGATCGAGATGCTTGCGCGTATTGGCATCGAGCGAGACGAACGTCTGCGCGCGATAGAACTCGGGTTCGCGCGTGAGCCCGCTCGGCGCGCTAAAACCAACGCGCCGCACGAATGCGGCGAGCGCATCGAGCGAACGTCGCATGCCGAGCGACTCATCGAGCGAGAACCCGTCGAACGCGCCGCCGTCGTGCTTCTCAACTGCGGAAAGTGGCGGCGCAGTGACGCGCACGTTCGGCAGTTGCGCGACGATCGGCACGCGCAGCTCTTCGGGTAAATCCGCGACGATCTCCGATGGGCCCAAGCGCACGAGCTCCGCGAGCATCTCGTCGAGGCTGCCCTCGCCGCGAAACGCGGTCGCCGCCGCGCGACCGGTCGAGACATCGGCGTACGCGATCGCGATGGCATCGCCCGCGAGCGTGATCGCCGCGAGATAGTTGTTGACGGACGGCTCGATGAGATGATCTTCGATGAGGGTCCCCGGCGTCACGACGCGGGTCACGTCGCGGCGCACGAGACGATTGGGAATCGGCGCTTCGAGTTGCTCGGCCAGCGCGACGATGCGCTTCTGCGCCACGAGCTTTGCGAGATAGCCGTCGAGCGCGTGATGCGGGACCCCCGCCATGGCGACGCGACGTCCGCTGCCCGCGTCCTTGGCCGTCAGCGCGATCTGCAGCGAGGCCGCGATCGTGTTCGCGTCGTCGCCGTACGCTTCGTAAAAGTCGCCGACCCGAGCGAGCAAAATGGCGTCGGGATAGCGCGACTTCATGCCGAAGTACTGTTCCAGCATCGGCGAATACCGATCGTCGCTCATCGTCCCGCGTCCATCGCCATCCCGAGGTACTCCGTGTTACGCACTATCACATGCGCACTCGCCGCCACCGCCGTCGCATTGGCACCGCTCGCCGCTCGCGCCGACGATTCGCAGCGCCTGCTCTCCGAAGTCCACTTTACGACGATCAAAAGCTTCAAGCTCGCGATGATTTTTCGTTCGCCGCAAGGGAAGCTCGACAAGGAGCTGATCTACGTCGCCCCCGACCGTCTGCGCGTCGAAATCCCATCGCAACGACTCGTGGCCGTCACGATCGGACACGACGTCTGGTTCCGCGACCCCGCGAACAAGTGGCATAAACAGGAGCTACCGCCGGGTCAAGATCCGATGGCCGCCGTTCACACGATCACCGAAGTTTCCAAGAGCATCAAGAGCAAGATCGTCACCTACGTCGGCGACGAAACGCTCGCGGGCGTCAAGACCCACGTCTACAAACTCGTCGCACCGCCGAAGCCCGGCTACTCCGCGATCTCCGAAAAACTGTGGCTCGGCCCCGACGGGTATCCACGACAAATCATTCAGCGCAACGGGCCGTTCTCGATGCACGCGACGTATTCGGATTTAAACGCGCCGCTCAGCGTCGCCGGTCCGTAAACGGCGACCTCACATCGCAAGGAGATCGATCGTCGCGCGCGCGACCGGCGCGGCCGCTGCGTCGAATCGCGATGCGACGCCGAGAATCTCTCCGCTGACGCCCCACGTGAACGCGTCGTCGATGCGGATATCGAGCCACGGCGATCGGCGCAGTACCGACTCGTCGAGATCGCCCGCGGGGGCGATCACCGTCACGTTATCGCCGGTTTTGGCGGCGAGCTTCGTGCGGTCCTTACGCGATGGACCTTGGACGAGCGCACGCACGATCGTGCCGCGTTTGCGTTCGTGCCACGCGCGCACGCCGGCGTCCACGACCGAAGCCAAGCGCTTCAAGCGGTTGGTGCCGATCTCGGGCGCGATCTGTTCCCAGAGCGCCGCGGGCGTGCCGCGGCGCGGCGAGTAGACGAACATGAACGCCTGCGCGAACGCCATCTCGTCGCAGAGCGCGAGCGTCGCTTCGAAATCGCTTTCGGTTTCGCCCGGGAACGCGACGATCAGATCGGTCGTGAGCGCCCAGTCCGGGCAGTGCTCGCGAAACATCGCGATCTTCTCACGATACTGCGCGACCGTATACTTGCGATTCATGCGGCGTAAGATCGGATCGGAACCGCATTGCACGGGCAGATGGAAACGCGGTTCGAGAATCCCACGCGCGCCGAGTGCGCCCATCGTCTGCGCGAGCTTCGGCGTGTAATCTTTAGGATGCGACGTGAGGAACGTCAGACGATCGATGCCCGGTAGTGCGGCGACGATCTCTAAGAGATCCGCGAAGTCCGCACCGCTCGCCGAATCCTTAAAGGCGTTAACCGTTTGACCGACGAGCGTCAGCTGACGCGCACCGCTCGCGAGCTTCTTCGCGCACTCGGCGACGATCTCGGCGACCGAACGATTATCGAAACGCCCGCGCACGTGCGGCACGATGCAGTACGTGCAATAGTACGAGCACCCGCGCTGCACGTTGACGAACGCGCGAGCGTGCGCGTACGCATCCCCGACGCAGTCGCCCGTACCGCCGATGGCACGTAATAACGAGCGCTCTTCGGAGAGATCGACGTCGTCTTCTGGAAAATCCGCACGCCAGGTTGCGAGCGCGTCGCCGAGCCGCCCGAGTTCGCGCGTACCGAAGACGCCGTCGAGAAACGGCACCGAATCGCGCATCGTCTCGCGATCTTGTTCGGCGAGACATCCGGCGACGACGAGTTTAATCGCGGGATCGGCCGTCTTCAATTGCTTGAGCTGTGCCATGCGCCCATAGGCACGCCGCTCCGCGTTATCGCGCACCGTACACGTGTTGAGCACGACGACGCTCGCTTCCGAAAGCGTCGCCGCGATCTCGTAGCCCGAGGCCCTCGCGCGATCGGCGATGTACTGCGAGTCGGCTTCGTTCATCTGACAGCCGAAAGTTTCGATATAGACGCTGGCCACGATTACTGCGTCTTCGCCGCGGCGCCGGTCAATTTATCTAACAGCGCCAGGGGCAGATAGACGCGGCCGCCGATGGATTCGGGCGCGCCGTCGAGATCGAGCGTCGCGCCGTCGAGCTTCGCCCCCGTTTCGCCGAAATGCGCGACCGCGACGTGCCCTTCGTATCGAATGACGATCTTCTTGCCCTCGACGACGATCGCTTCATCGGGCAAATAGTCGTCTGCGGGTGCGACCACGGCCGATGGCGCTGCTGCCGTGTGCGGCTCGGCGAGCACGATATCGGTCATCATGTCCGGGAGAACGGTGAACGCGAGCGTCGTGCGCCCGTGCGCGGTCGTCATCGCGATGTGGTGAGGCCCGACGGGTAGCGAAAACGCGTGGCCGACGCCGACCCGCGCCGGTGCGCCGTCGATCGCGAGGGTCGCGCCCGCAGGGACGTTGCGTACGATCGCGGAGCCCGTCGTCATCCCGGCAAGCGTGCGCGGCCCGGGCGCCAAGTGCGTGCTCGAAAGTGCGACCGAACCCGCAGGCACCGTGAGCTCGACCTCCTGGACGACCCAACCCGCCTTGGTAATCGTCACCGAATGATGGCCCGCAAGCAGCGCGTCGACCAACACCGGCGCGTGGCCGACGTACGTGCCGTCGACCCAGATATCCGCGCCGCTGGGCAGTGTCGTGATGTACGCGCCGCCGGTGGCGCTTTCGGCGTATGCGAATGCCGTCAACGCCGCGAACATCGCGGCGCCCCAAACGACGGCAGCCAAACGCTTCATATTGATGTCGGATTCGCCGGACGGTCGACCGGCCCCGCACGGTCCCCAGGCGTCCGGCGGCGAACCGAGCAACCCATGACGCTCGAAATCTCCGCACGGGTCACGCCCGCAACCGTCGCGATCGTCGGGCGTCCCAACGTCGGCAAAAGCGCCCTCTTCAACCGTCTCATCGGCAAACGCATGGCGATCGTCGACGACGAACCCGGCGTCACGCGAGACCGCCTGTACGCCCTCGCCGAGTGGCGCGGACGGACGTTCAGCGTCGTCGACACGGCGGGCATCGACACCGACGCCGCGACCGGCGACGACATGGCCCGCGAAACGCGCGCCCAAGCCGAGATCGCCGCGAACGACGCGGACGTCATCGTCTTCGTCGTCGATGCGATGGCCGGGCTCTCGCCGCTCGACGACGACGTCGTGCACATCATGCGCAAGACGCGCCGGCCCGTGATCCTCGTCGCGAACAAGGCGGAATCGGAAAAAGTGCGCCACTCGGTGCCGGGCGAATTCGCGCGCCTCGGGTTCGGCGAACCGATCGTCATCTCGGCGCTACACGGCGAGGGCACGGGCGATCTGCTCGACGCGATCTACGATCGTTTGCCGTCCGTGGAATCGCTGCCGCAAGTCGGCGACGAACTCGCGCTCGCGATCGTCGGTCGGCCCAACGTCGGCAAATCTTCACTACTGAACGCGCTCCTCGGCGAAACGCGTTCGATCGTCTCCGATATCGCGGGCACGACGCGCGACGCGATCGACACGCTCTTCAATTACGAAGACATTCCCGTGCGGTTGATCGATACGGCGGGCGTGTGGCGCAAGACTAAGCATCACGGCTCGATCGAATATTACGCCTCTTTACGATCGCTCGGGGCGATCGCGCGCAGCGACATCTCGATTCTCGTGATCGACTCGATGGCGGGCATCCTCGATCAGGACCGGCGCATGGCGGGCATGGTCCTGGAAGAACGTAAGGGCCTCATCATCGTCGCGAACAAGTGGGATCTCGCGCTCGCGCAAGACGAGGAATACTCGCAGTCCGAGCTGATCGACGTCATCCACGACAATCTGCCCTTCGCGCGCTTCGCGCCCGTGACGTTTCTCTCGGCGCTCACCGGACGGCGGCTCAAGAGCCTCATGCCGCTCGTGCTCAAGGTTCGCGAGAATATGGATCGGCGCGTCTCGACGCCGCAGCTCAATGCGATCATCCGGGACGC
>Ga0116231_10013238_pt1 | contig 11686 bp, 16 predicted proteins | sample S1TSphgellanicum_2_FD_89695 | JGI IMG/M metagenome (GOLD analysis project Ga0116231, IMG submission 89695) | Host-associated microbial communities from peat moss isolated from Minnesota, USA - S1T2_Fd - Sphagnum magellanicum MG | ecosystem: Host-associated > Plants > Peat moss > Unclassified...
AAGGTTTTTTTTTTTTTTTTCCTCATGGGTTTGTTTTTAATTATAGGGTTTCAATACGTATAAGGAGTGGATAACTCAATTGGATTGAAAAATTTACAAGTTGTAAGTGGAGCTTTAAGAAAAGGGGACAAGGGGTTAATTTTATTTTTTATATTTTTCAAAAGGGTATTTTTTGGGTGAGGAAGGGAGGATGGATCAATTCCACCCCTTTTCAAAGGAGTTTTCTTTTAAGGGATTGGGAGAAATGAATTTTATTTGCAATGGGGACTAAGCCAAGGGTTTGCTTCTTGGGTGGCATGGGAGGGAGAAGTTTAGTTGATTCTCAAGATAAGAATAATTTTCAAAAAATTATTTTTTTGGTGGTGTGGGATTTGGTGGTTGGAGAAAGGGGGTGGGGTTTTTTCTTTCCCTCTCTTTTTGTCTTTTGTGACATGGTGACTTAATGAAGATTTTTTCTCAAGAAAATATTTTATAAAAAATTAATATCTTTTTTTGGGAATGGAAAATTTTCATCACAAAAACTAATTTTAAAAAATTTAACAAAAAGAACAAAAAACGTTTTGTTTCAAAGTGAACACTTAATGCACCAAACCAAAAAGGAAAGAAAATCAATTTTTATTTTTTTGTGTTTAAATTTTTTTATATATATGATTAAAAAGTTGATGTTTAACAAATAATAATAATATATTTGAGTGAAAATGAAAAATAATTGTTAAATAGTGGAGAAAAATTTAAGGTTTATGTATTAATATATTCAAATCTAGGTTGAGATATTTAAGGTTCAGGTGTAAGCATGAGATGCATAACTAAAATTCATAAGATGTCAAGGATGTTAATGTTTTGTTCATTATTAGACAATAATCTAGTTGCCAAACCATGGCCCATCAATATCCATGGTTAATGGTATATATCTACTATAGTCAAAGTTACTGAAAGTCAATAATTAAAGTTCATAAAATGCTAAGGGTATTGTTGTCTTGTTCATTATTAGACCATAATTTAGTTGCCAAACCATGGATATGATTTTTTATTGTTAAGTTGAAATCTACCATAGTCAAAATTACTTAAAGTCAATACAAAGTAGAAAAAGGTTTAGGGTTCAGTTTAGAGTTACATTTAACATTTAAGTTAGGTCTTTTGTCCCATATAAATATAACACACTATGTTTACTTTTTTTTTTTTCATAACAAGAACAATGTGTTTGGTTTAAGCTTTCAGCATTTGTTGACTATTTTTTTGCTTCCTTTGCAAGTGTGTGATTCTGCAAATGTATGTTTTACCAAGTGTGTATTTTTGCAATTGTTAGTTTTGTCAAGTGCTATTTCATTTGTTTGTTGTTAAATTCATTTTGGTAATTCTTTTTTTTTTTTTACACAATGGTTGTTGTTCCAATGAAGGAAATTAGAATAGTTGTTGCAATGGATGATTTGGATTTTGGAATTAAAGATGTTGCATTTCAAGTAAAGGTGTTCAATAGGTATGACACCTTTGATTGAATTACAAATAGGAGCATGGAAGATTCATGGTAAATACATAATTTTTAATCCTATATTTTGGTCAAAAATTTGGATTGAAATGCAATAGAACCAATATTAACAAAATTTATTCATTCAAATCTACTTAAAACTAGTTTCAGAATTTAAATCTAGTAATGAAAGTATGATAAAAATACCAAAACAACAAACTTTGACTATGGAAACAAAGCTTTTCTAAAAATCAAAGTATATTTCTCTCATACTCCATTAAAGCTCCATGTTTTAAAATGATATAATGGGTTCTCATCTCTTCCTCTTCTTCCAAGATATATCCTCCACAAAAAATAGTCCTATGTTCTATTCAAATTCAAATGGTGATAAAAACTATGTAATTTGGCTAGTAATTCCTAAACAAAAACTAAGTAAACAAAAAATATACCAATTAATAATTACCACAAGTAACTACTCCCTTAACATTACCCCACCCGTATTCTGAATTACGTCCTAGAATTTTGGATTAAAAATGTGTTAAAAAAGCTAAATGTTTTGTTATTTTTGATCCTATGATTGAAAAATCTAATCTATCTATATAGTTAACTTGTTCTGTCTGTTCTATGATTTGTTCTACCTGTATTTCAAATTGAAGCACAGAATCTATTATTGCTCTTCTGATGCTTATGTTAACAACTATATAGTTGTTTGTTGATTAGTTGTTCTTTGTTCTTATGACTACAACTTTGTTGTCACTTGTAGTTGCTGCTATAATTCCAGATTTAATGTAATTTGAGTTTGATCCTATTGTTGTAGCTTTGACATAAGCTCAATTTGATCTTGTTGATTCTCCTGAATTATATGTTTCTCAAGTTGTATTTGCTCCCCTATTTTTGTGGTTGTAGGTGCATACTCTTAAGAATTGACCTCTTGCAAAATAAATATTACTTGTTCTAGAGTCTATTTAGTAGCCTTGTTCTCAAGGTTATCCTTTCCTCCTCTAAGGTCTCCTAGTTATTTTACTACTTTTGTACCTAATGGTCCTACCCCATTTGTATCCTTTTTGTTTTCTTCCTCATCTAAAATCTCTAATTCTAGAAACAAAACTAAAGGCTCATACTCAAATGATGGCATAACTTTTTCCATTTGAGAAATCTTGTGTTTACACAACCTTTCATTCCTTTCATACTTTTTGCAAACCTTCCCAATATCCTTTTGAACAATGTCCTGGACTGTCCCACCATAAGTCTGCATCTTTTTCCTCCATTAATATTGCCTTGAGCTTTACCTAAATCAAAGTATTCTATTTCTTGAATTCATTATTTTCTCCAAAGACAATATCATAATTGAAAGGTTTGTTCTTTTGAGTTTCCTCAAGAAGTTTGTTTAACTTTTCATTTAAAGGCCATCTACTTTTGTAAATTTATGTCCATTTGTGCATGCTTATGGTTAGCTTGCCTTTATATTTCAATTTTAGCTTAATATTCATTAGCATTGTCCACTCTGAGCTCCTCCACCTCCTTCTTCTACTTCAAGAGAATTTCCTCCATGTTTTTATAGTTTCATTGAAGTTTGCTATGTTCTATACTCAAAGTCCCTTTTTTTGCTTTTAAACCCTATTAATTAGCATCTGTCTTCTCTAAAGTTGCTTGTAAGGAATCCCTTTCTATTTTGATTCTTTCCAAATTCTTGTTCTACTTCTCCATGTCATTAATCTTTTGTTTGGTTGCCAGGAGTTCTACCAATACTTAACTATTCTCACTGTTCCTATCCTGCAATTCTACTTTGAGCTTTTACTCCTTCTCCAAAGCTCCTTGCAGATTTTAAACATATCTATCCTTCTCTTTGATAATCTGTTTGTTTTTTTATCTCCATATTAGAAAGTCTAAGAAAAATATTTGTCATTTGCACATTGTATTTTATTGCTTGTTGAAACATAGTAGTAGCTCTTTTGTGCTCATCCAATTTTGTTTCCATCCCTTACACAAACCGTAATGTATGAAACCTAGGAGTCTAACCCTTGGAACTTGTACTTGATGAACCTAAATTCTTGTGTGTAGTCCAAACTTCTCCAAATACATTCATGCATGTTGCAAAACTTGGTCTTGATGACAACATACCTTCATTTTTTTGTGGTGATGAATAGATTGTTGTACTTCTGGTGGATCCTAGTCAAAATCTTGCATCTGCTTTTCTGTTGATTACTAAGGTTGAGACTCTAATTCTTTGGGCCATCTCTGATGCTCCTACCCATCTGACCTCTCTTCCTGCTTGGGAGAAATGGGTAATTTCAGATCAAATTTAGGAGATATGGATTTCTCCTTCTATCTTTAATTTTGCTAATGTTGTTTCCTCAGCAATTTTGCTGCTTGTTGAGGATCAATACTGCCTCTCATTGTGGTATCCTCTTGTTTTCTTTGCTTCTTGTACAAAGTCTTTCTTTCCTCATCATCATCAAACTAAGACATTATAATTACTTTTCTAGTTGTCCTAGTTTTTGGCTATTTCTCATTTTTAGGAAAAATGTGTGTAGGGGTTAAGAGGCCTTTTGTTCTTAATGAACCTATCCCTTAAACTATCTCTTCTTCTTTTGTCCTCTTTAAATTGTTCTACTTGTTTCTTCTTCTCTTGTGATTCTGCTCTTTCTAATGGAAACCACCTTTGAAACAAAACTTCTAGGACTATGGCAAAATGGCATACATCCTTTTTTGGTTTTCTTTTGGTTGTTCCCCCAATCATATTTTTTTAACACTTGTCGCATCTAATCAATTCCTTAACCAATTGAGAATACATGATTACAGCCCAATTAACAGACTCTCCATGATTTGCTCTAGGGATCATCATAGTAGACTTATTGCTAAAATACTACACCTTATCCTTCTAGTAAATAATTGGCATAATGGCAGCAAATCTATTAGCATACCTTGACCTCATCTTTTTGACAACCCACCTTTCATTGGTGTTGTAAATCTCAAGGATTTTATTTGTTATTTCTGTCAATGCTACTCTAACATCAGACATTTATGCCTAGTCTACTTATGTATTTCCTATATGGTAGATTTTAAAAACTTCTACCAAGACATGCTTATCTATTATTTTTGTTCATCCCCCAACATAACCTTGATTCTATTATGTTTAGGATCCAACTTCCAATTGTTCAAAAATTCAACCAAAATGTTATGGCGAAGTGTCTTCCATTCAATCTCAAATAGACCTATAATCCAACTCTTATTTCCTAGGTTTTTTTTTTCCTTTCTAAAGCTTGTCCAAAGCAAAATGTTCTTCAAATTGCTATTGCAACTATGCTCTATTGGAGTAAAAAATACCTATTATCATCATCCTTATGGGTACACACTTTCTTCCCATGCAAATTTGCAACCATTCCTTATCGACTTGTTCTTTTCGTGCGCTTCTTATTGGGAATATGAACTTTATCTGGAATCTGCTCCTAAATGTACTCCTTTTGATGTAATGGCAAATATTGTTATTGTTGCCAATTAACCTTCTATTGGTCTTCCTTAGAATTTGAAATAGAAATGGGACTGACTTGCTCACTAAAACTTGCTTATCTTTTCAACTTTCTAAAGCTATATCTCCTTAATGTTTCCTTACAATTTTTATTTTTTTCTAATAGCTTCAAAAGCTCTTTCAAACTTAGATATGGGAGAGGATTTCTGAAAATAAGAAGAAAAATAAATTGGAGAAGGAAAAGGTAGACCTTTTCTTAGAGACCTAGACTATAGAGGCAAAATGTTTGCAAAATTCTGTTGCTTTCTCAATCTCTTGTGCTCCTCTTTCAACTTCTACAACTTTTCTCTATATTGTTTTTGTAATTTCTCCACAAGACTTTTTTCAGTACTCATTCTGGAGATAAAAAATGATTGAAACCTATTTATAGAAAATGAAAACAAAAAGTCATTTTGGTAATTGTCGCCTTCTAAAACATTATCACCTCTTTTCATGAAGTGACGTCTCATTTTATTTTTTAGGGCCAACGTTTTAATGATTTGTATTTTTAAAAATTATTTGACATTTGTCGCCTCCTTGTTAAATTCATATTGATACTAACACAGGCTACAATTATTACCTGCTGAGCAAAGAATTTTGTGGATGTGGCATTGAGTAATTTTGATGACATTTTTGAATATGATGACATAGTATAATCTACATTACAGATTCCCTCTAGCCTATGTTGAGTCATTAGATTAATAGAATTTTATTATAACATCAGTGAATTATCTACCCCATAATCAAGTAATTGTGAAATTGTATAAACATGGTCTGGGTATTTGTTCATAACCTATTGGCTTATCATATTTACTAGGGTTTTTTCTAATACTATTGTTTGTTCAGTCCTAGTGGTCTTTGCTTCTCTTTGATCTTCTGAATCTTCATCATATGTTTCTTCCATGTGGTGTTCATCTATGGACTATAAAGATTTTTGATCCTTTGAACTTTGAATCCCCTTCAATGTTTGATCCGCATATATATATGGTTTCAACTTATTAACATTGAACAACACTGGGTTTGGTTCAAAATTGTTAATAGAAACAAGAAGAACAATATTATTGGGTAAGCAATACTATACCTTGAATGGACCAAACCATCTTTTTTTGAATTTGCCCAAATGTGTTTTTTTTCCTTTGGGAAGCCATAAAACATAATCTTTAAATTGGAACTTCTTCTTAGTATTTTTCTATTGACTCCATAAAAATATGTTCCATTGGTTAGCCCCCACATTATTCTGAACTTCAAATATATTCTCTTGTAACTTTTCTAGTTATATAATTCTAGCTATTAGCACTTTAGTTGGTTCTACATCTCTATGGTTCCCATTAATAGTCGACATAACATATTCTATTGGCATTAGAGGATGCAAACCATAGAAGTAGGGTTTATAGCTTGTTGCCACTTTGTAAGTAATCCTAAACAAAATTGTAAACAAATGTTCATCCCAATCTATTATTTTCTCATTAGCCAGCTTTGTCAATAATCTACCTATGACTTTGTTAGTAGACTTAGCTTGTCCATTCCCCTATGAATAATATGTAGTAGAACTAACATGCTTAAACAAAAAATGTTCTATGAGATGTTTTATTGTATCATTGATGAAATGTACTCCCTGATATGTAACTATGGTTAACGGACATCCAAATTTGGTTAGAATACAAAAATTTGGCTGTAACTATTGCAATATTAGTTTTGAGTGCCTTTGCCTCTACCCACTTGGTTGCATAATCTATAGTTACCAAAATGTATTTGTTTCTTAATAATCTGCCTGTTGGTTTGATTGGACCTATAAAATTTGGACCCCACTTCATAAAAGGTTCTTTTAAAAGTGTTGTTACCAACTTGGCCAAATTATTTGTTTTGAGTCCTCCAATTTCCTAACAGCTGTCATAACTTTTGCAAAAGTCATGAGTATCCTTGAATAAAGTTGGCCACCAATATCCTACATCCAAAATTTTCTTTGCACTAATATCTGTAGCAAAATGTTTTCTAGCCACTCTTTCATGTAATTCCTTCAGAACAATCTGTGCTTTTGAGGTGGTCAAACATCCACATAATCTATTGTTTTATCCCACTTTGTACATAATTCCCTCTTTAAGAATGAAAGGTTTTGCCTTTCTTGCCAACTTCTATTTCTAAGTTAGGTTTAGAATTTCTAGCATCTAATTTGTTTGTAAATAGGTTTTTACTTCTTGCATCCATATAGGTTTTACAAAAAATAATGATGCATCCATAGTCTAATCTAGGACACCTAATGGTTCTGAACTATTTGGTAATCTAGATAAAGCATCAGCAACTACATGTGTTATACCAAGTTTGAAATCTATTATGAATTCATACTCTAAAAATAACAACAACCATCTTGCTATCCGTCCTGACACTTGTGGTTTGTTGACCAAGTACACCAAAGCCACATGGTCTACATTAAAAAAAAAATTGTTTTCCAATAAAAAAATTTTGAATTTATGCAAAACATAAACCATTGCTAAAGCTTTTCTTTCTGTAGTAGTATAATTTTATTATGCTTTATTGAATAGTCTAGAGGCATATATTATAGGCTGGTCATACTTACCAATTGGGTTTTGTGCCAACATTACACCCATTACCAACAATGATGTATTTGTGTGCACATGAAATTACGATTGCCAATTTGGAGGCATTAAAATTGGTGCTTCAATGTACTTTTGCTTGATATGATCCCAAGCTTCTTGACATTTTCTAGTTTAGATAAAGGGTTCTGTTTTCTTCATAAACTTGGTGATTGGTGCCATGATAAAGGCAAAGGTCTTGATGAAACATTTATAAAACTAAGCCATACCATTAAAAACTTGAGTCTGCTATGGATTGGTAAGTACTGGTATATTCACTATTGCCTAAACCTTCTTAAGGTTTGGTATTTTTCCTTGGAAATTATGAACCTTAAAATTAATTTTGAAAATACCATAAAGGCACATTTTTCTGGGTTAAGACTAATTTTATATTCCTTGCATTTTTTAAAACAAAGTTTGAGTTTCATCAAATGACTTTCCATATCACTATAAATTGTGAAGTCATGCAAAAATATCTTCATGAACTAGTCTAAGTACTTTATGAAGGGTCTACTAATTGTTTTTTGGAAAGTTGGTGGCCCATTTTGGACACCAAATGGCATCACCATCCAAACAATAGCTCCCCAATATGTTATAAAAATTGTTTGGTATGTATCCTTAGGGGCTATAGAAATTTGATGTGGTATCTTGAATATCCATCTAGAAATGAATAGGCTTCATACCTTGCTACAATGTTCAGTATTTCATGAGAAAATGGCAAAAGGTAAGGATTTTTTTTAGTTGTTTTTTTGAGCTTCCTAAAATCCACACAAATTTTCAATTTACCAGTCTTCTTAGGCACTACCACTATGGGTGATAACCATGTAGCCTCCTTTATTGATTGAATAACCCCAGTTACTAACAATTTGTCAATGTCTTGTTTGACTGTTATAGCATAATTAGGGTTCAATATGTACCTTGCTTGATCTGCTAATGGAATTGAAGTATCCAATTCAATTTTGTGTTGAGCCAATTCTAGAGGTATGCCTTTTAGATCTTTGTAAGTCCAAACAAATACATCTTTAAAATCTTTAAGTAACATCTGAAGCTTTTTTATTTTTTTCTTTGTTAATTGTGAATTAGCTTTGATGTATTGTGAATTTGCCTTTGTGCCAAGATTTAGCTTAACAAGTTGTTATTCTTTAATCAAAGTCCAACTTGCTATTTGAAGATTTTGTATTTATATTTTTGTTGGCGTCTCATCCATTTGAATATCATCTTGGCTATGATGGTAACAGGTTTTTGGATAAACCTTGTCTTCCTATGAAACCTTTAGTCTGACACATACATCTTTTGATTTCACTATTGAAGGCTCTAATTCCATAGTTGTTTGATCTGATGTCCTTATCTTTGGATCAAATTCCCTAATGGTTCTAATTTCTAACACTCCAACATTCAACAACAAAATTGTTTCATCTCAAAAAGTAATTATGTTAATTGAAAATAGTTTTGGTTCTATTTCAAAGATCATATCTTCCTCTTCATCTGTTAAGCCTTCCATCAAGTCATAACAAACAAATACTTGAGGCCTTCTGGTTTCTGTTCCCAATTTCTTGTTAACTAATATTGTTCAAACTATTCCATTACCTTGAACAATAATGACATTGTTACCCTAGTCATGTGTAACCTTTGCATCCTTGAGCCAAGGTCTTCTTAACAACATAGAATAGCTATAATCTACCACATTGTTTTTCAAAATAGTAATGTGGCTATATATGGAATACCATGTATGTGAATCTTCAAATTTCTTATGATTCCCAAAGGTTTGGTCATACTCTAATTTGTCATTTTGAGGTGGTATGGAGTTGGTCTTAGTTTGGGTAAACCTAATTTTGTTATGAGGGTTTTTGTTATAATGTTCACACTTGATCCTCCATCTATCAAAACATCCTCAATAAAGTTCTTCCCAACTTGTACTTGGATAATTGCCATATGGTTATCTACTTCTATAGCTGTTGTGTCTAGTTCAGCATGGGTTTCAACCGCTGTAGCTACACTAGGCTTTGATATTTGTTTAATATTTATATTAGGGTTTTTAGGCTTTAGTTTTTGCCACATATACTTTTAAAAATTTGGTGCTATCTTCAGCAATTGACCTAACTTCAAAGTATAGGTAGTCTCCAACATCTATCTACTAGTATCTTAGAATATTTGTTCCATAGACATAATTCTATAGGATTATCAGACAAACTTTGTGACATAATTGGTTCTATGGACACTTCAGATTTTGGTAATCCTACCCAACTTGTACTCCATTGTGCTTTCTCCTTTGGAATCAGATTTTGTGATGGGTCTTTTGTTTGCATCTTTTATATAGTCTTGACAAAAGATTGTTGTAGTCTTTACTCCTCTTCCTAGTTAATAATAAACTTCTTCTTGATTGGTTATTTGTCCCTAAACACTTGTTCTTCAGTAACCTTGTTCCTGGTGATGGCCATATTCACGTCCACCATATGGACTAAAGGATTTGAAATGTTGGGTTCTACCACAACTTGTTTTTTCTGTTGGCTTTATTCCTTTATTTTTAAAATATTTTACATATCATTATACTTAGGACAATTTATGATCTTATGTCTAGTGTCACCACAAATATGACAAGAATACTTAATAGGCCTTTGTACTTTAATATGTTGAGTTATAACCTCAAAGATTGCAGGAACATGGTCTTCCTTTTTTTTAACTCTATAGGTTTCAACATTATGATTTGTCCTATGACAATTTGTATAATACATTCATGTTTTCTCTAGGATTGTCTAAGGTTTCTGAGTTAATATTGTCCTACTACTTTGTGGTACTAATAGATTATTTATGGCCTTTACATTAGAAATTCTTTTTTCACAAACCAAAGTTACTTCCTTATGCTACTATACAATTTTTTTTTCATACATGTTGTTATTACACACAAATATGGTTATAATCCAGATTTGAAAACAATAGTTAAGAAACTATCTATTGTCTTTTATTAAAAACTATTGGCCAACTTCAATAATCTCTCATAATAAACTTCCACTCTTTCATTTTTTTCTTGCTTCATATTTTTCAATTATAGGTAAATTTGTTCATCATTTTGAACTTTTTTGTACCTCTTATAAAAAGCTAGTTGTAATTTTGCAAAAGTACAATTTGGGTAATATCCCATATAATTGTTACACCAATTAGACACAATATCTTTGGAGGTAAAATTGAATAGATAAAAAAATTTTGCATCATTTGTTTCATTATTTGCTTTAATGGCAACTTTAAATATTGACGCACTCCCAAGTCCCGGGTTGAACCCACTTGAAGGTCCAACTATGTGTAGTTGCGGAAAAGTGGGACTTGAGGGGTGTTCCTGACTTCCAGCACTAAAGAGGGGTAGAGGGGCGTGCTAGAAGTCCCGGGATAGACTAGGAAGATGGATTAGAAGATCAAGCACGAATCTGCATCCAAAACCAACCACAAAAGGGTTAGTTCACATTCGGGAACACCCTTGGGTGTTGGGACAAGCCACGAGCAACTTGGACTACTTGACTCACCACGACTCAGACTCGGGGGAAGCCACCACCTTCCCCCATATAGTATTCTCTACGTCTCACCGTGGAGGCTACATCCAAATGGCTCTTTTTCCTGGGACTCCCAAGTTGGAGTCCCGAAACTGTCCCGGGTTGGAGTCCCGGGACTTTGGACGGTCATAGCTCCTCTCCCCGAACTCGGATTGGGACAAGCTTTGAACCAAAGTTGTAGCTCTCGTCAAGAGCTTTCCAACGCCGTGTCGCACTCCTTGAGGGCGACGTTGGGAAGAGGTCGATTCCCGACTTTTAGTGGTCGGGAGTCAAACTGCCAGTTTGACTCCCGGCCCTTCTTTTGCCCATAACTTGGGCTATAGATGTCCAAATGGGCAATGCGAGGCCATTTTGGACATCTATGCTTCAAGAGTTTTCCATTTATATAAAAAATGCGCCAAGGCGAGGAGATTTGACCCCTCAAATCGTCTTCTGAGTTTTCAAGAGTCCGGGAGGACTCCATTTTCCCACCTTTGGGAGTGTGAGTTGCATTCTCACACTTAGCCCCAAAGTGGGGTTTCAATTATAGGTAAATTTGTTCATCATTTTGAACTTTTTTGTACCTCTTATAAAAAGCTAG
>Ga0116231_10013240_pt1 | contig 11685 bp, 7 predicted proteins | sample S1TSphgellanicum_2_FD_89695 | JGI IMG/M metagenome (GOLD analysis project Ga0116231, IMG submission 89695) | Host-associated microbial communities from peat moss isolated from Minnesota, USA - S1T2_Fd - Sphagnum magellanicum MG | ecosystem: Host-associated > Plants > Peat moss > Unclassified...
AAAAAAAAGGAAAAAAAAAAAAAAAACAGAAATTAACATTTTATTTTTTTCTCCTATGCTAGTACCCCTCCCACAAAGCACACCATGCCTATTTAACTCTGGAAATGCTCAACTGGGACTTAATTGGGACATGCTACTGGATTGGATTAGTATATTCATTTTCATACGTGCCGAAGCTGTATGTTGCCACGCCAAAAGTAGTGCACCAGTTCGTCGTGATGATGACAAATTTTGCTTCAATAGCAGCTTTTCATTACATGTGATGACGACAAATTTTGCTCCAATAGTAGCTTTTCAGTACGTGTGATGATGACAGATTTTGCTCCAATGGTAGCTTTTCATTACATTTGTCTCATCTAGTTGTGCCCAGAGTCAGAACTCTACTTGTCAAACAATCCGTTGAGTTGTGTGAATCAAACTCTGAATAATTAAAAGGTGATATATGTCATTTTGGTATGAGGACAAGTGTTCTCTTTTTTAAGTTATCTGGAAACTTCCCTTTCTAGGAGTCGTTTCTGACATGAATTATTTACTTATCCCCATGCCCAACTACAACTCTCCAATGGAAAGTGCTTGTCCATGCAACAAGAAATAAATGCACAATAATGGTCCAATTGTAGATGATTCACGAACCATCACCCAAAAAAGTATATGGAGGTTGTAATTAGCAATGTTTAGATGTTTTAATTCTTAAATAAAAATCATCTTAGCAATTTGGATGCTCGGTTCAAAATGACCCAAAATACTAGTTTAGGGCTAGTTTAGGGCACATTTAAGAATGCCAATGTGATAAAATTAGTGTCCAAACTAGTGCCATTTACCAAAAACCATCCAAGTTGGAATTGGTCAAATATGATGCTTTGGGGTTTTTTATTTTATTTTATTTTACAAATTATGTCCAAATATGGCAAAATTTCAAATGGTTCCATTCAGTGTTTGGCACAGTGTTTTTAAAAATATTGATTAATTAATTAATTTCCAGTGAACCCCTGAAAAGATAATGAAAACCATATTCAACACTTAATTAGGTTTTGAGGGGAAAAAAAAAATTCATAATTATGAAGAAAAAACTTAGCATTCCATATCATGTGGACCCTCTTATGGATTGCCAAGCATTTTCCCCCCCCCTCACAATTATGTTGAATTTTTAATCAATTATATAACCTTTTTAATACAATTAATTGCCATAACCATTTGTCTTTTTAGTTGAGTCAAGTGGATTTCTTCAATTTTCCAATTACAATTATTGGTAGGAATGTACAATTGGGATGACATGTTGGAATAAAGTTTGAATTTAAAATATAAAAAAAACACCATGGAATGAATGGCACTTGTGTGACATTGTTATGCCGACCCTAGAAAAAAAATGGGGAGAAAAAAAATTCAGACCTTTTTTCAATCCTAGAAATTTGATACTTGTGAATATTATAAAACCCAAGAGGGGTAAATACAACCCCAATTCCAATTCCCACACTTTGAAACAACTATTTTGGCATATCATATTAATATTGGCATAATAGCCAATAGCCAGTATTCAATTAATCGTATGTCTTATTAAAATTAACAATTTCTTTGCTCATCAATTGAATGTCAAGTTTCAAAGAACCCATCAATCCCAAAAGGTTAAACATGAACCCCATTCCCCCGTCCATTGCATGATGAATGTATGAAAACCTTGTAATTTTTTCATTGTTTCTTCATTGAACGATAGACAAAGGTGCAAATCAACCCAGTTTTTTTCATACCCAATAATTTATCTCAAAACCCATAAACCAGCTTTAGTTGCCATATTGGACATCCATACCCGAATTAATATAACATATTAGGCTCCATTATTTATCATCTTGTAATATCATTCTGTGTGGATGAAAAAGTGATCCATATCCAGATGCATTAAATAATGCATCCACGTGTTGAGCAAGTTATGGATGTAATTATATGCTCGTTATGTTGGGTAAGTACACAAGTACCCAGCTCAAGCTGGCTAGTTGGCTAGTTACCAAGAATAGTTGAGGTGCATCTTGACAACTGCACTTCGACGGCCTACCGTATTCTTGGTAACAAGCTAGCTCGAGATGGTCCCCTTGTCCATAATGGATGAGAAATTGTCACCTATCCAAACTCACTTCACTTCCGAGTCCATAATAGATGAGAAATTGTTACCCTATCCAAACTCACTTCACTTCCAAGTCCATAATAGATGAGAAATTGTTACCTATCCAAACTCACTTCACTTCTGAGTCCATAATAGATGAGAAATTGTTACCTATCCAAACTCACTTCACTTCCGAGTCCATAATAGATGAGAAATTGTTACTTATCCAAACTCACTTCACATCCGAGTCCATAATAGATGAGAAATTGTTACCTATCCAAACTCACTTCACTTTCGAGGAGTCCATAATAGATGAGAAATTGTTACCTATCCAAACTCACTTCACTTCCACTTTGTTACTTTTATGTCGGTGGTAGTACTATGTAGTCATCGACCAACTCACTTGGATACTTTGTTGGTGATGACTATGTTATTTTTTTTCCTTTCCTTTTTCTTCCTTCCTGTATCGTTGTCTTGCAATGAAGGCTTGACAAGTTTTTACATCAAAACTAAATTTGCTTTGAATCCAAGCCTCCTCCTCCTCCTCCTCCTCCTCCGGAATAGTACCCCGGGGCTTCACAAATGAATGACACCTGTTGTGGACAACAACAAATCATCCCCAAGAGTGTCAGACACAATTTGGGATTGCAATAAAAACCCTAATTTCCTTTCCTAGTGCTTCTACTGGAGCAAGAGGTGGCACTTTGGAGAAGATGATGCCAGGGCAATTTGTCGGGTGTAAATGACCAACAACCAAGGTTGTCCAATAACTAACATCTGCCTAGCCCTCCTTGAGACAAGTTTGAGAGAGCAATATAATATATATATGAGCTCCACAAGAGCATTTTGACAACCCCCCAAAAGTACAAAGTAGTTAGATTTCATGTACCAGCTTGTTTGTTCGTGTAGTACATGGCCGCCTCCAACACATGTGTTTCGAATAATTAATCAATTTTGAAGATTTTCATGTTGGCAAAGAAAATAATCCTAAAATATTTCAAAATATTTTTTTATTTTCCTTCACACACAAAAAAAAAATTCTTTGAAAAAATATTTTTTTGGTGAAAATTTTGACATTCTTACAAATGATATAATTAATGTTCAAGACACCGAATTACTATGGTACATCATGTCACGGTTATAAGTGTTTCTTAAACAAAATCCCCTTGTGAATAGGGGAAGAGATGTATTGTCAATGCAAGCAAGATTTGTAAGTTTTTGGTTGCACCTAACTGTCACATAAGCTTGTGGGTTGTTAAGTTACAATCCCCTAATTCATTTCTATGTTTAAAAATGTGGGTTTTTTGACCTCTTTTCACAATGAACTCCAACAGATTGGACTTGTTGTTGGCCCCATATCCAAACATGGCAACTTTTACATTGGAACCTTCACAAAGACACGTTAGTTAGTTAGTTAGTACCTAATTAACAATATTGATGCCAAAAAAAAATGGTCACCCTTTCATTTTACTTACATGATAACATCTCATATTGTTACCATATTGTGGCCTTTAAATGCAGCAAACTCAATTGATTTGGTCATCCAGAGACAATATGAAAGGAGGAGAGAAGTCTAACCTCAGTGCATAATCCTTGAATTACTATTTTGTAAGAGCATCTCCAATGGTGCTCAGTATGTGACCCTTGCACAAATTTTTTTCACATCCAAGCTTAGTTGTTTACCTTTTTGTAACCCCACCTGTAAAACTGAAACTGGAAACAGCAAATAGGTGGGGGACTACTAATAGCTAACCACCTGGACCAATCATTATGATGGGCCACTCAGAAACACTGAGCAGTAGTCAGATCATATTTATTACACTCTTTACAGCGTTGCTCTGCCCTTTAACAGCCACCACAACCTGTGCACTTATGCTGAGCCAAAACCATTTTCTTGGCCCAAACCGGCATGTTTTGACCTTTTTTCATATATTTTATTGTGGAGGATCACATACTAAGCACACAGCTCGAGATGCTCTAACAAGGGTAGTTTTCAATCCTTTCTACATTATTATACTCTTGCAAGTAAGGTTGTTATCAAATTTATCAGATGTTCCTAATTCCTCCTATTTTGAGTTTTTCATTTAAAAATTTCACCTTTTGACCAAATTTGGTCAGTAAAAAAAAAAAGGGAGTCCAGGTTAGAGTTTGTCTGCATGCCTTTATTTCATGGAAACTTGAACAATAATTAATATCAACTTTTTTTTTCTATCCTTAGGAAGCCTACTAAATAATTAACATGACTAAAAAAATTCAAAATTTCAATTTTTTTATTGTTAAATTAGATTTCTATTATATACAATAATCTACCATGATATTGTCATATGAATAGTGGGATTATTCATATTGAAACCTACAATAGCTATGAAAGTTGTCAACATTCAATACATATTTCCACAAATTTTCATTTCAATTTTTAAGGGATTATTTAATGACAAAATTGACCTTAGGGTATGCAATCTCTTTTGGCATGTAGTTGCAAAAAAGTGACCATTTCTAGTTTCAACTGCAGAAATGTTTTTTTAGGGTTTGGCTCACTTTGTCAACCATGTTCAAACTGCATAGGTATCCAATTTTGCACTGAACTTTTTGTATGCATGTACTTCTGGGCCATACAAGTCAGCAAACCTTAACCCTTAAGTGGCATTTTGGCCATGGAGTGGGTTGTAAGGGTAGGAAGAAGTTACAACAACATTGTGAATGCACCTTGGGCATATAATACATAGATTCTAACATTTTTCAAATTCTAACTAGATGGAATGGAAGGTAAGTTCAGACTTTGAGAAATGCAAACTCACATTTTGTTTGGAATTGTGAATTTCTCACACAATAGATTGTGTAGCTGATGTCCTTGAATGGGTGGTGGACTGGTCTAGTGTGTCGAGATGTTTAGGGGTTCATTTATGGAACCATGTAGGCATTGTGTTGACATAGGTTTAGGGGTTAACCTATGGATCCCCGAAGAATGAACATGTTTGTGGGTTAAGGGTGTTGTTTGAACATGACCCACAAAACTATTTCTTTGAACAACTCATGCAAGGTAATTAGTCCCTTGAATCTACTTGTGATAATAGTAGACAATAATCCATCACAAATCTAAGACCTAAGACAATAGATTTATGACTAACTAGATTTGATGAACTAAGACAAATAGTTACAAGTAAATTCTATACCAATTTGCAACCCATTTTGCTTCAATTGAAATTTCATTGAATTCAATAAAATTTGAATTTCATGAAAGTCAATTCAAGAATTTGTATATTTTTTAGAAACCTTGTTTGTGTATGTTGTTCACACCTACCTAAAAATCTAACCTAACTTTGCACATACCTACAACCATCCCCTCGTATCTCCACATGTCCCTTCACTTTTACTTTCTTCCTCTTCCTCCTTGTTATGTTTTCTTCCTCCTTGCATGTTCAATGTTGTTGTCAATGTAAAGACCATCACACTACCATTGCTAATTGTTAGGAATGCCTCCTTTATCTTAATTGTTTTCTCCCAACAAGTCCATGGGAATTAGGAATGATCATGGAAGAGGAGTTGGAATTAAAATACCAACCTCAAGGGAAGTGGAACTTGGCCTGAGTATCATAGAGTAAATTGGACACAATTTAATGATTAGAAAAGAATTGAGCAAAAGAAAGTATGCACATAGCTTGACATTCATAGTTGTTGCTACTCCACAATTTCCAAGATGAACAAAGCTACAAGGATAATGCAACATTAATGTAAAAATAATGAAACTTTGCTTTGCAAAGGACAACGACATAGTCATTGCAATGCACCAAGGATTTCATCATTGTGGAATGGTGACAACAAGGGATGGTAAGGAATGGCAAGGTTGCAATTGCCATTGCCATCACAAACTACAATAAGCAAAAGCTTCACCTAAAAAGTAACCCCACCTCACCCCATTTATTGCATTCACCACACAAGCGATGTTACAATCAATAGTTCTATGGCAAAACATAATAGTAGTTTGATTTTATATGATCAAAACTTATTAATAATGGTTTTTTTTTTGGATGCATTGTTTGGGGCTTTGGGTTTAAGATTTGCTATTTTTTCGAGGTTTTGGGCTTTTGAGTTTTGGTGGATTTTTTCAATTGATTGATAAAAAAGAAATTGGAATTTGTGCTTAGTTTTTCCTTTTGGTTGATTTGTTAGATTTTTTTGGGGTTTTTCGTCAGTTTTTCCTTTTGGTTGGTTGACCATATTTTATTTATATTTTCATTTTAGATTTTTAATTTGGTTTAATCAATTAGTTTTTTTAGAAAAACTTTTTCAATGTTTGTACATTTATGAATATCAACATAACATCATAGAACATCGTTGTGTGATTGTTCATAGATTTGAGTGGTGTTGGAGACTTGTGTTATGGGGGTTGTTTAAGGATGTGGGACAAGGGGTTCAATTTCAAATTTTCATTTCATGTTTTGCCCTTGTGTGGTAGGTGTTCTTGGGCCTTTTTTTCTTAGCTTGTGTTCGTGTGGGTGTCGATTTATTCAATGGAGGTTTTTCCCCTTATAAAAGACACATCCTCTAATTTTTTTTCCCCTGCTCATGCCCTTAGCAAAGACCTTTCAACCTATTGCCTTTTCACATGGTCCTCATTCTATAGTTTTAGCCTTTCCCTCTTTTCCTTGTGTCATTTTGACTTTTATTTCCATCCCATCCCATCCAAATAAGGTGTCATAAGCTTTTGAGTTGACCATACCCTCCTTGCATGTTGAGAGACGAATTGAATCCCCCTTTAACATGATACCCCATATTCTAGTTATGGTGCCTTATTTACACGTTTCAAGTAAATGCACCATTAGAAGCGTTTTAGGCTTTACAAGTCAGTTCCTTAGGTGGCAATGATGGGGCACCATCCCTTTAAGCCCTTTGCCCCCTTCTAGTAGTTTGGGCATGGATACCAAATTTGGATCCTTTTCGAACATTTTTGTATTTGTGCATCCCATTTGTTTGAAATGGAAGATGGAGATGGCCTTTAAATTTGTTTAGACCACATAGCATGAGATTTGAAAGATGTTGCATAACATCTTTTTCTACTTTGTCACTAGGAATGATTTTTCTTGCCTATTTGAAGATGGAAGGTTGGGCATATGTAAACTAAAATAAAAGTCCAAAGGTTCTTTCTAATGATTTGGAAAAATTTCAAGCTAAACATTTATGGCATGCATAGGCCTTAATAGTTATTTTACTTTCGGTCCCCCCATGTTCAAATAGTGCCCTTCTTTTAGAGGCCCCATTCTTGTCCTCCCACGTTGGGCCCCATCATTTTTGTTAGAATCTAGCCCTAATGTTAGTATGTTTGGGTTGTGAAGGCCCTCACCCCCTTTACTTTAACCTCAACCTCATCAAAGAATTTTATTTCTCTATATTAAAATTTTCATATTTTATCCTTGCCATGTACATATTCTTTGATGGAATTCTAGCTAAAAGCAAATTTGGATTTCTTTTTTAAACACATTTAGGTCAACGTTCATCCATTCGGCTCACCTTTCAACTAATGGGCCTTCAAACATGGTATTTGAAAGCCTTCAAGATTTATTTGACCCAAAGGACTCAACTAACAACTTTTCCTAGTTATTCATGATATGATTTTATGTTGTCACAGGATGTATCCTTGGGAATATGGTTAAGGCTCTTGATGCTACAAATATGTTAACTTTGGCCAAACCTTCTGGTGGCATTTAATTGATTGTAGTAGGCAAAGTTCTATATGGTTGGTGAACATGACCCTTTGTTTCCAATTTCATGATGTATTTTCACAACACTTGTGCCCCCCCCCCCCCCCAATTTGGGGTGTTATCAATGGAGATTATGAAGCAATGGTGCACAATATCTAAGCGACTTTAAATATTAACCCTGATTGGGTGGTGTTATCAATAAACATTGCCAATGCCTTCAACATTGTTTCTCATATACATGGTTATATTCCAAGAGTTACATGTTATAGGTGGGTAATTATTTTAGTTTATACTTTTCATTTGTTCTTTTTATGCCCCATAATTCCTTTTTTTCTTTAATCACCATTCCTCTCACGATGATTTTTTTGTTATTTAGTCCTCCATTGACACTCATCAATGGGATCCTTTGGGTGGTCCTTTTTTCACCTTAGTTTATTTTTGCACCCTTCATAATCTGATTAACCTTTTTTCATTTTGTTTGTTTCTTTTAGTTATAAAAGACATTCACATCATTAAACTTACTTTAATTGTATATCAAGGTTTTCATCATTTTTCTTCTTAGTTAGATTTGGTATGCCATACGATTCAACCCCACAAAGTGTGTTGTTTGGTATTTTTTGAGGTTGCTTTCATGGTTTTCGCCTCCATTTAATTTTTACACCCCTTATAAGGGTGTTAGGGTTTTGGGCATTCCCTTGGGGTCACTTTCTTTCACATCCATTTTTTTAGGATGCTTTGGACAATGATGTTCAACACATGGTTGCCCTTTTTAAATTGGGGGATGTGTAGGTGGCATTTGGGGTTTTCACTTGTTTCGCCCATAAACCTTATTACCTTTTTTCTTTCTTTCCCCCACTCCAAGATTTTTAATGCTAGCTAACTTCTTTTGATTCAACCTTCAATCGTGTATTTGGGAGACTTTTAAGGCCAATTTTTTGGAGTGTCCAAAGGTTTTCTTAATTCATTGGAAAACTCTTTTTCCCTTCTTTAAAAGTGGAATAGATATTTTCTTTGCTAAGGTTATTGCCCCAACAATGTACTTGAGGAATTTGGGGCTTATCACCCCAATCATTACATCTTAATTTTTATAGGATAACTACCCATTTTTATTGGGGTCTATAGGGGTGAGTAGTTTAGGTGCATTTCTATTTCAAACTCATTTTAAGTGGGCTCGTGACTTTTTACTTCGACTTGTTTCCATTCGAGCAATTATTAGAAAGAGGAACAAATCATCTTCAAAAGAGCATCTCAAAGGCCATTACATGAACATTCCTTATCTAACATCATTTTGGATTTGTCTTCTGATTGTCGTCGCATTTGGTTGAAATCCTACATAAGTCTAACTTGCTCAGGTGGTTAACTTTTTTCCAACCAAATTTCCCATATTTTTGGATGGCCTCCAATATATTTTTCTGAACGTTATGCACTAGATTGGGCCTCCTCCATCCTATAGTTCATGCTAAATTTTTTTTCCATATGTGGCTAGCCCATAGATTCAATATGGATACACCTATTTTGTTATGTTCATGGGAGAGAGCACACATCCACACATGATGTGATTTGGGATTCTTTTGCCTCCATTGTTAGGGATATTGAGTTCCATGTCTTATGGAAACAAACTCATGTTTTTTTGGTGCCATTTTTCCAATCATCATTGCGACAAATGGACATTGTGCTTATAACATATGGTAATTGCACTTTGACAAATAAAATCATTGTTAACTCGACTCATGCAAATATTGTTCCATGAACTATTTCTTCTTAGAGAATGGTTGTGACAATTGTAGGTTAAACAAAGGTTGTGTCATATCACGATGGACATCTGAAGATGATTTATCTTTTTTACAATAAAGATATTTGGACGTTTACATTAATAGGTTGAAGACTTCATTCATCGATGTGCCAACATGGCATGATTGACAAGAGTCTTTGGAGGCCTTGTCTTTTGATTTTACGTTCATTTGATAGGCAAAGGGTGTCTATGGTTCTTTAGAGATTTCAAGTTGGCATTATCTTGCAATATGTAATTGTATTAACAAGAAATACATTTTCTAAGCTTGGTGTTCCTCCATGTTTTTCGCCCATCTCCTTGCACAACTTGCTTCATGTTATTGGTGATAGGTTTAGGTCCTAGGCTACTTGATTTCTCCACTGAAGGCTCCCCATTATGTGTTTTGCGCTTTTGATCATTTTTTTATAAAAGATTTTCGAATGGTTTTTATCAAGATATGTTTATATTTCTTGATGCATTTGATGGTTTTGTTTGTTAAGAATGCCCATGTGCTTAATTTGTGGATTTTGATTTGAAATTGCAAATCATACCATTTAACACCTTTTTATCCAAGTGGAAGGAACAATAGTTCTATAATTTGAAAAGTTCATCATTTTGTCTATATGTATTTGTTTAGATTGCATACATTACATAGTTGAGTAATAATGTTTCAATAATGTTTATTGGAGATTTTATGTCCATGGTTTAATAACATGGCTGCTTTACAAGTTCAAATTTCAAACATGAATATCGTAGCAAAGTTTAGAAAGTTTATATTTCAATATAAACTTCACAACAATCACACACTTGTTTGAATTCAATTTAATTCAAATCAAGTTGTGCAATGTCAGTCAATATTTTCATTTGAATGGAATTTAATTTCCACAAAATCAATTCATTTGTTGCATTAATTGATCATCATTAATAGAAATCATTTCTTTCGATTATTTCATAATCTCAGTATATAATTCTTCATCTTTCGATCCTTTTGCATAACACATGTTTGAACCAATGTTGGGCATGTATATCATTTTAAACATATACACTTTGTGTAAATGCCTAATTTTGGACATGCAACTATAAATGTTAAATTGTGTATATACATTTTAAACCACTATAGAAATTAGTAAAACCTATGTAAATGTTTTTGAAAAAAAAACTTGTGCAAAAAATGTTAAACAAAGATATATGAGAGTTTTAGAAATGTTTTTTTTTGGTGGTGGGCAGATCAAAATGGCACATGTCACCCAAAAAAAAAAAAAAAAAAAAAAAACTTTAGGATTACTCAAAAATAATTAATAAAAAACAAAAAAGAAACAAAAAATTTTAAAAAAAAAAATAATAAAATTTTAGAAATTTTTTTTTTTGGAGGAGGAAAAAAAAAAATGGCAAATTTAACCCAAAAAAAAAAAAAAAAAAAAAAACTTTAGGATTCATCACAACTAATTTATATGAATCACAATAGGTGCCCAAGCTTTTGGAAGAAGCTTGTGTCAAAATTGTTGATGAACAAAATTAAGAATCAAATTTTAACTCAAACAATAAGGTGGGGCAACATGTATCCAATATGCATCAAAGAATGTGCACCCAAGATATTCCCACATAGTTTGTCCCTTTTATCTTTTGCTTAAAAGTGTGAGCTTGTATTATATACATTTGGACTAAAGGGAATAAAATATTTGGGAATTTATCCGGGAAAAACGGGATTTGACCTCCCAACACTAGTTTGAACTTTGAACTTGCCATGGAGGATAGAGCCATCAAATGACATGAGCCCGAGGAGGTGAACTTTTGCCAAATTTTGACATGAAATTTTGGCTACACAAAAGATTCTTCAATTTTTTAAAAAAGTAACCCAAATTTGCCAGATTGATTTTATTTTCAAAAATCCCAAATCACTAGGTTTTATAATAGGTTCCAAGAGGTAGCCAAGAATATTGAAAGATCTTTTTTTTTTTTTTTTTCTTTTTCAACTTTCATATTTGGGTTGAGTCAAATTTGGCTAAAATATCTTCTAGATGGTCACCACTTCGGCTATATCACAAAAATTCAAACCAAAACAAAAAAAAAATAAAAAAAAAAATAAAAAATACATAACATAAAAATTTTTTTATTATATT
>Ga0116231_10013241_pt1 | contig 11684 bp, 9 predicted proteins | sample S1TSphgellanicum_2_FD_89695 | JGI IMG/M metagenome (GOLD analysis project Ga0116231, IMG submission 89695) | Host-associated microbial communities from peat moss isolated from Minnesota, USA - S1T2_Fd - Sphagnum magellanicum MG | ecosystem: Host-associated > Plants > Peat moss > Unclassified...
TGGTTTGTTTTGATGCAGATTCATGCTTGATCTACTAAACCTTCTTCCTAGTCTAATCCCGGGGCTCCCAACTCGACCCTCTACCCCTTTCTAGAGTTGGAAGCCGGGAGCGTGCTACCAAGTCTCAACTTTCCGCAACTTGATTTTGTGAAACCCTCAAGTGGGTTTCACCCCGTGACTTGGGAGCGCGTCAACCCACATATGTTTAAAGATTGGTGCCAAAAGATTTATATTTGGCAAGAGCCAAATCTTTGTGCTATGAGCTGGATACATCCAATTCAACTAGCCTAAAGGGAAGTAATGGGGTTATGGGTATTTTACCTGAGCTCTTCAATGTCACACAATCGGCTTCCATTTGAGATATGGCAATATCTTCTTTAAAATCATCACATGTTGTTTTGTCTACTTCTAGAACTTGCATAATGGACAACGGTGAATGATTAATGAGAACGTTACTTGGATTGATCAAAAGATCTTCCAAGTTCATTGAGTTAGCTTTTGCCAAAGCTATATCCAAGGGGTTGTAATACTTGCTACCTCTTCAATTTCCTTTTTGTAATTTTCCAAGATGGCATTTAATAATGCAAATCTCTCTTTGATTTTCATTAGTCCTTCCTTGCCATTAATATTGGATGTCTCCAATAATAGTGTCCACTCTCATATAGCAACGGTTTCAAGTATTAGAAGTGGATTCTCACTATCTTCATTTGTAGTGTTGATCGAACTTAGATTAGTGGTCTAAAGAAAGTTGTGATTTTTTTGTCATTTATGCATATAAAGATTGCATGCACTACCTTTGTAAGTGCCAATATTGGGTATGTGTACATGAACGCCCTTAATTCCATAAACCATAGAGGTTCTCCATGGGAAGTTATTTCCTACTTCAAGATGCAATTTCATATTATGTGAGTCGTCTTGATGGCATAATGAGAATAACAAGAATAAAAAACCATAATGAAAATAAAGCCTAGGTTGGTTCCAAATATTGCAAACTTTCCAATTTGTTCTGTTTGGTACATATCTAAAGCAAATAATCTAACCTGTTGTCATGGAGGTCGCAGTTCAAGGAGAGAGATTTTTTTTTTTCAATCATTTATTTTAACCTTTTGTGATTTCATCATGGTTGATCAACTTTGAGAAATGTTTTTTGATCATCTATCCAAAGGTTTTGGAAATCATTTGCTAGCTTTGTCTTCACTTTACATTTTGCATCTAGCAAGTTACCCTTGGTTTAATATGTTGTCCCAAGTTTAGCATACCATCTAGTTATGATTTTTGTTTTTTTGCTTTTGAATTCTATGTTAAAAGACCTAACAAAGACAAATTTTTTCTTAAAAAACCCAAGCATGACCTTGCCCAAACTATGTTTCAAGCAAGGATATTTCAAAAAGCATCTTATGTTTTCAACAAGAAAAATGTCGAGACTTATTGTTAACACCAAAGGAGCGTTACTTATTTACTCCATAAATAATTTTCAAGTATCCCTACAAGGTCTATCTAGCAAAACTAGTTTTTCCTTTTTACAAACTTATCCATGTTGGCATTAAAGGTTAGTCTTTTAATTGCAACTTTTTCTTTTCTTCCTTGAGGTATGTTGAAGCATCCTACAAATGGGTCCTACTTCACTTGGCCCCATCACACCAAAACCACAAACATTTTGTTAGTGGGGAAGTGAGGAAAACCAAGCTTCTTAAGCAACCTCAACTTGTCATTAATGTCATACAAGATGCAAAAACAAACCTAGATCATTTTACATAAGTTAATATGGAGTAAATGTTCAAACCAAAGTACTACTCCAAAGAAGAAAACGTTGATTTTTGCTACAACACCCTCTTGACATACCTTTTTCAAAGTTGTCATAGCTACACAACAAAGCAACTACACCTTAATTGTGCCCTCAAACTTACGTAGTTGTATGCTGGATTGCTCTTTCCTTTTAGTGCTTTGCAACCTACTTATGCATTGTGCTACCCAACACTAATTTTTGGAAAGACAAAACTTCACTTGTAGGCAGTTTGCATATTGTTCTTTGGAGAGACTTGCCTTACCTATGTTTTCAAAACATTTGCTGATCCTTTTTTTCCCGAGCTTCATGGCACAAATAAAATTAATGTTTGCCCTTTTTTTTTTTTTTCCATAATTTTTCTTAAGATATTATAATGTTGTTCTTCTTCTCAAATTATAATATATATATATGATTGGATTTTCAAAAACCCAACCACTTTTCTATCTTTTTTTTCCAAAATTTACTACCTCATGCTGCCATTTTCAAGTTCTATTTTGAGTCTCAAGCAATCATTATTTTGAATCTCTCGTCATCCAAGTTTGGACTAAACAAATTAGTTTGATGGACCAGGAATGGATGAATTATTTTTTCATCTCACTAATTCTATATGTTCTTTTTAGGTAGCAACATATCCAAACCTTTTAGGTGTTTGTTTTGATGGGCAATCATCAAATTCTTTTGTCTCTAAAATATGAAGCCCATGTTTCCATATTTTTCTCTCTTTTTTCATGTAGAATTTCTATCAAGTGTATGGGTAGCCCACTGAATGTTTATATTTTTAAACATTCAATGAAAAATCATTTAGTGTGAACTTTTGAAAGGTATGAATAAAATATCATGACAGACATATGATGTGTCCATATATGTGTGCACTAGATGTTTAATATTTTGTAGTGTATTTTTTGGGCCTTTATATATACCATTTGGTATATAGTGTCAAGTGTATCCATTTTTATCCTTTGTTAAAAAGGGAATTTTATGCTCTGTTGTTGGCCATGTTTTGTGCATGAAAGAGAGAGTAGACATACAATGACAACATGACCTCCAAATGCATAGAGAATATTAGTGGCTCTTGTAAACTACGGCACTTTTGGCATGTTGTGTACCACATTTGGGATCTAAAAACAACACAAGAAATCTCATGAGAATCAAGAAACAACATTGAAAAACAAAAAGGTAAGAAAAACATCATGATCAACATAATGTTTAGGGTGAGTGATATCCAATGTGTCTAACATGATGGTATTGAAGTTGCACATGAACAAGGTATTGTATGATTCATTTGGATGACATGATTCTTGAAAAACACACCTTACTTTTCCTTATAGGTGTAGTATTCAACATAGAGACATGTGATCATGTAATAGGACCACCATCCTATGACACCATAAAACAACCAAAACACTATTCCATATGGATGCCGGGCAATTATAAAAAAAAAAATTGGTAGCGTGAACAACGCTTGCGCCACTTGTAACAACTCATCAATCCAAGAATTTTTTAAAAAATCCATCAATCCCATCCCCCCCTTCCCCCTCCCGTCCGCTCCCCACCCCACCCCACACAACAATTAAACTTCATATAAATTTGTTGTACTCTAATGTATAAGTTGTGAAAACAATGTGCCAAGTATCAATGTAAATTCTTTTTTGAGAAGGCACAATAAAAACATTTTGTAAATATCACAAGAACACATCCTTGGATGGAACTTGCCTAAATATTTTCAAAACACAAAAGGTGTGTTTGCTAGCTCCTAATTTGTGGCTATAGCAAAACCCAAAAGCATATACCCAAATGTATCTACATATAATGTGAACTTGAATGAAGTTTATTGTAAAGTCGAATGAGGTTTGTTGCAAGGCTAAATGACATTTGTTGTAAAACTTAATGAGGTTTTGGGTCTATGGCAAAGCTTAATGAGGTTTCTAGGTTTGTTGTGCAACCATATTATCAAATGTAAAATATGTTTCCAAAACTTAAGAAAATTATCACATGAATCATTAGGACAAAAATAATTGACATTGAATATCCATCTTTGATACAAATTTATTGGAAAGGTTTGAAGAGATACCTATCCATTCTTGCATAGATTGTTGACCAAATGTAACATCCAAAAAGGGCTTGCAAAAATTGTGATAAAATGGCATAAACAAAGGCTATTGGAACACCTTGCAACAAACACCACACATAGATGTTGCATCCTCGAAGCCCATATTAGAACCTTGATATTGTCACAATTCAAATGTATGCAAATGTGGAAGGCAATAACACCAATACACCAATATTAGGGCATCTCCAATAGTAGTTTACAAAACTATTCAGTAACATTAATTTGCGGGCCTAGATGTAGGCATTGAATACATTCTTGGCCCATTTCGTAAAATTAGAGCCCACCATTAGCCATCATTTTTTATCTTTATGTTGTCTTTCCCTTAGCTTGATTTTTTATTATTTATCTTTCTCTATGCATTGTGAGCATGTGATTTTGGCTATGGCCAAGGAGTGGTGTGCTAAGTTGTTATGCAACTATAGGCAAATCTTGATGATGATGAAAAAGGCGAACATTATAACCTATTGAAATCAATGTTCATGGAGTGCATGGTGGAAGTAGGCCAAGCAAGCAACAAAATGTTGTGAGAGACAAAGCGCTTGGCGATGAACAAATAGTGTACAATTACTTTGCACCAAACCTAATGTATGTTGAACATCATTTTTAACTCCGATTTTGAATGCACCGTTCGTTTTTTCTTCTCGTTGTTACGACAATGAGTAAACATGATATGTAATGTGTCTAGAAGCAAAATGCTTGTGGTGCCATGGGCTTATCTGCGATTTAAAAGTTTACTACTATGATTAGGGAGCTAGACTATGGCATGACAATTGATGCACTCAATGAATATGTTTGCATAGGAAAAAACACAACTATGGAAAGCTTGAAACACTTATGTTGTGCATTGGTGTTTTTTCAAAGTTGCCCAATGTCCCTTATGTCCCCGAATGGTCTTCTCATCCCTTCACCATTGGGAAAAACACCAAGCATCCTTTGGATATACCCGCCATCCCGCAACATTTTCATTAAATCCCTTTCAATCCCCCACCATCTTGTCATCATCCCTAGGATTGCCCGTGCTTGGATAGGACGTCCTTGAACCTAAAAAAATGTCTAAACACTAAAAATTACCAAGGATGCCCTATTTGGGATGTCCTACAAGTTGGTAGGAAGTCCTTCCAAAAAGGGACAATGGAAACCCTACAACATTATATTGATTAGTTTGGTTTCTCTTGTACATTTCAAAGTATATGAAAAGTAATGGAATGTCAAGTTCGAAGGAGAGGCAATCATCTTGTGGGTTTTGTAACTATGTGCATATCAATCTTGTGGGAGAGGGTGAAGCAATTAAAAGTGTTTGTTAGGATATGATGGAGATATTGTTTACAATTATGGTTACGAAACCACAATCCTAGAAAATATAGTTTGACTTTGTTGAATAAGAATGCATGCACCAAACTTATCAATCAATGGACGTTATGTTCTTATATGAAAACTCCATGTGCTGTACAAATGCTATGAAGAAAAGCTTGAACACCTCCCACTTGCAATGCTTGTGAAAGTACTAAATGTAAGAATTGCGTAGGAAGGAGATTGTGGAAATGAATTCCAAACCTGAATTGAAAATGTTTCAACACTTGCTATTTGTCTTTGATGATTCATCCTTGATTAGATTTGACTTGTGTAAAACCCTAGTCAAGGCCGTTCATTGTCCCATCCACCGTTTCCTTGCTTTTGATAAATTTCACCCAAAAAAACCGCTCAGCATAAACCTCAAATCCAACCTTGAAAAGGGCCATCAGATGCTGTACTTGTCTTTGGGCTATGCTCTCGTGGGTGAGCTCTTCATAAGAAGCTTTTTCTTCAGCTCTCACATGGCCAATTCTTTAAAAACCTTCTTGAGCTTTTGTTCTTGTATCTAAGACAAGTTGGGCACATCAAAGGAAAACAAATTGTATCTGATGCCTGCCAGAGATGTCTCAATGGAATGTCATCACTGACAAAAAGCACAATCTGAACTTTGATGAAGTAGATCTTTGAACAATTGGAACCCAGAGTACCTGAAAACGTATTCAGAACTTTGATGTAGCAATATTTCAACAAACAGAGATACAGAGCTCCATGCCAACACAGATGATGAAGTGAAAGTTGGGTCCACCATGTCACCATTTTCTAACCCATAGGTCATCTCCAGGACATGGCTTCCAGTTAGCTTGATGTGGGTCATCTCTCAGACATGGCTTCCGGCTAGCCTGATGTGGGTCAACTCTCGGACATGGCTTCCAGCTAGCTTGACCTCACATTCACGAGGACAACAGCTTTGAATTTTGTGCTGCAAACTTTTACAACCTGCACATTGATTACCTTGCATGATCTGCATATTGTGAAATTGGCATATATTGTTTGTACATCACCTTCACAGTGGGCTGAACGAGAATGCTGTACACTAACTGTTTTTTTGGGTGTATTCTATGGAGTAGCATACATGACTATACAATAGACGTAGCTGGAGGGATGGATGCAATGTGGTGGCAACTGATCTCTTCCCCCTCCTGAACATTGTTTTCTAATGTTTATGCACAAAAATCTTTCACCCATCTTTTTCCCTAAGCTCTGTACAAAGTGCAGTTCTCACTTATTGCCATCTTTCTAGTGGAGGCGGATAACTGCCAAGTTAGGCAGTGTGGACTTCAAACGCTCAACTGCTGGTAGTGTCACCTTGCAGGCCTGTAGTGCCAATGACGTCAAATTGGTCAGAGGCCACAAGTGCTGTAGCCCTGCATTTGTCACCTTTGAGTTTGCCAAATTCAGCGAAACCAATCCAACCAAGCCTAGACAGCCACAAACGCAACAACGTTAGTTTCATGGTAAAACACTCCACTATGTCCATGAGGCTGGATGAACACAGTTATGAATACAGACACATGTGGAAAGTTCAGAACTTGGCCCAGAACTCTGTAAGGCTATGCATCCATTGAATTTGCATAAGAAAACCTGTACCAGAGAGATGCTGCAGAGCATTGTCAGTGATGCGACCATTCTGGGAGAGGTTGAGAGAGGTGAGAGAGGTGAGGTCCTTTATGTTCTTCACCCCCACATCTGTGATCCCACCCCCACACAGCTCTAATGTCTGCAGCTTCTTGAAATCTGCTTTCCAATTAACCAAGCAAAACATGGTGTCATTACTTGGCCTTCAGTACAGGACACTACTTGGAACACAAAACAGAAAATTATTGACAAGTGCACAGCGTGAAGTTGGACTGGAGAAAGATGAGGAAAGACCTCCAGCAAAATTAGACACGAAAACAAATAAAAACACCTTTCTGTGAGCTCTAGGACAATGAGAAGCACACACAAAACAAGTGGGCAGCAGAATAAAGACCTCCAAGATGAAAGGAGAGGATGAATCCCAACAAAACTCTGTAAATGTCAACTTACAACAAGACAACAGCACCAAAAAATCAGGAAAGTGGAGAAGACCCACGTCGGAGGCATGATGTGCCATAGTCTGTGATCCTTGCCCCAAAGAGATCCAAGGTCTTCAGACCAGTCAAACCTAAAGAAAAACACAGTAGCACAATTAACCCAATTGATTACCATTATATGTTGGAGGACCCAGAACAAACTGTCTTGCATCCACTGACAAGGATTGAGCATACAACATACTTGTGAGAGCTGCAAGGCCAGAATCAGTTATCTGTTGAGAGTCAAGATTAAGTGACGAGAGGGATGTGATGGTTGCCAGCATCCGCAGTCCACTGTCCATCACTCCTGTCGTAAATGAAAGGTTCAGGCTCTCCAATTTCAAACCTGAAGAAGTTCAAAACCAAGCCAGTAGCATCAACAAATGAATGTAAGACCCCATTTGGCTGCAAATAAAATCTTCATCATGTGCAAATGAAACCTTCCAGAAGGGGACAATGTATGGTCATTCTACAAAGATCTGCCTGCAAACATGGTCAACACATGTTTGCAGGCAGATCTTCACAAGGCTGATATGCCTTGTGAAAGCTGTGAGCTGAAATTGAGGTCAATAGGAACACTGTAAGGAGCATATCTTATGTAAACCATAGAATCCAGATTTACCTATCAGAAAACGGAGTCCACTGTTGCCAATGTCAGAATCGGAAAGATCCAGTGTGTGAAGGTTCACCAGACCTTTAAAAGATAGACAACAACCACCACCATTCAGAGCTCCTTGAAGAACAGCTAGCTACTCATAACCATTCCACCACTGCAATACTAAGAACAAAAACAAATTGATGAAATATAGCACGACAACCTTTGCATATCTCAATGTGTTCATGGTATCAATCACAAAAGTTCATATATATATATATATATATAGAGAGAGAGAGAGAGAGAGTACCACGAAGATGCTCAACACCCGCATCACCAACTTTACATGAGTCAAGATTCAAGCTCTCCAGGTTGGTTAGCCCTGCACATCAAGATGCTAGGTACATAAACACTGGTCACCTTGCATCACAAACCCAAAAAATATTCAGCAGTGGGTTCTATTTTCTAAACCATTGCTTCAATGAGCTGTCCCATGATGATGCTTTAATTGCAGAGCACCACTTTTGACTAATGCAACTAGCATTGGGTTTAATTAAGTTCACAAGTATGCTTGAGAGAATCTCACGAGCACCCATGTTCTGAAAGGATTCGTAGCCTCTTTGTCATATAAGTCCTTGTGTAACCAAAATCTGTGAGATCAACTACCTTTGAGGAAAACCATGGAAGCATCTGTCATGTTGTTGTAACCCATGTTCAACACCCGAAGGTTAGTTAGGCCTGCACAGAGAGAAGAGAGAATGAATCAATCCTGATCCTGATACCCATGCACAATCATGCACTTGGTAATTTCAACCTTCTGCTGCTGTCCTGGTAGCTGGTTTTTTCTGCACTTACGTTCCAACTTCTCGCACCCAGAGTCAGGGAGGTAGCATGACTTTATGTTTAGGTCACTCAGCATTGTCAACTCTGCAATGCAAAAAAACCCAAAATGTCAAAAAGAAAAAACATGGACCAACATGAATGGATCTTCCTGGTTCATTGGGATTTTATGAAAACGATGCTACTTTCCAGGGGTGGGTTCAATGAGCTCCATTTGTAAAGTTTGCAGCTGTGGAAAGCAGAGAAGAACAACTGATGACTGAGAATGGAAACTTACAGAAAGCCTTAAGTCTTTGAAAACAGTACCTCCAATAGTCTCCATACACTGAGAAGTAACAGGGCATCCTTCCATGCTCAAACTACGGAGGTTCTTCAACCCTACAAGGGCACAGATGAATCATCAGACCTGCCTTTGGTGTTCTTTGTGTGCTACATGAAATTCTTGTAAAGCAATCAAGGGTGGCAGTGTCATGAACTGATAGAACTATCAAAGATAGTAAAGACGATTCAGGAAAATACCAATGAACTCCTTCAACAACGACACAAATGAATTCAGCCATCCCTTCAAAGAAGAGCAAACCTTTCAAAGATGCGATACCCACATCATTCACTTTGCTTCTGGATATTTGCAACTCCTCCAAATTTACCAACCCTGCAAATTAATCAGACAAATTACCAGTCACTACAATGACACACCTCTCTTCCCTACAATCATTGCAGCAAAACAAAACATTTTGAGTACCTTAACCAAAGACCCAAGTAGGCAAAAGACTGAATTGCAACTACAACCCAATGGTTGTTTCTCTGCTTCAAAAACCTTTCCACTTCCTCCCCCTTCGATGAGTTGCAAGCATCAGGATGCCTACTGACCAGCTTACCAGCCAGATTCTTGACATCTGAATTCTTTATGGAAATGCACCACCCAACATTCAACTTCTCCAGATTTGTCAGCCCTGTTTGACATAAACCCAACAATTTATTTACAAAAATCAATACTGCACTAACCCATCCACAATCCCCTCCACTATATTCTTAACATTCTCAGCATCCGCAAGAATGGCAACACATATTTTATGGTACAATTCTGTAGGGGGGAAGAGCTCAATCAGTCTCTTCCTCAGCTACGAAAGGAATTCAATATCCTAAGATTTCTAAGCTTGTAACAACTTCCTTCCTTCCTTCCATGACAAAGAGGAGGAGATTCAACAGGGTGAGAATCATTACCTTTAATGTGGACAAGGCCACCATGGATGTGGGGACAACACTCAAGATCGAGGTGCTTGAGATTGACAAGATGTGCAAAACAGTGCATGCCAGCAGCTGTGATCAAATTGCTATTTCGAAAGCTCAGCATTGTCAGATTTGCAAATCCTGAGAAAACACCCTGAAACACTCAGTTATCTTTTGACTTGCAAAGACATCATCCACATTTGGAAGTGCAAGAAAACTGCGAACAAACTGGACTAAGGAAAGGATTGTGTAAGCAGGCATTCCTGCAAATTTGAGGACTTGGAATGAAGCTCTGAAAGGTGGTGTGTGTGTGTGCAGTAGGTATTCGGGGGACGTAATTGCCTGTCAATGAGATGAGACCCGCATCAGAAATATGGTCACAGTAACTCAGGATCAGAGCCTGCAGATTGTTGCACATGTCAAGTGCCTCAAGTCCTGCGTCAGTAACAGCCGAGCCTGAAATGTTAAGTGCTAACAGCGATGTGCCCTGGGTTCCAATAACCTCCAGCCACTTGTCATCCACCCCTGGATACTCTTCCAGCATTATGTCCTGTTTTGCACCCCCCCAAAAGAGTTCACTGCTCAGTCACAATCCCCTTTCCCTGAACTTGCTTTTAGCCTCAGCACAATTGGTGATACACATTGATTAATTACAGCAAATTGATAGCTCATTCCTCTGTTACAAAGTATGTCAAAAACACATTGGAAAAAGAGGAGGAGTTATCACATCACTACGGAACATTTGGAGGCATAAAACAGTACATTGAGAAGCGCTCATAATTTACCTGCAAGGAACAGTCTAGAAAAGCATGGAAAAAAGACAGAGTTAAAAGCTGGCGCTGCACAAGCTCATTCAGAATCTGCTGTGTCAGATCACGGGGCATTGCCGCCAAAGTTGGGTATCTTCTGATGTTCTGCAACAGGGTCATGGTTTCAGAAAATCATAGCCCACCTGCGCTCATTCAGCCAATGAAATTTTGTTTTCTTTTCACAAACCCAAAAAGCTACCCAACTTCCACACTTCCACAGAAACTGTGAGTCTCTTTGGTGTCTCTTCAATTCTGAGTACCTGAATTTTATTACCTGGCAAAGTGCCTGAAGAGATAGCTCCAAAAGGGAAGGTGCAGACTGTGAGCCATGCTTGGCAAAACTCTCAGATTTTTGGATTGTCGGCACCTTTAGGGGCCACCGTAAGCTAATGGTGCGGCTCAATGTCCCTCGAGGTCCCTCATGCATCCCCCCCTCATTTTGAGCATCACCTTGCTCCCGCTTCCGGGAACATGCACCACCCATTCCTATACTCTCCTCCTGGTTACTTGCTAGCAGCAGAACCTTCTGTGAAGTCCAAGTCCTTCTTTCTCCCTGTCACCTTCCATCTGCACCTTCCATTGGCACGGCCTTAAAAGGTCAGAGGAGGTTTTCAGTTCTCACGAACAATTTTGAACTTCTTCACATCATCTTGGAATCCCACATTCAGTACCTCCATCAGATCACTGACAAAGTCCATTTTCTTTCTTCCTGCAATACTATAAGATTGAGAACAATTTTTCAAACCCCAGTTGAGAAAGTCAAACTGATTGGTTCTGCCACATACTTGGAGAATTCTGAGCTACCTATAGAACCCACCCCCCCCCCCCCCCCCGGGGGGCCACACAGGCACCCCCCCCAACCCCACACACCAGAACAACAAAATCAAACAACAAAACAACAAAACATGAA
>Ga0116231_10013242_pt1 | contig 11684 bp, 12 predicted proteins | sample S1TSphgellanicum_2_FD_89695 | JGI IMG/M metagenome (GOLD analysis project Ga0116231, IMG submission 89695) | Host-associated microbial communities from peat moss isolated from Minnesota, USA - S1T2_Fd - Sphagnum magellanicum MG | ecosystem: Host-associated > Plants > Peat moss > Unclassified...
GCGCTTCCTGCAGCTGTGCGACAGCGCGTTTCCGAGCGGCGCGTTTTCGCACTCGTTCGGCTTGGAGACGGCGATCCTCGAAGGGACCGTGACCGGCGTCGCCGACGTGCGCGACTGGATCGCGGCGCTCGAGGCCGGCAGCCGCGCGCGGCGCGGATTCGGCTACGATATCGTCTGGGACGAGATCAACCACCGGGTCCTCGGGACGAATCGCATCCCGGCGCGCGTTAGCGTCCCGACCGGCAACGACGCACTGCGGCTCATCGGCATGCGCCGGGAAGCCGCGAGATTTCGCGACCAGGCGCAAGCGACGTTGGTTGCGTTCCCGGCGTTGCGCGAGTGGGTCGATCGGCGTCCGCTCATGCTCGTCGAGCATGCGGATGCGTGGAATCGGATCGTCTCCGTGCTGGAGTGGTTTCGCACGCATCCAAAACCCGGGATCTATCTGCGCCAGTTGGATGTTCCTGGCGTCGATACAAAATTCATCGAGTCACGGAAAGGGCTCTTGAGCGAACTGCTCGATCGAATCTTGCCTGCCGACGCGATCGACGTGAGCGCAATCGGCACACGTTCCTTCGAGATCCGCTATGGACTGCTCGCGAAGCCGGTACTCTTGCGCTTTCGGGTCCTCGACGACACGCTTCGTATCGGCGGCTTCTCCGATCTCACCGTCACGCTCGAAGAATTCGCGGCAATGTCGCCGGCAACGAAGACCGTCTTCATAACGGAAAACGACGCCAACGGTCTGGCGTTCCCGCCGCACGAGCGTAGCATGGTCATCTTCGGGCTCGGCTACGGGGTTGACAGCCTGGCGCGCATTCCGTGGCTCGGCAGGCTGCGTATCGTGTATTGGGGCGACATCGACACGCACGGTTTCGCAATTCTCGACCGGTTACGGCGACATTTTCCGCACGCGCGATCGCTGTTGATGGACCGCACCACCCTCGAAACCCATCGCAATCTTTGGACGAGCGAGCCAACCCCCGTTCGAGAACCATTGGAAAGGCTAACACCCGATGAGCGCGCGCTCTTTAACGACCTGTGCGACGGTCGGCTCGGCGATAACGTCCGGCTGGAGCAAGAGCGAATCATGTACGACCACGTCAAAAACGCCCTCGCTCATCTAACGGATGTCGACGATCCTTAGGATGGAAAACCAAATCGCAAACGAGCGTATCACAAGCGCTTCACGGGAATTCGAAGTAGATCGAAGACGCTCATATCATCCTCAGTGCCCACAATGTCATCCTGAGCCGGCCTCGCCTGAGCATGTCGAAGGGAAGGATGGGCCATTGCTCAGCATTATCTCATGCCCATCCTTCGACAGGCTCAGGATGACACGGTGGCGGCACTCGATATGATCGGAGAAGTCGTCGAAATCAGCTAAATCGGGGAGATCACCTGGATCCGGAGGCCTGCTAGGAGACAGCTGAATGAGCATGAGGACAATTTAGACTGCCCGAGTGCCACGCGCCTGGCACGCATAGCGACTAGCGTGCATTGTATGGAGATCGCGTGCCTTTCCCATAGCCGCTTTGTCATCATTGATGTTGAGACGACCGGGTTCGACGCCGGGGCGGCGCGGGTCGTTGAGATTGCGTGGCAGGTCGTGCAGGGCGGGGCGGTTGTCGAATCGTTTGAGTCGCTGGTGGATCCGCGCTGTCCGATCCCGGCGATCGCGACCGGCGTGCATGGGATCGGAGACGCGGACGTGATCGGGATGCCGACGCTGGAGATGCTTCGGCCTCGGCTCGAACGGGCGCTGAGCGGTAGCGTGGTCGTGGCGCATAATCTGGCCTTCGAGCGCCGTTTTCTGCCCGTGCTCGATCGGATGCCCGGCGTCTGCTCGTGGCGGCTTGCCGCGCGTCTCGTTCCGGAAGCGCCGAACCACAAGAACCAGACCCTGGGGCGATTCTTCGCCGTCACCGATCCGGCGCTGGCCGGGCGCCGGGCGCATCGAGCGCTCGCGGACGTGATCGTCACGCGCCACATCTTCGCTCATTGCCTCGACCGCTATCTGCGCGCGGGGTATCCCGATCGCATCGACGCGCTCGTCGCGTTTGCCGCGGAACGGGGTGCCACACGTGTGACACCGGCGAGCGGTAGGCTAAGCGCGTGAGTACCTATGCGCAACGTGTGTCCGCCTTCATCGAAGGCCAAGGCCACGCCACGACCCTCGAGTCGCCCGACGACGGGAACGTCACCTATATTCGCTTTCGTACGCGCGGGCGTGGCTTCACGGCCGTCACGAACGAAGCCGACACCGGCTTCATCCTGATTACGACGGCCGAACGTTTCCCGGCGCCGCTGGAAGCAGACGCCGCGACGTATGCGATTCTCCTTGCGATTCAAGACCGACTGAAATGCGTCAAACTCGCGTTCTCCGAGGACCGCCGGTCGGTCATCGTCAACGTCGAACTCTTCTTCGACGGCGAAGACGGCTACCAGCCGACGTTCTGGCGTTCGGTGTCGGTGCTCGAAACGGCCGTCTACGACGCCGCGCGCGATGTACAAAAAAACGCCGAGGTGAAACTCGCCGCCGACCGGTTTCTCGACGACGTTCTGCGGGGGAACGACCGCTGACCGCCGAGTCCATCGCCGCGTTTCTCGATTCCGAAGGCATCGTGGCACAGTGCCAACTCGACGGCTGCCGGTTTACCTTCCGCTACGAGGGCGATATTTACGAAGTCCTCACGTACGAAGATGATGCGAACTACATCGGCATCTCGGCGCTGTACCGGCTCCCGAAAGGCGTCTCGCGCGCGGCCGTGATGCGCGCAGCGAACGAAATCACGCGGCGCAGTAAGGTAACGAAGGCCTACCTGCAACCGGATCGTGCGCTCACGATTGCATTCGAAATGATGGTCGACGATCCGGCGCGATTGAATCCGCTCTTCCATCGGGTGATGCGCTCGTTGCAATCCGCTGCAAACGAACTCTTCCGGCAGGTCGCGGAGTCGAAAACGCGATGATCGGCCTGCCACGCGTCTGGCGCCGAGACAGGCGATAATTTCATCATGAAGATTCTCCACACGGCCGATTGGCAAATCGGAATGGCCGCGAAACACGTCGGCGCCGGCGGCGAAGCCGTCCGGGCGCAGCGCATCGCCTCGGCCCGCGCGCTCGCAACGATCGTCAAGGAGCACGACGTCGACGCCGTGTTCGTCGCGGGCGATGTGTTCGAAGACAACGGCGTCGAACGAGCGCACGTCCAGAGTGTCGTCGACGCATGTGCCGGATTCGGCGTCCCAACGTACGTCCTGCCCGGCAATCACGATCCGCTCGTTCCCGGCTCGGTCTGGGACCACGGCTCGTGGAACACGAATCCGAACGTGATCGTCTTGCGCGATCAAGCGCCGCTGGAACTTCGTTCCGGCGTCACGCTCTATCCGTGCCCCGCGCGCAGCAAGATGTCATCCGTCGATCCGACCGCATGGATCGCGGACCATTCCGCCGAGGGGACGCGCATCGGCATCGCCCACGGAACCGTGATGGGCGCGAACGTAGCGGAGGATTGCTTTCCGATCCCGCGCGATGCGGCGTCGGCACGCGGCCTCGATTATCTCGCGCTCGGCCATTGGCATTCGACCGCCGCCTACGAGGGCGATCCCGCCTCAGCCCGCATGGCGTACAGCGGTACGCATGAGACGACGAAGTTCGGCGAGCGCGATTCGGGGAACGTGCTCATCGTCGACGTGCCGGGCCGCGGCGCACTACCGGCGCTGAAGCAGATCGCGACCGGCCACTTCCGCTGGAAGCAACTCGCCTACGAGATCGGCGGCGCGATCGATATCGACGCGGTCTTGCATGAAATCGAATCGCTCCCCGATCCGGCGCAGACGTTGCTCGACGTCAGCTTGAGCGGGATCGTTGCCCCCGCTCGGCTGAGTGAAGTGGAGCGCCTCCGAGACCTCATCGCCTCGCGATTCTCCATCCTGGGCCGACTCGACGATTCCGCACTGGTCCCGGCTCCGGGCGACGACGCTTGGGCCGACGCGCTTCCCGGCGGGCTCTTAAGCGACGTTGCGCGCGCGATCCGTGCCGATGTCGCGACGCACGGTGCCAAGGCGCTGATGCTGCTCTATCGCTATGCGGCCGAAGCCGGCGAGGTGCGGGCATGATCCTCGAACGTCTCTCGGTCGCCGGCTTTCGTTCGTTTGCCAACCGCTTCGAGTTTGCGCCGGATCCGCGGTTCACCGTGATTCACGCGCCGAACGGAACCGGCAAGTCGACGCTGCTCGACGCGCTCTATTTCGGCCTGCTCGAACGCCACACGGTCACGGGCGACAAAGCGACGGCGCGATTCACGTCGCTCGGCCGCGACCTCGTGCCGACGATCGAGATCGACTTTGCGGCGCGCGGGCAACGCTACCGTCTCAAGAAGACGTTCCTCGCGTCAACCAAAGGGGCGACGCTCCAGGCCCTCGATGAATCCGGCCGGTACGTCAACTTCAAGGAAAACGCCGCGGCCGACGATTTCGTGCGCGACTTGCTGTGCGCCGAGCAGCCGCTGCGGGGCGCCCTCGAGCCGGCCAAGCACCTCGGCTTCGCGCACGTCCTCTGGTCGCCGGCCCGAGCCGATTACGACGAGCTGCCGGATCGTGCAAGCGAGGCCATCCGAGCACTCCTCGACGGCTCGGCCGTCGCAATCTCGCCCGGTGAACGCGATATCGCCGAGCGCATCGCCGATGAGTACCGGAAATACTACACGGAAAAAGACGGCCGCTACGCCACGAGCGCGACGTCCGCGAATATCCCGGCCATTCTGGCCGCCGTGAAAGCCGCACGCGATGTCGCCGTGGACGCCCGCCGGGCCGTCGTCGAGATCGATCGCCTCACGGTCGAACTCGCCGATCGCGACGATGAAGCGAAGCGTTCGATCGAGCGCCGCGCGGATATTCGGCGGCAATTGGAGGTCGCGAAGCGCGACGGCGCCCGCTACGATGAGCTGTTGGTCCGTGCCGACGCGGCCCGGCGCGCGGAATCTGAGGCGAGCGCGGCGTTCGCACGGGTGACCGGTACGATCGAGGCGCTCGCGGCACTCGAGCGGGAACGGACCGCGCTCGCCGTCATCGTTACCGAAGAAACCGGCCACCGGCAACAGCTCGTCGAACTCAACGCAACCTTGGCCGAACGGCTGGCCGCAACGCGCAAACGGCATGAGGATCTCGGCGCAGCGCTTGAATCGTTCCGCGACCGTGACGAGTATGTCGCCGCGGCAGAGCGCTATTGCAAAGCGGTACGGGCGCGCACGGATTTTGCCGCAACGCTCGCCGCATGTACGGCCGACGAGACCGAACTGGCGCAGCTCCGAGCGGATCGCGCGGCAATCGTCGCGCCCGATCCCGACGAAATGGACACGATCCGCACCCTCACCCGCTCGTTCGAAAAATTGCAAGCGACGATCGCTGCGGAGGCGCTTGCGCTCGATATCGAAGCCGAGCATGACCTGACGTTTGCGGTGCTCGCGGGCGAGCCGATCGGCCCGCGTTCGATCGAAGCGGGGCGGACCCAGACGATCGTGGCCGCGGCCGATGATTCGGTCGCGATCGACATTCCCGGCGTCGGGCGTATTCGCGCCCGCGGCTCGGCCGGCGCAGCGAAGGCTCGCAAGCAAATCGCCCCCATCATCGTAGAGATGCAAGCGGCGGAGGAGCGATACGGCACGACCGACCCGGCGCTGCTCGCCGCCCGGTGCGAACGATCCGCCTATCTTGGGCGTGATATCGCAAGCCGCGAAGCCGCGATTCTCGATCGGCTCGCCGGCCGCACCCTCGACGACGTTCGTGCCCTTTACGCTGAGGCACAAGCCAAAGCCGAGACGATCGAAGCCGGCCACCCCACCTGGCGCGACGCGCTCCCCGATGCGGAAACGCTGCGCAGCGAGGTGGATCGCGACCGGCGAACCGCGGAGGACGCGCTTGCGGAAGCGCGCGCGGAGCGTTCCGCAGCCGAGGAACAGAAGACCGCGCTCGATCGCACCATCGCCGATGTCGATCAGAAGCTCCGCGAGGCAGCGATCCGGCTGGAAGAACTGGGGCGTCGGCAAGCGGATCTTGAAGCCGATGGGCTCGAGGCAGCCGCGCGCACGGACCGCGCGCGCGAACACTCGCTGGTCTGGACGGCGGCAAAGGCAGAGCGCGACCAAATCGAGGCGGCGCTTGGGCAGTTCGCCGAGGACCCGCGCCGGCTCACGCAATCGCTCGAAGCCGCAGAACGTGAGGCGGGAAGCGATTACGAGGAGGCACTCGGCAAGGCAAAGAGCGCACGGGGCCAACTCGAGATGCTCGTAAACCTCGGGAGTTATAGCCGGCTCGCCGCGGCCGAGGAGCGGCTCGCCCAGCTCGAAGCGGAACGGGACGCGCTCGTCGCCCACGCGGAGGCAATCCGCACCCTGCATCAGACGTTGGACGCGATCACGGCGCGACGCGTCGCGTCGGTCATCGCACCGGTGACGGCGGCGGCCACAGACTACTTGAATCGGATGACCGGCGCGCCGTTCGGCACGGTGGAGTTAGGGGAAGGCCTGCGCCCAAGTGGCGTCCGCGAACGCTCTTCGGGAGAACTGCTTCCCATCGGCGGGACGCTTTCCAGCGGCGAGAAAGAACAAGTCTTCCTCGCAACGCGGCTGGCGTTGGCCGAGATCATCGCCAGCGCGAACGGGCGCCAACTCTTCGTCGTGGACGATGCGTTGACCGCAACCGATCCGAGCCGCCTGCGACGATTCGTCGCCATCCTCGAAGAACTCTCACGGGAGAAATTTCAAGTGATCGTTACGACCGCCGATAAGTCTCGCTACCTCGGCATCGCCGATGCGCTGCACCTCGACCTCGCCGCCGCGCTCGCCGGCTCCTACGCCGCGTGACGCAGGAGCGCCCATTCGCCACCGGCGTGCGAAAGAAATCGACGAACGAAGCGTCGGACTCGGTCATCCGAAAGATTTCGATCGTGGTTGATCTACTGCGCAATAAGCGGATTTCATTCGAGAGCTACCGCGAGCGATTCAGCGGCACGTACCGGAGCTTCCAACGGGATTTGCAGCAGCTGCGCGAGATTGGAGCCTTCTCCGGCTTCGCGATCTCGCCGATCAAGAACGGCGAATACGCCACGCTCGAGACGTACGACGGCAAGATTCGCGTGCTCCATCGGGAGAGCGAGAAAAAGGAGCAATTGATCGGCGATGTGGCGCGCTCGATGGGTCAGCCGATCGTCGCCGAGATCGGCGACATCGGCGGCCCCTCGGGGTCACCGGAGGAGCGCTTCTATCATTTCGCCGCGCCGACCATCATCGACGATGGCGAATCGCGGATCTCCAAGATCTGCTCCGAACTGCGCGCAGCATGGTCGAGCAAGGCACTCGTGCGGTTCGCGTACCCGGATGCGAAGCGGCCCGGCACCTCGAGCGAGCGACTCGTCGAACCGCATCGCGTCCTGCTCCGTTCGGGCGTCTTCTATCTGGTCGGATACGATCGTGGCCGGCGAGGCTGGCGAACCTTCGCTCTCGATCGTTTCGTTTCGAATCCGGTGCGGGCCGGCTCGAACAATGTGGCGCGCGAGATCCCCGCTGCGTATGCCTCGGACGACGTCCTCGGGTTCATGAAATCCGAGCAGCCGCGCACCGAGGTCACGGTCCAACTGAGCGCGCGCGTCGCGGCTTCCGCGACGTGCCGGCGCTGGCAAGCGGATCAGCGCGTGGAATTCCTCGACGATGAGAGCGCGCGGGTCACCTTTCTGGTGAGCGACGTGACCGAAGTCGCGCGCTGGGCCTTTGGTTTCGGACGCGAAGCGCGGGTGATCTCGCCCCCGGAGGCGGTGATGGTGGCGGCGGATATGGCACGCTCGATCGCCGGCCTCTACGCGGCGGACGACGCCTAGACGGAATATCTGGGCGAGACGATCAGATGTGCCACACTTCTGGCACATCTACGTCGTATGCTTATCGCACGATCGTGACGACCACCATCGGCGACCATTATGAACAACGCACACCTTGCCACGTCCCTTCCGCACCCGACGAAGCGTCGGCACATCGACGCCGTCGCGCACCGGCAGATACGCGCCGCTTTTCGATCGTCGATTCGCACGCGCTCTGCTGGGGCGAAGCGCCGTTCGCCGGCGGCGAGGACTCCATCGAAAGCGCACCACTTCTTTTCTTCCACGTTGTTCCGCCGCGTCTCGACCATCGCGGGGAAACGTGGGGTGGTCCTGCTCGACGGCCGGTTCACCGCCGATCTCTACCTGCGCGACGCCCATGGCCGGCTTCATGTCGTGGGGCTTACATCAGAACGCAACGCGATCGACGCCGCCGGCGACGCCACGATCATCGAACGCGAGCTCCGCGGCGTGCTGCCCAACCACGTTGCACGCGTAAGCATCCACCTCTACTCGCTGACGTCAGGTCGCCGGTTCCAGTTCGATCGCGACATCGACTCGAACCCCGGCGCTGCAACCCGCCTCGCGCAGTCGGCCTAGAGCCGGTACGCCGACTCTGCCGGCGAGCGTGGTTGCCCGCTTGCGATCGCTAGCCGGCGCCTTGGCAGAGGTAGCACACGCCGCTGCCATTGCACCAGGAGCAGCGCGTATTTGGGCCGGTTTGACCGGAGCCGTTACAATTCGTGCAGCGGCGATTGCCACTACAAACCACGCAAGCCACGTTTGCTTTCCTTTCGCGTATCACTGCGAGCGAACGAGATACGAACACCTTGAAGAACGATCCCTTGCTCAACGAGTGCTCTCACCGGCGGTACAACGCCGCGTGAAGGTCGGACATCGTCGCAATCGGCGAGCGGCTGAAGAGCCGTTGGAGCGTCGCGAGGCGCTCGCCGTAGTGGGTCACGAGATGATCGGCGATCCCGGCGCAATCGTCGCTGAAAGCCGCGTACCAGTTGGGATCGACGCGGCGTTTCCGGCGATCGGCAAGGGCTTTTGCGAAGTTCGGATGCGTTAGGCCGAGCCGTAAGATGTGCGCGTGTTCTTCAGGCGATGCGGCAAGGATCGCGCGCCGGAAGGCACTGGGAATTGGCGCCCCGGGGACCGCTTCGCGAAGGTTAAAGTCGGTGTTGCCCTGCGCGTCGGCGGCGAAGACGAGGCCGTCGCGCATCTGATAGACCGGGCGCGTCTCGAAATACGTGCCCATCTGGCCGTTGTCGATGAGCCGGATGCGATCGGACTCGGCGTCATAGAGATAATTCCACTGATGGCGGTCGGTGTTGCCGATCAGCCAGTCGAAGATCGTCATCGCGTGATACTCGGGATGCGCGAGGGCCCGTCGCTGGTGCGCTTCGCTCAGGTGCGCGGCCGGCTGACCTTGCACCGCAATTTGAACCGACGCGGCACTCTGCCGTCCCGGGATGCGGCGCGTAACCGTAAGCGGCATCGCGAGGTCGAGGAGCCGGCCGATCCGATAGGCGAGCACTTCGAACGTGGCCGATGCGTGATCGAACTTCGCGACGGCATGGCGGCCGTCGTCGAAGACGACGCCGTGCGGCTGCGTCATTCCGGCATCATCGCCCGAGGGCAGCAGCAATTTCGTTACGCTCACGACACCCGCGACGGCAAACGACGCTTCGGTCGCGCTCTCCCGATCGTGCAGCGGGTTGATCGCCGGCGACGAGCTCGCGCGGGCCACTACTGCACCGTCCAGCCGCCGATCCGGCCGTCATCGAACGCCGGCCCGAGCAGCACCCGGCTCTGACCGGCGACGTGCGCGAAGAAGGCATCGTCCAGAACGTCGTCGTGCGGCAGCGCCGCAAGATCGAACACGTAGGATTCGGGGAAATTGATCAGCGGCGAGCCGCCGAGCCGTTCGCGATGCTGCGCGAGGTAGGCGCCGATGGTTCGACGCTGCTCGATCGTCATGGCCGCACCTGGAGGCTGTGCCCTCGCCTTGCAAGATAGGTGTGCGTGAGGGGTTGGCGCCGCTCGACATTCACCTTGGTGACCGCGATCGGATCCGATGCATTCACAATCTCTCCGCGGCCTCCGCAAGACGCGCGACAGGTGAATTCCAAGCGACCGTCCCGGCGCGGGGCGACGCTCCCGGAGCAAACGTACGCACCGCAGGACGAACAGCAAATGTACGAATATCGGCTAGAGTTGGGACCGGGTTCGCAATGCGGGCACACGCAACCGCTCGTGTCGAAATTCTCCGCCGAGACGACCTTCTGCTCGCTCACCTCAACCGTGAATGCGTCGCCCTTCTCGCCGGCGAGCCGCCTGCGCAATCGGGAATCTCCACTCGCCTCGATGCCACGATGCCGGAACGGCCGGCAGCGATTGATCCGCTCTTGCACGATCGTGAACGGCCGGTCGGTTTTCGCGCAAACGAAGGGGACGGCGATGACTTCGAGCAGGGCGAGGCCGCTCGGCCAGGCGTACACGACGCCACACGGACACGAAATCCGGCCGGCCGTATCCGGATGTCGCTGGGCCTGAGCGCACTCCGGGCAGCGGCTGACGACCGACGGCACCTCGCGGCGCGAACCGATCGCGTGCACGATCTTGTCGAACCCGCCCACGAACACCTTAGGACGCATGCGCGATGACCTCAGCGACCATCCCGAACATGCGGGGCACGAGGGTCCCCTCCGCGGAGAGTTCGTATTCGCGAGCGGCGTCGCCGCGGATGATATCGATCTCGCGAAGACGATTGCGCCCGTCGATGAGAATCGAGGCGTACCCATCCGCGAAGACGAGGTCGAGGGTTTGCTCGAACTCATCGGTCTGGGCGGGAGCAGCCTCGGCGTCGTCGATGACCGAGAGGCGGATGAAGTCACCCTCTCCGGTCGCGAGGCGCAAGCGGTGGAACGGCGGCATGCTCAGCGCGGCGGCAAATTTCGCCGTGTGCAGGTCGATGACGCCATCGCGCTCGGCATATGCGCGGACTTCATAACGGAGTTCGGCCAAAAGGAGTGGGAGTGACTGCTCAATGTCTGCGATGTCGAACGTAATCATGCGAGAAAGAACCTTTCTGGTGCGGCTATGCCACCAAGTCTTCATAAGACGTGACGCCAAGAGACGGTAGGGAGAACGCCGAACTACGCCCGTCTCAAGCGATGATTCGCGGTACTTGGCAGCGATCGCCGAGCGGGACTCTTGCTCGAGACGTATCTGCCGCGGGAGGCGATCAGCGGCGTTCGTTACCGGCGCTGCCGCATTTCCTATAGCCAGTTTACAACCGGGTGGATTTCTCATCAAACGATTTCCGCGAAACGACGGCAACGTGATGGAGCACACAGGGACTCCGGAGCCGGCAAACCGCTTGATGAGACGATGGATAGGTGATGTGATAGGAGACATGAACACGCACTCACGCAGCATCCAACTCCTCGACCTCGTTACGGTCTTCCGTCAGACCGGCGACCAACAACTCACGGCCCGGCGTTTGGGATGTACGCCGCAAAACGTCAGTGCGCGCCTCCGTCAGGCCGTCAGTCGAGGGCTCTTAGGCCCGGAGGAGTTCCGCGCGAATCATCGGCGCATCGACACCATTACGTCGATCGAAGTCTGGACAACAATCCTCGACGTTGGGAAGCGGTATGAAGACGTCGCCGCGGCGCTGGTGGAAACGGCGGCGAGATTTTGAACCTCTGGCGGCGCCCGGAAATTGAACCCCTGGGGCAGTTAGGGGTTCCTGGCTGATTTCCCGCGCGTCCGCAGTCGGTGGCTTTGGCCGGTGAATGCGA
>Ga0116231_10013244_pt1 | contig 11683 bp, 9 predicted proteins | sample S1TSphgellanicum_2_FD_89695 | JGI IMG/M metagenome (GOLD analysis project Ga0116231, IMG submission 89695) | Host-associated microbial communities from peat moss isolated from Minnesota, USA - S1T2_Fd - Sphagnum magellanicum MG | ecosystem: Host-associated > Plants > Peat moss > Unclassified...
GAAGAACAATCCAGTCCATCTGTCACTGAAGAGGAAACAAAAACTTCATCATTCGACGAATATCAAGCGTCTCCAGTAACTGAAGACGAGAAGAAGGAAGAAACACAAACTGTATCAGCTGTTGAAGGTACAAAAGAGGAAACAAAAGCTTCATCATTCGACGAATATCAAGCGTCTCCAGTAACTGAAGACGAGAAGAAGGAAGAAACACAAACTGTATCAGCTGTTGAAGATACAAAAGAGGAAACAAAAACTTCATTAGTAGAGGAACAACAACAAGTTCCATCAGAATCAAAAGAGGAGGAGCTGAAAACTTCAAGTATCGATGAGGCTCAAATATCATCCGTAACTGAAGAAGAGAAGAGTGAAGAACCGAAGCATGTACCTGAGGATGAAAACCAAGTTTCATCCTCAATTAGAGAAGAGAAGGAAGAAGAAGCGAAAACTTCAACTACAAATGAATCTCAAACTCAACCGATCGCTGAAGAAGAAAAGAAAGAGGAAATACCAACTGTATCGTTAGACGAATCTCCAGCTACCTCGTCTGCTGAAGAGAAGAAAGAAGAAACAATAACATCATCTACAAATGAAGATGAACTTTCAGTGAAAAATGAAGCAGAAAACGTGGAATCGAAAAGTTCTTTACCAGAAGAACGTCAAGATTCATCGCTAACTGAACAAGAAAATGAAGAAACAAAAATTCAATCTTCCGATGAACATCAACCACTATCGATAGTTAAAGAAGAGAAAGAAGAAACAAAGATCCCATTGCTAAATGAACAACAAGCGCCATCAGTATCCGAAGAATCACAGAATTTGTCTATTTCAACATCATCGGATGTTTCTGAAGGTGAAATACCTCTATCAAGTGAAACAAACGTAAATGAAGAGAAACTTACCAACGAACAATCAACAGTCGAAACTACTGAGTTTATTCAACAACAAACAGGTTTATTAACCGATGTTCCAAGTGATGTACCGATAACAGAGGAACTAAAAGAAGCTTCTGTAGATGTGCCATCAACTAGAAAAACCGAAAAACATGTTAGATGGGATGAAACAGTTGTCGATAATGAAGATGATGAAAGTTCCTCGCAACAAAGTCCTACGGAAGAGAGTAGCACCCCTGCAGTTTCGATTACAGCAACATCGGAGGATAATAGCACAGCTGCAGATGATTTACAGACGACCACTGATCAACACTTAACATCTTCCAACATTATCGAATCACAAAGTACTTTCGAACAAACAGACGAATCGTCAACTCTTGTCGCACCATCGAACTATCCAGAAGATGAAACAAATCTGTTAGCAACGACTACGGAACAGGTTTATCAAATGAATACGATTGAAAATGAAAGTACTCCATTAGATTCTACTGAACAACAAATTATATCTCCTGGTCCTCTTGAAACCACAACGGCAAGTTTCTTGGATTCTACAAATCAACAAATTACTTCACCAGATATGACTGAATCACAAGTAAGTGTCGATCAACGACAAACACATTCAACAAGTCCACCTGATACTCAATCGCTATCACCTACTGATTCATCTAAAGAAGATACTTTGACTGCTGATGAAGTATCGACAACGACTTCCGATGTTATTAGTAGTGAAGATATCAATAAACCTGTAGAAGAACCAGAAACGACAAAATCTGAATTAAAAGAAGAAACAAAAGCTGATATTTCTTCACAAGTTGTAGAAAGCGCACCACATGAATCAGAAACAGTCGCTATTGAAAGCACAACTGCACCGTTAGAACCAGTAGTTACAAGTCCAATTGATACATTAGCTGATACAGTATCCAACCGCTATATCAGTAGCGATGTCTATCATGGTTATTTGGGTGATCACAACCAGATTTTGCAAGTGAGTCAAATTATTTTGCGTAATCTCTATGGATAAAAATATTTTTCATTATTTCGATTAGGAATTATCAGATGTCGACAATGATAGCACGACAAAATCACTTCTTGCTTCTCTTCGTGAAACTATTACAACACCGATTACACCACTTATTGAAACAATTCAAAGTGTTGTTTCAAGTATGCAAACAACTCATCCATCAAAATCTGACAGTGACGTTACCAATCAGACTGAAGATGCAACCAGTCTGCCTGTCCCAATTGTTACAGAATCGACAGAAGAAGTCAGCGACGATAAAATGCCGATCGAAGAGGTAAAAATAAAACTAATGCATAAGCATTAAATATCAAGAAATATTGTTTAGGATAAATCTATTGTGGATACTTCAGAAAAATTAAAAACAGTATTTGAAAATCTTCAGGAAGTCCTTACAGGACCGATTACAGCAATTACTGAAACTATTCAAACAGCAGTCTCAGATCTTCAACCAGACAAACAAGAAGTTTCCTCTACACCTGATACAGAACAATTGTCAACATCTCTCGAAGAAAACGTGTCTACGATCAAGCCAGAATCTTCTTCCAATGTTGTTAGTCCATCTGACGATGATTCAAACAAAGAAATCGAACAAACACAACCCTCCTTACTCGAGAGCATCCAAAAAAAGGTTTCACAAACAATCACAACACTTAGTGAAACTATTCAAAATGTCGTATCGACGAATGTATCCTCAACAGAAGCACATACAGAGGATGAACAAATTGTGCAACACGAGAAATCCGACGCTCAATCCTTGGAACATAGTGTGCCAACAGATACTGCACACGATGAAATATCTGAAGAATCTGCACCCTCTAAAATTCAGGAACCTATCTCTGCCAATGAAAAGAACACGAAATTTAGTCCAGTTATTCAACAAGATGAACAAGTTTCCGCAGCTAGTCCTGAAACACTCGAACAAGAAGATATTTCTCATAAACAACCAGCAACAATCTCAATCGAGTCTTCATCGACTGCTGTTTCAGCTGAACCGACTGATCTTGCCGATAAACAAGACACGACCGCTTCTGAAATATCGGTGAGTAATTTCTGAACAAATAACATGTTAAAATTAACTTGATAATTTAGAGTGAAACATCTATTGAACAAAAACAAGATGAAAATGTATTAACAGAAACGAAAACGACGTTAGAAGTTATTCGTGATGTTATTACACATCCAATAACAACAATTACTGAGAAAATTCAGAGTATTATCCCTGGTTCAACCAGTGAACAAGTTGCCTCCGATACAACAGAAACTTCAAAAGAACACCAGATTTCTGAAACAGAAGTAAATTTTACCATAGAAGATTGTTCAAATACATGTGTTTGATATTTAGAATGCTGGTACTATTGAACAAATATCTGATTCAACTACTGAGTCTTCTGAAACAACAGTAAGTCACATTGGAATAAAGAGGATGAAAGGCAAAGATTGTTGAATTTAGAATGCGAGTATAATCGAAGAAAAATCAGATTCTGCAGTAGAAACTGAAAAGATTGAATCCACAGAATCAAAAACAACTTTCGAATCACTTCGTGATGCAATCACTCATCCAATAGCAACACTAACTGAGAAAATCCAAAGTGTTATCTCTTCTTCGACTCCCGAAGAAATTCCATCAGCAGAGAAAGAGGTAGGTTACGCTCAAATTTTTTCTTAGATTAATTCATCTTTGAATTCAGATTGTTACACCTATTATTGATCAAAACAAAGATGAAAATATTACCTCAATAGTTACCGAATGGCCTTCAGATACTATTACAAATTCATCAATATTGGTGAATGAAACAGTGGAAGATGCTGTATCAAATACCATAGATCAAACTTCTTCATCTCAAGCAAAAGAACAAATACTAACAACTCAAGGATCGGAATTATATACCGAGGATCAAATTCATGGTGAACAAGAAATAAGTTTAATAGCAACGCCATCTCCAGTAAGTATCGATTTCACGCAATTTTAGTCTCTGCTCATTATTTAATTACAGATATCCGATCAGAAAAAGACAGAATTCGCATTAGAACAGCCTACAAATGTAGAGATTCAAGACTCAGTTCCATATACAACTGATGACGCGACTTCTTCTAATGCCAATCAACTTCTTGTCGAAACAATTCATGACTTAATCAATGATACAATCAACACTGTCGTATTTAATTTAAATCAAAATACAATTGAAAATGAATTAAGCAATGAAGAAAATATTACTTGGAATAATCTCGTAGGTGAAACATCTTCCGATAAAGAATTAAATCAATTGTATGAACCAGTAAAACCAGCACTCGAAGAAGTTATTCAATCACCGGATACCATCACACCTCAAGTACAAAATAAATATTCAATTCTTTATTCACAAATTCTTTTTTTTTTGTTCATTTAGGTTGAAGATGTCATGCAAAGATCAAGTAACGAACTTGAATCAGATTCGGTAAATAAGCATTTTCTCATCATCCTTATGATACCTTCAATTTTTCTTCTCATAGACATCAGCTATTACAGAAATCGAAAAAGTTCCACCAAAACCATCCATTGAATATCGTGAACTATCGCCATTCAATAACGAAGATGATTCATTTGAATTAATCAACGCATTGCAGGGTCATAGTATCATTCTTCCCTCTTCTTCACTCACTCAAACATTAACCACAACACACCGACCATCTCTAATCGAAAAAAGTGATGAACAAAATTTACAAGCTCCAGAAAAATCTTCAAGTTCAACAACGACATCATCTCAAATAACAAGTTCAGATCGATACGTTTCCTATGCTATACATGAAATGGGTGATTCATCTCAAGAACGTTTACCAGCTTTTCCATTAGCAGCTGACATTCCTATCTATCAATTAATCAAAACAACAGCTGATGAAAATCAAGAACAACAACTTCACTCCGAACCTATTGTTAGTGTCAATCAAAATCTAACCAAAGATGATGACTTAACTGAATTAGATGCAACAGAAAATTTAACTTCATATTCAGATGATGTTCTCATACAAAAACTTCATGCATCAGCACCGAATCGACAAGAAAATTTAGATGCGAGTAGTACCGATGAAGATGTTGATGATGAAAATTTCAATGAATTTGAACAACCCGATGTCTCAAATCTTCATCGTATTGTTGAAGAAGCAACACAACATAGTCCGACTATATCTGGAGAAGATGGACATACTTATCAACGTTATGATCTTTCAAGTACTAGTTCAACATCAACGAAACCACATACAGATGATATTTATATTATACCAGGATATCCTGGTCTATGGAAACCATCAGCGGATGATCTTGATGATGATCATACTCATTCATCATTTGCTAATGATGCTGATGATGAAGATGAGAAAAAACAATCAACTGGTACAGTTAAAACTCGAGTAAGTTTAGATAGTTAATTGAATATTGTCAGAGACCTTCAAATTTCGTTTGCAAAAATAATCAATTTGCATAGTTTTGTTTTTCAACAAGATTGTCGATCAAGGCGAAAGAGAAAGTTGAAGTTAATCACATTGATTGTTTTGATTTTAAAATATATTTGAAAGAAGATACTTATAACTATTGATATTTGTGACCTTTTCTTTATCATAATAAACCTTGATTGAAGGTGAAAACATATTTACGTCGTTTAACTTGTCTAAATCAATTACTTTTCATAAATCAAAGTAATCAAATTAAACTTATCGAAGATTAAGAATATCTTCCAGACAATCTCGCCTTGATTCAGATCGATGTCTCGTCTCGACATTTTGCTTATCATTAACAAAAAGTTATATAGTAAAAAAAAAGAGCAAATTATTTTATCTTTTATCTCTAGACAATTGTTCGAACAACAAATCCAGCTAAACTTCAATCATTCTTACAACAATCACACGATTTAACTACTCAAGATATTCCACTTCGTCCAGATACCATTGATGTATTTAATCGACCATTAAATGAATTTTCATTTGATTTATCCGAATCCGAGAGTTTTAAAACTTGTGCATCAACATTAAATTCATCTTCAGTATCAAAACAACAACAACAAAAAAATCAATCAGAATTATTTGAAAAATCTCCTATTGATGAACATCAAATAAGTCCAGATGAAAAAATTTTCCTTATACGCGAACGTGAACGTGGTGTTTCATTACCAGTTACTATGAAAATAGATTATGATGAGATGGCCTTACGTTTATCAACATCAACACCTATTGATGCACAATTATATTCAACCATGCAAACTGATCTACCATCACCATCAACACATAGTGAACCAATGCAAAAGACGACCTCAAGTAGTCGAGCAAGTACACCATCGTTAAGTAGTAATGAAAGTGAACAACAAAAACCTTCATCCTCATCTTGGTTGAACACGGTTAATACAATTACAACAACTAACGAAGGACCTGATGGACGTAAGTAATAAAATCTTCTAGATGAGCGAGAAAAATAACCACAATCAATGTCGTCAATCAAATGTTAATGTGTTTGCATTTATAAATAGACAAAGATCAGATGTCTCTCGGTTTCTTTCTTTTTTTTTGCTATGATGATATTTTATTCATTTTCATATACAACACTCTTCGCCTGTTAATGCATCGAACATTCGATCTCAAGTGGTATAGTTGCCATTGCTGCGCGTGTGTATACTTGAACGATGTCGATGTTATTGGGCGTGCTTGTTTTAACGAACATGTTTCGTCCTCTCTTTTCTACGGTTTTACCTTCTCTCGTTTTTTTTCTTCAAGTAGTTGCGATTACTTGCGCATACAAATCTATACCACAAAATGTGATAGCTTTATTTAGAAAATATATATTTATATCGGCCGTTCACTTATCAGTCTATATGATTATATATACATATATTGCAAGTACCTGTAAGACAGTTGCATCATATATCTTTGGTTTCGGCTTTTTTTCCTCGTTCTCTCTCTCTCGTTCTCTCTTTTTTATTCGATTGAAACATTATGAGAAAAAAAATCACAACAAGGCCTAATAGCGATTGATGGAAGCCTATGACACGACCTTCGACTGAGTATATGTGTATGTGGTTATGTTGGCATTGTATAAAAGAAAAAGAAAGAACTAAAAAGTCAGTTTCTCCATTCATTTCGACAAGCGAGACGAAAGAAGAAAAAAAAAATTTGTTTCGTTTTATCATCATACAAAAAGCATACTCCTTTCGTTTGCTGCTGTGCATGTTTATCTACCAGCAGTGTGCAAGCACACTACATACATACACATACTGACTTGATTGTTTTCTACCACCATCACCATCATCATCATCACACAACCTCCAATAACGACAAGACGAAGGAGAGAATGGAAGGGCAGAGACAGAGAGAGAGAGAGAGACAGCGAAGAAAAAAAACGAAAAGAGAGAGAGAGAGACGGAGAGAATAAAAAGAATGCTGCTTCAGCATTGTCCACTATTTGAGATCATTCGACTTTGCTGTATCATATAACAAAAAAAACAGTGAAAGAATTATAATACCAAAAGGCAAAAAATAACCAAATACAATCAATGGCGACAGCAACAGCATCGATGAATATGACAACAGGAACTTTTATGTTTCATCCTCGTACAGCGGTTTTTGAACATCCGATAACGTATAATCTTCCTTCATCAACTAATTCAACTCCAACAAAAAATAGCAAATCGGATAAAAACGATTTACCACAGTATTATATTAGTGAGAAATTATTTCCGATATTTGCCTTCTTCTTCTTCTTCTTCTTCTTCTTTTGATGTATTATTATTTATCAATATTTCGTTTTTTTTTGAATAGCTCTTGAATCTCGTACAACCATTCACAAATCCTCTAAGGGGCCAATATCAGTTGCTGAATGCGATGCTCAAGGAAAATATATTGTTATTGAAAATACAAGTCGTTCAAAAAGTATTGCACTTGCTAGTTGGATGTTGCGTCAAGAAAATGATAGTGGAGATCTTTTAACCTTTACATTTCCTGATAATTGTCTTTTAAGACCAAATCATTCATTAAAAGTATAATTCTATACATATATCGATTTAATAATCATTAATTTTCATTTTTATGCTTGATTAGGTTCTTACAAAACCAAATGAATCAGAGCGAAGAAACAGCGATCTTATTGCTTCATCATTATCTTCATGGCATACAGGTTCAAATGTCGTTACAACATTGATCAATGCCGATGGCAAGGTAAAACATATCTGTTGGTCTGATAGACATTTAGACCAAAAAAAAGTCAATGATTGAAATATCTTTTTTTCATTTTAGGATCGTGCTTCGTTAACCAAAAAGACTTTATTCTCTTGATAAATGATGTTTTTTGGTCATTTTTGTTTTTCTTTTCTTGTACCTACATTATTTTGGCTTTTCATTTTTATGTATAATTTTAATTTCTCTCTCTCTTTTTTTTTTCTTCAAATAATATTATAATCACCTTCACACACACAAACACATAAACACATTTTCGATGCACAAGAACAGAAAAAAATGAGTGTCTAGTGAAATTTGTTTTTTTTTGTTTTTATTAATTTTACAAAAACTCGATTTATGTCTTGTTCGCTTTGTCATTTTTATGAATAATTATTCACTTATATCATTATTTCTGTTCAATCGATCATCATCACCATTGATCATGTTCTGTTCGTGATCGTTTCCACCACCACCACCATTGATCGTGTTCTCTTCGTGATCATTTCCACCACCATCGTTGATCCTGTTCTCTTCCTGATAATTGAAATTATCAGGTAATTCAGGTTCAAGATACAATCGTCGAAAATTAACAACTAATACTAGAATACCAGTGAAGACAACAACAAGCATAAATATCATCAGTACACGAGGACCCCAATGTTTATACAGAAAGCCAACTGTTATTGGACCAATCGCACGTGCTAATGAACCAGCACTAGTAAATATACCCATCATTGTACCTTGTGGACGTTCACCAAGTTTCTTTGAATATATTGAATAGCATATAACATTACAAACTGTAAAACCCATTGTAATGACTACAGATGCGAGGATAAATTGCCATAGTTTTACAATTGGTACATAATAACACCATTCATATTGATTCAACGGACAACCTTTAGCTTGATCAGGAGTTGTTGTTGGTGGTAATGTTGGTAATGTTGAATTCGATAGTGAACTAGCAGTGGTACCAGGAATAGTAGGTGTATATGCTAAGAGAAGAAAATAAATGGATAATTTGATTGATTTATAAACGAAAAATTGATTTACTCGCGATTTGTGTACTTGGATAGGTATCACCCCATGGTAAAAAGATGAAATAACCAAGAAAACAGATAATTATACCACCTAACATTAAGAAACGATCTTCGTATCTAATGATAAATAAAAACAATTTCAAGTTTAAAAGTTTGACATTTTGTCTTGTTACCGTTTAGCTAATACTTTAGTAATAATTAAAACTATAATCTACATAACACCCAGTCCACCGAGAATATAACCATTATATTCTGTACTTTTTTCCTTTGACCATGTATACATATCAATGGAAAGCGGTGACGCAATTCTAAAATTTCGAAAAAAATGAAAATCTTGGGGAAAGGATAAAAATCTCCTACGTTTCGTAATTAGTAAATGTCAAATATGCCACGAAAAACATGTACAAGCAACATATAATAGCCCATAATTGATCACTTTTTTCATCACGTGATGCTTCTGAAGATAAATATTTTAAATAAAAAAGAACCGAATGTTTCCGAATAATCACTTGAATTTGGTGCCATTTCATCAGTACTCAATCGTTGTACTGTGACACATCGTACATCTTTGAATGCTAAGAATAGGAAAAAATTTACACCAGCTACGAATGCACTGAAAAATGCTGGAGCCGTGTAAATATTCAAATGAAACTTGATATTAACAAAAAAAGAAACACGTGTTAGAATAAATATTTTTCAAATGCTATCTTACCCAAGGCGATTCAATAGGACCAGGATTTTTAAGAGAAGCAAAAAGAGCTTGAAAAACTAAACAAAAAACAAAGAATGACAAAAGAAATTTCTCTTTATCAATAATTAAACTTACGAGGTCCAAGAATAAAACCTATTCCCTGATAAGCTGATAGATTAGCCATAACAGCGGTTCGTTCTGATATTGTTGTTGCTGCTGAAGAATAGGATCTCATTATCGTAGAATTAGCTAGCAGAAAGATCAAAAACAAAAATTCGAATCGAATTTTCCAATTCATTAAATGCAATTAATACGGACCTGCACCAATTCCCATGATAAAACGAGAAACCATCAACCACCATTTATTTGAAAAACCGGGAGTATTAATACTTTGTATATAAGCATAAAGTAGATTGGAAACGACAATAAGAGCTGTGCTGGCAACTAGTGGTATTTTATTATTATTTGTGCGGTTTGCGATATAGCCAATGATAGGTGAGGCTATTAACTGGCCGAGAGAAAAGGCAGCAACCAGCCACCCGAGAAATGTCGCTTCAGCACTTTTATCAACCTAAGAAAATTAACAGAAGAATTTGATTTAATATTAATACGAAGAAAGATATACAATTTGAAGAAATGGCCATAATGATGAAACAGTGATACTGAAGACGATTGAGCTCACAAAAATGCCGAAGTAACAGATACGTATTGCTCGAAATCTCTGACTTTTTGTGGCTTCATTGAGTTGTCCTGATGATCGACGAGGAGGAAAGCTATTTCAAAAGAAAAAACACCATCAAATTATTTTCCTGAATAAAAATCTCCTACGATTGTTGTCGACTTCCATTTATTGTACCATTTATCAATGAAGTACGTTCATCAATTCCATTTGTATTGCTCAAATCTGTTCTCTCCATCACTAATGCATTTACAATTTTCTTTCTGTTAGTCTGTAATAAAAGAAGAAGAAGAAAAAAACTCTACAGAGCATAGAATAAGATAACAAACATTTTCTTTCAATAAAAACAAACAGACATATCATATTATTCTGAATGTCTAAATGATTCTTATCTTTTGCCCTCGTTCTATTCGTTTTTTGCTTATTATCAAAGTTCACGTTTTAAACTAAAAACATTAAAAATATGACTAAATGATGTCATTTTAGTCGAAAACATTTCTTTTACGCATACATGTATTATATATATTCAAAAATAAAATAAAATTGACAATAAAATTACAAACAGGAAATATGAAGACATCATACAGCGGAAATTTTTTCAATATAATATCTAACATCATTGATATTTTTCCGAACTATTTTCGGTTGTTGCTGTCGGAGATGTCGAAAAATAGGATTGCCATTACTAATTGTTGAATCAATTGATTGTTGAGATCGTAGAACTTGAAGAGTACAGGGTGATGATCGTCTTTCTCGTAATGGTTGATCAGGATATGTTTCACCAGCTAAATAATTTGTATTAAATGCAGTTGAACGACGATGAAGATCTGTTGTTTTTGGTACGGTTTTTTTTGCTAGATGCATTTTAACCGCAATACTAACAAATAATCGTTTTAATTCATGACGAAATGCTTTACCGGTAATTGCATAAAGAAAAAAATTGATCTAGAAAATAAATTCATAGATAAAGAGAAAATCTTATCAAAACTTACACAATGATTTGAATATTGTAATGTTTCACATAATGGTTTAAGATATAATTGTGTAAACATTTGATTATATTGATTATTTTTATATATATTTATATAGATTTGTAAACAAACCATTGGAAATGAACTTAATAAAAAGAAGACAGTTACAGCTAAAAGCATTGTTGTCAATTTTCTTGACATTGATGTTGATAATTTATTC
>Ga0116231_10013246_pt1 | contig 11683 bp, 10 predicted proteins | sample S1TSphgellanicum_2_FD_89695 | JGI IMG/M metagenome (GOLD analysis project Ga0116231, IMG submission 89695) | Host-associated microbial communities from peat moss isolated from Minnesota, USA - S1T2_Fd - Sphagnum magellanicum MG | ecosystem: Host-associated > Plants > Peat moss > Unclassified...
CCGCGCAGCGGCCCGGTTGCAGGCTCGGCGCGATCCGGCCAGATTTCTTGCTGTGGCTCAGCCACGGTGACGCTCCCGGTTTGTTTTCGCTTATGCGAAATAGATTTCGCTATAGCGAGTTTTGACCGGCTTATTGCAAGTTACGTGGGGAGTCAACGACACTTACGTCTAACGTAGCCCATGGAGCACGCGGCGGTTTGCGGGAACGGCGGGCGACGGCAGTCCCCGTGTGTTCGCTTCGGCGTGCGTCCCCGCAAACCGCCGCGTGCTTCATGCGGGCTACGCGGCTACCAGCCGCGGCCGGGTCCCCATGCGTAGCCGGGTTCCCAAGGGCCCCAGGCGCCCCAGTTCCACGAAGGATCGCTGTACATCTCCGCCGTCAGTTCCTGCTCGTTGGCCTGCCGCTGCTGTTCCATATGCAGCTTATACTGGTCGTAGGCCTGCTGCGAGCCGACGTAGAGGCAGTTGCAGACCAGCGGGTCGGCATAAACGTAGTGCACGTCGGCGCCGTGCACGCGCTCGACGAAATGCTCGGCGGGCAGTTGGTGCAGCATGGCTTCGCGTGCGGTGGTGTCGGCCGGGCGCACGATGAAGCCGGCGGCGGCGAGGTTATCCTCCTTGGCGGACACTTGCTGCTGCGTCGTGGCGCAGGCGGCGAGGGCGAGGGGTGCGGCGATGATCACCGCATGGCGCAAGCGGAATGGCATGACGGAGTTCTCCTTGAAGAGCGCCAAAGTCTGGCGCCCTTCAAACGCCCGAGCCTGCAACCCGCATGTTCATATTTCCGCTACCCCGGCTTACACCGTGAACTGCTCGGCGATGATGCGCTCGGAGAGGCCTTGGTCGGGGTCGAACAGCACCGTTGTTTTCAGCGACCGATCCTCGTTGACAGCGACCGAGGCTACATCGCGCACTTCCGTGAAATCGGCGACGGCGGAGACCGGCCTCTTGTCGCCTTCGAGCACTTCGAACAGTACGTCGGCCGCACTCGGCAGCAGGGCACCGCGCCAGCGGCGGGGGCGGAAGGCGCTGATCGGGGTCAGCGCCAGCAGATCGGCGGAGAGCGGTACGATGGGGCCGTGGGCGGAGAGGTTGTAGGCCGTCGAGCCGGCTGGCGTGGAGACCAGCACGCCGTCGCACACCAGCTCCTGGAGGCGCACGCGGCCATCGATGGTGATGCGGATTTTGGCGGTTTGCCGCAGTTGGCGCAGAAGCGAGACTTCGTTGAGCGCCAGCGCCTCTTCCACGGCGCCGGTGCGGGTGACAGCGACCATGCGCAGCGGGTGCAGCACCACCTCCTGCGCCCGTGCCAGCCGCTCCGGCAGATCGTCTTCCAGAAAAGCGTTCATGAGAAAGCCGACGGACCCGCAGTTCATCCCGTACACGGGCACGTCGCGCGACAGAGTGCGGTGCAGCGTTTCCAGCATAAAACCGTCGCCGCCGAGGCAGACGACGACGTCGGCATGGCGAAAATCCGTGTCGCCGTAGCGCGCGACCAGGCGCGCGCGGCTGTCGCGGGCGAGGTCGGTGGGGGCGGCGAGGACGCAGATGCGGGAGACGTTGCGGCGCAGCGGCAAGCTGGCCGGAATGTCGGGCGCGCGTTGCGGGGACTGATCCACCCGCGTCTCAGGCCGCGGGCCGCAGGTCGAGGCGGCGGTGTTCCAGCACGGGCATGGCGGCGCGGACGCGGGCGGTGGCGGCCGGGTCGATGGTGGCGGTGGCGAAGCCTGCGCTGGTGCCCAGCATGGTTTCCACCTTGCCCCAGGGGCTGACGATCATCGAATGGCCAAATGTCTCGCGCGGCTGGGCGCGGGCGTCGCGGTGCCAGCCGGTGGTGGCGGCGGCGACCACCCAACACTGCGTCTCGATGGCGCGGGCGCGCAGCAGCACCTCCCAATGGTCGCGCCCGGTCTCCGCGGTGAAGGCGGCGGGCAGGAAGATCACGTCCGACCCGGCGCGGCGCAGGGCAAGAAAAAGTTCGGGGAAGCGGATGTCGTAGCAGATGGCCAGGCCCAGGGTCATGCCGGCGGCTTCGCAGGTCACCACCGCATCGCCGGCGCCGAACATGGCACTTTCGCGGTAGCCCTGGCCATTCGGGGTTGTGACGTCGAACAGATGGATTTTGCGGTAGCGCGCCAGTTCGCGGCCGTCGGGGCCGAACACCAGCGTGGTGTTGAACAGATGGTCGCCCTCGCGCTCGCCGATGGAGCCGCCGTGCACGGTGATTCCGTGTCGGATGGCGGTGTTGCGGAGGAAGTCGTAGGCCGGCTTGGGCGACGCATCGCCTAAAATCTCGCCGGCGGCGAGCTTGGTGGCGCGGTCGCCGCCGAGGCAGCTCCACATTTCCGGCAGACTGACCAGTGATGGCCGGTCGGCGGCCACGGCCGCCTCGATCAGCGCGCCGGCGGCGGCGATGTTGTGCGCCTTGTCCGCCCCGGCCTCGATCTGGATGACGCTGGCGCGCATGGTGCTCCTCTCGCCCGACATCATTCGTAACAGTTTTGGGGGGGCCTGCAAGCGTGGCGTGAACCGCTTCAGGTGTTCAGCCCAGCGCCAGTTCCACCACCACGGGCACATGATCAGAGGTCTGCGGCCAGTCGCGGGCATCCACAAGGATTTCGTGGCTGGTGAGAGTCGGTGTGAGGTCGGCGCTGACCCAGATATGGTCCAGCCTCCGGCCGCGGTTCGAGGCGCGCCAGTCGCGGTTGCGGTAGGACCACCATGTGTAGCATTTCTCCTCCGCCGGAACGAAATGGCGCACGGCATCGACGAAGCCGGTGCGCTGCCAGGCCAGCAGCCGCTCGACTTCGACGGGCGTGTGGCTGACCACGTCCAGCAGCGCCTTGTGGCTCCAGACATCCTGCTCCAGGGGCGCGATATTGAGGTCGCCGACCAGCACGGTGCGGGCCGGCTGTCCCTGGGCGGCAAACCAGTTGGCCGCTTCGGCCACGAAATCCAGCTTGTGCGCGAATTTAGGATTCTCCGCCGGATCGGGGATGTCGCCGCCGGCCGGCACATAAAAATCATGCAGCTCGATCGGGCCCGATGGCGTGTCGAGTCGCACGGCGATGTGGCGGCAGTCGCCGCGAAGGCACCAGTCGGGACCCTCCAGCAGCGTCATCGGATGGCGCGAGAGGATGGCTACCCCATTGTAGCTCTTCATGCCGCGCCTGGCGACATGGGTGTAGCCGAGTGCTGCGGGGGCGGCATCCGGGAACAGCTCGTCCGGGACCTTGGTTTCCTGCAGGCAGATGACGTCCGGGTTGAGGGCTTGCACCAGGCGTTCGAGGAGCGGGGCCCGCAGGCGGAGCGAATTGATGTTCCAGGTGGCGATGCGCATGGCCGGGCCTTAAGCGGTCTTGCCATGTCTGGCAAAACCCCGCACTCAGGCGGCCGATGGCGTGGCCTGGCATAACGTTCGACGGGGTGAGCGGCGGCTTCCTGCTGGGATTCCCGTCGCTGTTCTCCATCGTCAACCCGCTCGGCTCGTCGCTGGTGTTCAGCCAGGTGCTCTCGGACCGCACGCATGCGGAGCGGTCCGGGCTTGCGCGCGTAGTGGCGATCTATGCGGCCCTTGTGCTGCTGGTGTCGCTGTGGGCCGGCTCGCATATCCTTCATTTCTTCGGTGTGAGCATTGCCGCATTGCGCATCGCCGGCGGGCTGGTGGTCGCCAACCGCGCCTGGGCGATGCTGAACGCGCCGCAGGACCATGAGGACGACAAGGCGGCGCAGGCGCATCCCGCCCGCCTGTCGGCCGATGCGGCCTTCTATCCGCTGACCATGCCCTTCACCACCGGCCCCGGCACGATTGCGGTGGCCATCGCGCTGGCTTCGGCAGGGCCATCCACAGGGGTGGGATTCCTGCCCTTCCTGCTTGGCATGAGTGCCGCGGCGCTGAGCGTTGCCGCCATCGTCTGGGTGGCCTATCGCTTTGCCGACCGGGTCCTGGCTGTGCTGGGACCGTCGGGCGCGCGGGTGGTCAGCCGGCTGGTGGCGTTCCTGCTGCTCTGCATCGGCACCCAGATCATGCTGAACGGCGTGCATGACGTGATGAGGTAGGGAGGAAAATCATGGCCGAACTGAATGCGGTGGCCGATCTGGCCGTTGAAGGCAATGTTGCCGTGCTGACGTTGAATTCGCCGCCGGTGAACGCACTCTCCGCCCCGGTGCGTGACGCCATCATGGCAGGGCTTGCGGCGGCGGCGGCGGACGCTGCGGTGCAGGCGCTGGTGCTGATCTGCGCCGGGCGCACCTTTATTGCCGGCGCCGACATCACTGAATTCGGCCGCCCGCCGCAGGGCGCCTCGCTGCACGAGGTCATGCTGGCGATCGAGGGTTTGGGCAAACCTGTGGTGGCCGCCATTCACGGCACCGCGCTCGGCGGCGGGCTGGAGACCGCACTGGCCTGCCATTGGCGCGTCGCTGTGCCCAGCGCAAAACTCGGTCTGCCGGAGGTCAAACTCGGCCTGCTCCCCGGCGCCGGCGGCACGCAGCGTCTGCCTCGCCTGGTGGGCGTGCCGCAGGCGCTGGAGATGGTGACCAGCGGCGCCATGATCGGTGCCCAGCAGGCCGCCGCCGCCGGCCTGCTGGACGAGCTCGCGCCAGAGGACGACTTGCGCGCCTTCGCGCTGCTGTTCGCCCGCCGCGTGTTGGATGAAGCCCGCCCGCTGCGCCGCGTGCGCGATTTGCCGGTGACCGCCGAGCCGGGCGTGTTCGACGCATTTCGTAAAGCCAACGCGCGCAAATTCCGCGGTTTCGATGCACCCGAATTCAACATCCGCTGCATCGAGGCTGCCGCCACCAAAAATTTTGACGAGGGTTTGGCCATCGAGCACGCCCTGTTCATGGAACTGATGAACGGCACCCAGTCCAAAGCGCAGCGCCATTTGTTCTTCGCCGAACGCGCCGCGCAGAAAATCCCCGGCCTGCCGCCTGGCACGCAGCCGCGCCCTATTCGCAAAGTCGGCGTGATCGGCGCCGGCACCATGGGCGGCGGCATATCGATGAATTTTTTGAGCGCCGGATTTCCGGTGACGATCGTCGAGACGAATGAAGCCGCGCTGCACCGCGGCACCGGCGTCATGCGCACAAACTATGAAAATACGGCGAAGAAGGGCCGCATCACGCAGGAGGCGGTGGAGCGGAACATGGGTCTGCTCACGCCTAGCCTGTCGCTGGAGGATCTCGCTGACTGCGACCTGGTGATCGAGGCCGTGTTCGAAAATATGGCGATCAAGAAAGAGATTTTTGCGAAACTCGACGGCATCGTGAAGCCGGGCGCCATCCTTGCCAGCAACACGAGTTATCTTAACGTGGATGAGATCGCGGCGAGCACGCAGCGGCCGCAGGATGTGTGCGGCATGCATTTCTTCTCGCCCGCCAACGTCATGCGGCTGCTGGAAGTGGTGCGGGGCGCCAAGACCGCGCCGGACGTGCTGGAAACTGTGCTTGGCCTGGCGCGCAAGATCGGCAAGGTGGCCGTGGTCGCCGGCGTGTGTCACGGATTTATCGGCAACCGCATGCTGGAATTGCGGCAGCGTGAGGCGAACAAGCTGATCCTCGAAGGTGCGATGCCGTGGGACGTGGACCGCGTAATTACCGCGTTCGGCATGCCAATGGGTCCGTTCCAGATGGCCGATCTCGCCGGGCTGGATATCGGCTGGTCGGCCGAGACGTCCAAGGGCGAGAGCTTGCGCGACCAACTCTGCGAACGGGACCGCCGCGGTCAGAAAACCCGTTGCGGATTCTACGATTATGACGAGCAGCGGACGCCGACGCCGTCTGATCTGGTGCGCGACCTGGTGCTGGCGCAGTCGGCCGCGAAGGGGGTGACGCGGCGCGTCATTTCCGATGAGGAAATTTTGGAGCGCTGCACCTACACCATGATCAACGAGGGTGCGCTGATTTTGGAAGAGGGCATGGCATACCGTGCGTCGGACATCGATATGGTCTGGCTCACCGGCTACGGTTTTCCGGCCTACCGCGGCGGCCCGATGTTTTACGCCGACACGGTCGGGCTGCCGCACATCGTTGCCACCTTGCGCAAATTCCAGGCGATGAACGAGGCCGATTTCGCGCCGGCGCCGCTGCTGGAGCGGCTGGCGGCGGAGGGAGTTGGGTTTAATGGGTAGTGCCCTTGCAGTCTTGTACGTTTAGCCGTGCAAGACTGAATGCGCACCACCTCATATAGTGAAGTCCGGCGAAACCTTGCCGCGACCCTGGATAGCGTGATCGACGACCACACGCCGGTGATCATTACGCGCGACCGCGGCAAGCCCGCGGCCGTGCTGATATCGCTCGAAGATTTCGCCTCGTATGAGGAGACGCGGTACCTGCTGCAAAACCCGCGGAATGCCGAGCGTCTGCTCGAGGCGATAACGGCGCTGGACCGTGGCGAGGGAACGCCCCACGAGTTGGTCGAGTGAAGCTGATCTTCCACGAGCGCGTGTGGGAGGATTATCAATATTGGCTTGCGACGGACCGTGATCTGCTCGCGCGCGTCAGTGCTCTGATCAAGGAATGCTGCCGCGATCCGTTCCGCGGTATCGGCAAACCGGAACATTTGCGCGGTTCGATGTCGGGCTGGTGGTCACGGCGAATGACCCGGGAACACAGGCTGGTCTATCGGCGCCAGGACGATCGTCTGTTGATTGCGCAGTGCCGGCATCATTATTGAGGTTGCAAGAAAGCCCATCTTTTTTGAAAAAAAAGAACGCCTTACGTCCTCATCAATGCGCTGCCGCCCGAGCCCCCTTAGGCATGCGCGGCAGGAACAGCGCAAGCGGCGCCGCCACCAGGCTTGCGATCGCGAGCACCTGGAACAGATCGATATAGGTGAGCATGCCGGCCTGACGGTTGATCGATTGCACCGCCTGCGACAGCGGCGTGCCAAAGCCGTAGCCGTTGTAAGGGGTAAAATGCTCCGCCAGGCGCGCGTGGTGGAATTGCTCGCGGTAGGCGAGCAATGTCGTGGTGTAGCTGATGCCGAAACTGCCGCCGAGGTTGCGCATCAGATTCACCAGCGCCGAGGCTTCGTTGCTTTTGTTGGCCGGCACGCCGACCAGGCTGATGGAGGTGATGGGAATGAACAGGAACGGCATCCACACCGCCTGCAGCAGGCGCACTTTCGAGAGGTCCCAGAAATCCATGGTCAGATCCAGGCCCGTTGCGTACCACATGGCAAAGCCGATGCCGGCGAAGGCCATGCAGGCGAGGATGCGCGGCTGTACGAAGCGGCCGGTGAGGATGCCGGCGAGCGGCATGAACAGGATGGTGCCGATGCCGGCCAGCCCCAGTGTCAGGCCGGAGGTTTGGGCGTCGTAGCCCATCAGCGTCTGCGCCAGTTGTGGCAGAAGCTGGGTGCTGGAGAGTAGTACGAAGCCTAGTGCGAACATCAGCACGTTCGAGATGGCAAAGGCCGGGCTGCGCAGCAGGCGGATGTTCATCACCGGCTGCGGATGGTTCCACTCCCAGATCACCAGCGCCACCAGGCCGGCGACGCAGATCGATCCGAACAGATTGACGAACGGCGTGCCCCAGCCGCCTTCGGGCTCGAACCGGTCCAGCACCACTTGCAGCGTGCCGAAACCAATCACCACCAGCGCAAAACCGATGTAGTCGATCTTCAGGCCTTTTTTGAGCATGGCGGCGCGGTTGGCGAGCAGGAGCGGCGAATCGACCACGAACAGCCAGGTCAGCACCAGCGAGACGCAGCCGACCGGCAGGTTGATGAGAAAAACCCAGTGCCATGAATAGGAATCTGTGAGCCAGCCGCCGAGCACCGGGCCGATCGCCGGCGCCAGCACGACGGTGAGGCCATAGAGCGCGAACGCCTGCGCGCGCTGTCGCGGCGGAAAACTATCGGCGAATATCGATTGCTCGACCGGCGCCAGACCGCCGCCGCCAAGACCCTGGATGACGCGCCAGAGCAGGATTTCGCCCAAGGACGAGGCGGTTGCGCACAGCACGCTGGAGATCGTGAAAATCCCGACGCAGATCATGTAGAAACGCTTACGGCCGATGACGTTGGCGAGCCAGCCGCTGATCGGCACGATGATGGCGTTGCTGACCAGGTAGCTGGTGAGAATATAGGTGCTTTCGTCCTGCGTGGCCGCCAGGCTGCCGGCGATATGCCGCAGCGAGACGTTGGCAATCGTGCTATCGAGCACTTCCATAAAAGTCGCGATAGACACGATAATGGCGATCAGCCAGGGGCTGCGCGCCCCGGCCGCGGAATAGGGCAAATCTTGATTCATAAAAGTTTTTTGGTTCTTTTTTTCAAAAAAGAACTGCTTTCTTATCTGACTCTCACGGTGGCAATCACCGACATCCCAGGCGCCAACTGGAGTTTTGTGCAGGAATCCTGCGTAAACGTCAGTTTGACCGGCACCCGCTGCACCACTTTGACGTAATTGCCTGTCGCATTCTCCGCCGGCAGGCTGCTGAACACCGATCCGGTGCCGGCCTGCAGACTGTCCACGTGCGCATGCAGGGTGACGCCCGGCCGCGCATCGACGGTGATTGTCGCATCCTCGCCGGGGTGCATGTCGGCGAGCTGGCTTTCCTTGAAATTGGCGGTCACCCAGCAGGCCGGCTGCACGATGGCGAGCAGCGACTGGCCGGGTTGCACCCAGTTGCCGGTCTCTACGGTGCGCCTGGTGACCACGCCGGCGGCGGGGGCTTGCACGTCGGTATAGGAGAGGTTGAGCAGGGCGTCGGCCACGTCGGCCTCCGCACTTTGCAGGTTGGCGGCCGAGGCGGCGATGGCGCCGCGTTCGGCTTCGACCTGGGCGCGCATGGCGGCGACGGTCTGACGCTTGGCCTCGACTTTGGCTTGCGCGGATTTGACGGTGGAGGAGGCCTGATCGACCTGCTGGCGGGTGATGGCGCGCGGGTTGACTTCGGTGTAGCGGGCGAAATCCTGGCGCGCCTGCAGCAGTTCGGCTTCGGCGACGCGCACGTCGGCGGCCGCACCCGCGGCATCGGCTTCGCGCAGCGGCAGCATGGCGCGCTCCTGCTCCAGGGCGGCGGCGGCCTGGGCGCGGCGGGCGCGGGCCTGGTCCACGCGGATGACGAAGGGGCGGGGGTCGATTTTCGCCAGCATGGCACCCTCGGCCACGCGCTGGTTGTCGTCCACCGCCAGGCTGAGGACGCGGCCGCTGATTTGCGCCGAGACCTGACTGATATGGCCGTCGATGGCCGCGTCGTCGGTGGAGGCGTAGTGCCGTGCGTTCAGCCAGTAGAGGAGGCCGGTGGCGATGAGCGCACACACGGCCAGGGCGCCGATGATGGCTGGCGTCCGGCGGCGCGGCGGCGGCGGCGCGTCGGTTTCGTCAAAGATGTCGGGGGAGACGTGCTGGTCCATGTCGCCTCATCCGCTGGTGGGCTAGACCGAACGGTTCGGTCAATCGTGAAACGAGATTAGGGGTGTGTCCGAGGTTCGGCAAGGTGCCTGCGGGGCGCTCCGCGACGTGCAAGCCGGGGACTTGCAAGCCGGGCCGCGGCGGCGTTGGCCGGGTCGGTTTTGGTTCCCGGCTTCATGAATTCTTATGTTTGTCTGGTCAGACTTGCACATCATTTACATTAAAGTAACCAGTTCATGGCGCTTCGTCTTCCTGCCTCGGTCGGTGCGCGCGTCGCGGCTGGGGTGATGGTTCTGGGCGTGGTGGCCCTTGGCGAGGCGGTGGCCACCTACCGCGCGATGGGCGGCCAGGCCGACCGGATTGCCGCCATCGCCCGTGCGTCCGATGGGCCGCTGCTGGTCGAGCGGCTGCGGGCCGAGGTGTATGCGGTGGTGATGGAAAGCCGCGGCCTGTATGTTGCCCGCGATGCGCGCCAGGCATCGGCTTTTGCCAGGAATCTCCGCGCCGATCTGGCGGATCTGGAGGCCAACTGGGCGCATTTGCAGACGGTGCTGCCGGCACAGGAGCGCCCGGACGCCGAGGCCATGGACAGCGCCATGCGGGCATTCGTCACCATGCGCTCGGAGCTGGCGCGGGTCGGGGTGGAACAGGGGGCGGCGGCGGCGAACGCGCTCGGCAACAACGATGCCAACCGCTCGACGCGGGAAGCCTTCAGCCGCAGCCTCGATGTGCTGGCGCGGGTCACGGTGGCGCAGGTGGCGCAGATGCGGGATGCCACGGTGGCGGCCGGCAGGCGGGCGTCATGGGCCTTGCTCGCCACGGCCGTGCCGGCCGTCGCGGTGACACTCGCCCTGGTGCTGTGGATCATGCGGCGCACGGTGTCGCGGCCGCTCAAGCGCCTGACCACGGCGCTCGGGGTGATGGCTGCCGGCGATCTCGACACGGTGGAACTGCCGCCCGCCGGCGCCGGGGAGGTCGGGGATATTGTCCGCACCGCGCAGGTGTTTCTGGAACAGCTCTACCGCAACCGGGCGCTGGAAGCCGAGGCGGCGGAGCAGCGGGTGGTGCGCGAGCAGCGCCAGTCGGCGATGGATACGCATACCATGAAGTTCGGCCAATCCGTCTCCGCTGTCATGGCGTCGCTGGAGGACTCGGCCGCGATCATGCGCCGCACTTCGGACGCGATGGCGCGGTCGATTGAGCAGACACGTGGTGGCGCCGTGACCGGCGCCGCCGGCGCCGAGGCTGGTGCGCGCGACCTGACGGTCGTCGCCGCGACCACGCAGGAGCTCACCGCCAGCATCAGCGAAATCGCCCGCCAGGTCGCCACCGCAGCCGATGCCGCGGCGGTGGCGGTGGCACGGTCGCAGGCCACCGAAGCGACGGTGCAGAGCCTGTCCGCGGCCGCGGGGCAGATCGGCGAGGTGGTGCATCTCATCACCGGCATTGCCGAGCAGACCAACCTGCTGGCGCTGAACGCCACCATCGAGGCCGCCCGCGCCGGCGATGCCGGGAAGGGCTTTGCCGTGGTCGCCGCCGAGGTGAAGCAGTTGGCGCAGCAGACAGCCGCCTCCACCGGGCAGATCGGCGGGCAGGTGACCACGATTCAGCAGGCGACCGCCGAAGTGGTCAGCACGATGCGCGGGGTTGGCGAGGCGATTCAGCGCATCGATGCGGTGGCCACCGCCATCGCCGCGGCGATCGAGCAGCAGACCGCCGCCACCCGCGAGATCGACGGCAGTGTTCAGCTTGTGGTGCGACGTAACGACGAGTCGCTGGTGGCCATCCGCGGGGTTGCGGATGCCGCGGAAAAGACCAGCGGGTCCAGCACCGATGTGCAGACCGCGGCCACCGAGGTGGCCGCGGTCTCGTCCAAGCTGCGCGGGGAAGTGGAAGCGTTTCTCACCGCCATGCGCGCGGCCGATGCCGAGCGGCGGCGGCAGGAGCGGATTCCCGGTGACCGGGCCAAGGCCATGCTGCGTGCGCCCGGCGGCTCCGCCGAATCGGTCGAGTTGCTGAATATCTCCATGGTTGGCGCCGCCGTGGTTTGTCATCTGGCGCTGAAGTCGGGCGATATGGTGGAGATCGTGCTGCCGGGCAGCACCAGTCCGGTGACGGCGCAAGTCACACGGGCCGTCAGCGGCGTGGTGGCGATGAGCTTCGCGACAGATGCCGGCACAGCGGCGCGGGTCGAGCAGGCGATCGCATCGGTGCGGAAATTTGCCGCGGCAGCTTAAGCCTGATCATCCAAAAGTTTTTTGGTTCTTTTTTTCAAAAAAGAACAGAGAAGAAAGCACTTCTTTTTTGAAAAAAAGAAGCAA
>Ga0116231_10013247_pt1 | contig 11682 bp, 6 predicted proteins | sample S1TSphgellanicum_2_FD_89695 | JGI IMG/M metagenome (GOLD analysis project Ga0116231, IMG submission 89695) | Host-associated microbial communities from peat moss isolated from Minnesota, USA - S1T2_Fd - Sphagnum magellanicum MG | ecosystem: Host-associated > Plants > Peat moss > Unclassified...
CGTTCTTGACGTCGGCTATCCCGGGTCTCCGTTCCGCGCTAGAATGTCGTAACCTAATTTCCTCCAATAGCTTTGCCCACAGACTGGGAACAGGAAATTCCGCCCTCCGATTAGCGCCGGGCCTGGTCGGCCTGAAACCCGAGCTCTGTCAGGGACGTAGTGAATTAATATATAAGATTAGTGTTGTACCGATATCGTAAACATCAGTGTTGGTCTGGTATAGACTTTTGAACATACCTAGCCTGGTCCTAGTATTAGGTGTTTAAAAAATAATGCATACTAATAGGTACTAATATATTGGGTACTTATTCTATTTCATATTAATTAGTTGGGGGTGCCTCACAACTCCCTTTTTTTTTTGGGTGCAATGAGCCAATTTGATTGGCCCATCGCAAAAAAAAAAAAGTTGAATCTATAGAAGCTCCCAAAATAGAAGATTATATGGAAAGATAGAGTGCCTCCCCTTTGGCTCATCTATATAGGTGAGAAGGGGAGTGACATGGCTTTCTAAGCGGACCTTCATGTGTGAGGATTTGCCTAGTTAGGAACCAAGTTTGATCACCACAAGATAGCCCCATGATGGCTTGGATTGAGAGTCTAAGTGTTGGGCTGGGTTTGACTTCCAATTTGATAGATTCATGAGTTGCATAGGTGCTAGCGAGTGAAGGTTTGTGGAAGGGGCCTAAGGTGTTGTCTTCAGCACGTTAAGTTCTCGAACTAGACAAGTTGTGGTTAGACTAAAGGACGAGAGATGGCAATCCCAAATGACAAGGCCTTGGACCACTTGAGAAATCTGCAATGGGTTTTAATCCCACATGTTTAAAGATTGGGAATAACTGAAGGTTGCAAGGTAAATTTGAATGTTGTAGTTTTACCAAATGCATGGTTTTCCATGTGCAAGTAGCGTAGGTGTTTAGGGTGGCACATGAATGAAATGGAGGTGTTGGTGGAATGGCACCAAGGTGTATTGGGGTGCAATATTTGGTATCAAAATGGTCTCCTAGGGTCGATTGGAAAATCTTCTGAAGCATATGGGGAAGGCAAAAATGATCCCAAGGCAAATGACCTTGGGTGAGCTTGTACCCAACACAATGGATGTGGTGGCCTTGGGCAAGCTTGTACCCAGCACAATGGTTGTGGTGGAACCCAAGGTCAAGAAGAAGTACAAGACCAAGGATAAAGAAAAGGATGTGATTGTGGAAAACCTAATTGCTTTAGGTCAGACCATGATTGGTGAGCAACTTTTTGATGAAGAGGTTCAAAGCATCCAAAACATGGTGGAGGAGGTAGCAAAAGCCTCTCCATGAAAGACTAAGAAAAAGACAATAAAAAGGAAGGATGAGGCAGGCCCGAGCAAAGCAAAGGCCCATGAAAAAACTCCTTCCCCATTATTTGAAAAAGGGGAGAAAAGGGGAGTGTGGGCTCTTTGGCACAAACCCATGGCCCCAAAAAGAATATGGGGAAGGAAAAAGTTCGAAAACCAAAGGAGGAGTCACGTGAGCATATCGATTTCCACTTGTCTTTTGAATCACATGGGGATGTGCGTTCTTTGATTCTCCCTTTGAATGGGCCGAAGAGAGGGAAAAAAGGCAATAAGCCCTAGGGCGTCGAGAAATGGACAAATCTCCTCAAACATGGGAGGAGGCAAATCCAAAGGTGGATTAGACATCCAAGGAGTTTTTAACCTTCTTGGATACATTTTGATCATTCATGGTGCAACAAAGGGAAACCATGATGTAGAACCACGAAATGACCAAATTAATGGGTCAAATTGTAAAAAGGTTGAGTGCCATTGGTGGTGTTCCAAGTGGGAGCTCCACCAAGGTGACCATCAAGGTGAGGCTGTCAAACTCCTTCGTAGGGAAGGAGACCAAGACTAAATAGATGCAATTGTGGCTGCACCAAGTGGAGGTGTACATGGAAACATAGTGCCTTGAGACCAACAAATAGTAGATTCATTTCATTCAGACTTTGTTGAAAGAATACACTTGAGTGTGGTGGATGTACCAAAAGCAAGAGAAACCTAACTTCTTTGAAATCTTCAAGTGGGAAAAATTCAAATTACAATTGGATATAAGGTTCATGCCACACCACATGTTGCTTCGGGATGAGATGGAGTTGTTGGAGTTCACCCAATGGGACAACATGGGCTTGTTGGCCACCTACGTCTAAGACTTCAATAAAATGTTAACTATAGTCACCTTCAAAGATGAGTATGTTCAGAAATTGATATTCTTACATGGGTTAAAACACTAGATGCGAAAGATAAATTATCAAAGGATTAGCATTCTAGATATTTGTTAAGGGCTAATGAAGATGGTGGAATGCATGGAGGAAGAAGCTCCCATATGCCCCAAGGGTGAAACTAGTAGTGAAGTCGCCTAGAAAAACCAAGCTAGTTCAAGCAGTGGAAGTAAGGGCTGTAATAAACACAAGTGGGGCCAAAGAAAATGTAGGCCTTTAAATGATAAGAAGAAGTTAATGGGCAAAGAGCCATTGGTCAAGAAGTCAAAATGGGACCTGTCCAAGGTCAAATGTTTCAATTGTGAAAACAACGGACATTTGGTGAAAGACTATTTCATAGGTAAGTGATTGCATTGCCCAAGGTAAATTAATTATCCAAGGGGGTTTTTTGGTTGAAATAGGGGCTCATGAAAACAAGGCTTCCAATTCATTAAAATTGAATTATAAAATAAATAACAAAATTGTGGGTTGTCTCTTGGATTTAAAAGCGACAAATTAGTTCATAACTCTATAAGCGACAAAATGATTTGGAGTCAATACCGAATTAGTAACAAACCCCATCATGGTTTAATTGCCACAAGGCATAGCTAAACCTTTGTTTAATATAACGTTAAGTGTTGAAATGTTTTGTGGAGGAGTATGATTTTTTGAGAACTTCACATTGTGTGATTTCAATAATTTGATGTCATTCTAAGAAACACATTTGTGGATGCCTATGAAATAAACATCCTCCATAATGTTCAGGTAAGTTGAGAGTTCATGCCAAAAGTGGCTTTAAGTTAGTGAATTTATATGTGGATTATAATTCTACATTTATAGAAATGGGAATGAACTTGGTTATTTTAATTAATGAGTTGGAATCACTTAGTTTCCTAGTTTTAATGTCCTTGACAGTCCTTCGGGTTTTATTGTCCTTGACAGTCCCCCGGGGGGAGCCTAAGTCATAAGGGGTGAAACAACCCCTTGCTTGTATTTTGGATTCATTCAATAAATTATCAGAGGTTCTAACAAATGAACTCCCCAATGCCTTTCCACCTTATAAAAAGGTTGACCATAAGATAGAAGTGGTGCTTGGAGTGGTTCTACCATCCAATGCACCTTATAGGTTAAACCAAAAGTTGGAAAAGTTCTAAAGATAATTAAACAACCTCCTTAGTCATGGGTATATTCAACAAAGCAAGTTGCCTTATGAGGCACTTGTTTTATTTGTTGATAAAAATGACAAGTTGAAAATGTGTATTGATTATCGTGCTTTGAAAAAAAAAAAAAACTATCCTTTGCTTTGCATTGATGATTTGTTGGATCAACTCAATGGGGCAAAATATTTTAAACGAATTGATCTTAAATCGAGGTATTAACAAATTCGTGTCATGGATGAAGATGTGAAAAAGATGACAATGAAAACCAAGTTTGCTTTGTATAAATTCCTAATGATGCCATTTGGGTTGTGTAATGTTCCATTGCTGTTCACAACCCCCATGAACTAGATTTTCCATGAAAAGTTGGATGAGTTCATGATCATCTATATTGATGGTATCTTGGTGTCTTTTAAAACAACATGGGAGCATGTGGAGCATTTGGAATATGTTTTGAATAAACTCCATGAAAACAAACTCTTTGTCAACATGGTGAAAAGTGAGTTTGCCTGGGAGGAGATGAACTTCTTGGGACATATTTATGTTTTGAGTAAGCTCCATGAAAACAAATTCTTTGCCAACAAGGTGAAATGTGAGTTTGCCCGAAAGGAGATGAACTTCCTAGGACATATCTTATCATGGGAAGGGGTGAGGTTCAACCCCAAGAAGTTATAAGCCATAAGAGACTAAAAAAGCCCAATCATTGTCAAGGGAATACAATCCTTCCCATGCCTTGCTAACTTCTATTGAAAGTTCATAATAGGTTTTTTATAATTAGTGAAACCATTTTTGGATCTCCTTGAAAAGGAGTTGGCTTTCGACTAAAAGGAGGAGCAATAGAGAATATTTGAAGACTTGAAAAATAAGCTTTCGTCTACCCTTGTGTTGAAATTTTCAAACTTCACAAAACCTTTCAAGGTTCACACAATTGCAAGTGACTTCACTATCGGTGGGGTGCTTGTGCAAGATTGACACCCAATTACTTTTGAGAGCAAGAAGTCATGTGGAGGACAATTATGATGGCCAATTCATGAGAAGGAATTATACGTCATCATGTGTTGTTTAAAAACATGGCAACATTATTTGGGGATGCACAAGACTGAGGTCTTTATGGATAACGTTTCCTTGAGGTATTTCGAAACCCAACCAAAAGCTTTAGTGAAGTAGTTGAAATGGCACGATACCTTAGCATTATTGGATGTGGAGTTGACTCACAAACCATGTTGAGACAATGTGGTCTCTGATGCACTAAGTAAGAAGGAAAAATTCCAAGTGCAAAACCTCAATTAAAACCTAGGCATTAAGGCCCATATTCCAAGGAAAAAACCAACTTAAAAGGGAAGATAAGGGAAGCCTATGTGTAAAATCTTTTGTTAGTACATTATGATGTTATAATGATGAAATGTTTTATCTTTTAAAATTGTAAAATGTTTTTCTGTTGAAGATGTAGATGGGTTAAATGTTTTTTTTACCATTAAATTTTTTAAATTAATTTTCAAAATTAATAAAAATGATAATTTGTTATAAAATAAAGGTTCTAAATCAATGTTTATAAAATTATTGGTGTATTTTTAGACAATGATACAACTACCAATCAATTACATATTGATGGGTTTAATAACTTATTTTATATTTGAAACTCAAATTAATTAAATACATGTGATTTTAAAAAAAATTCAAAGTGAGTGAAATCTTACATTACTATTTTTTTAATTATATGTAGTCTTAATTTTCCCTAAGATTGTCTACATCATAGTGTGCTTTCACCCATGGGAGCAATCACAAATCTATGTGCTAACAGGGAAATTACACACGAAAATCATGCAAGAAAAGCATGACGTGCCCATGGCAACACACCCTAGTGAAAGAACCACAAGAGTGGCCATAGGAAGGAAATTATACTAGCCCAAAATGAAATAGGATATAAAACATTTCATGCGCATTTGTGTTAAGTGCCAAAACACGAAATCCATGTACAAAAAAAATATGGGTTGTATAAACCTCTACCAATCCTATATGAATCATGCGAATGTGTTTCCATGGAATTCATGACCCAATTACCCAAATGGTATGGATGCCATCCTCGTGGTAGTTGATCGATTTTCCAAGTTGGCAAAACTGGCTCCAACTAAAATGATCACAATAACTTTCGACTCAACAAAGTTATTATTTGATATGTGGGTCAAACATCATGGGATGTCACAATTTATCATGAGTGATAGGGACGCCAAATTTACAACATATTTTTGGAAACATTTGTTTTAAAGGGTGGGGACAAAATTATCATTTAGTACAACATTTCACCCACAAAATGATGGCTAAACAAAAAGGGTCAATACGTTAGAATTATGTGAACACAAATAAAAAAGATTGGGGTGAACATTTAGGCTTGGCAGAGTTTTGGTATGTGTATGTGTACTACACAATCTATTGTTAATTTACAATTATGATTACAATATTAATAGTTGTTTTGAAAAAGGTGACATAACTCTTTGACTTTTTAACTATTTAACACACTAGCTTAAGTTAACCTATGTATGTAGGCTATTTAGTAAAAACCTACTTTGTAATATAGGTTACCTTGTAAGTTATTTAACTAGACGTAATAATAGGATACTATACTAATAAATTAACCTAGCTAGGTAGGCTTGCTTAAATTCCTAGCTTTAAGTTTTTTGTCAAGTCAACCTTGATAGCCTCATTACAAAATATTTTATCAAGTTTGTAACCATTTCAAGTTTATGTAACTATGATGTAACTATGATGTAACTAGATGCAGCATAATTATCCTAGGTGTTTTTTTACTTAAAAATGTTTAGGTCAACCTAAATTAGGTTAATAAGTAAGATAGGTTGACAAACTAGTTTGTTTGAAGTCAACCTATGGAGTTTAAGTCTAGGCTAGGTAGGTTGACCTAAGTCAACCTAGGGTGGCCAAGGTTAATTTAAGGCTAAAATTTTTTAGTTTTATAATTTTTTGTTAAATACAATTAGTATAAAAAAATGTGGTAGTGCAATGGATGATAACTTGAACCCCAAAGTGAAGGTGAGGGGTTTAAGTCTTCACTCTTGCAACCTATAATATCTAGGTCATTTGGCTTAAATTAAATAGCTTAGTTTAGGTTTCTTAAGCTAAGAGTTTGACGTTTATTTAAAATTTAAGCCATTTAGCTTAAGTTAAGTAGCTTAAGTTGCCTAACATAGGTAGTTAGCTTAACTAGGTTAAGTTAGGTTGACTTTTGGTTACACTAGCTATATGGGCTAAACTAGGTTGACTTTTAGTCATGTGCAATGACTCATAATGTGTTTATAGATTTTTGACACATGTCATCCATTCATCAAAACAACTTTTGTAACACTTAGTCAAATAAAATGACTAAGTTGAGATGGTATGCATTTTACCCATCATACCAAGGTTAATGATCATATGGAATTTCATTATTATAAGAGAATTTCAAAATCCTAATCGTTAAAATGATTGGGTTTTGCATCTAAACATCCTTTGTGACTAAATGGGTGAAACAACATGGGTTTAACAATTCATTAGTCATTAGTTGCATATGTCATTTTTGATTAATATATAGTTGTAAAGGTTAGTTGCAAAACCCAAATGTGTTGTTGTGTTACATATTTGTTGATTTTAATTTATTTTTCATTATTTCTAGGTGGTCATACTTCCCAAGTGGGAGTTACAAGTAATTACCATTGTAACATAATTACCTTATTATATCAAGATTGTAAAGTCTTTCATTTTTTAAACATGTTTTTTGGTTGTGGTTTTAATAAAAAAATTCCCTTTTTTATATTTGGCAATTACCATTTATATTTTGAGTGTAATTATTGGGCGCATTGTTTGGAGCTATTTACATAGACCTTGTCCAAATTGGGCCTTTTTTAGACCACTGAAAAGGTTTTGAAATGTAGTATAGTAACATGGGGTTGCATTCCAAAAACAATAACTTGTAATAAAAGTTATGGCCATTTGAAACGTCAGAAATCAAACTATTAAAGTTTTTTCAACCATTTAAATGGCATTTTGAAAGGTAGAATCAATTTTGATTGATTAAATTGATACATAAAGGTGAAAAAATAAAATGAAATCACACAATTATTATTGAATGTTTTCTATTTGGATGAAAAATGAAAAAGTTATAAGCCCAAGAAATTACATAGTTCATAACTTGTAATTTCAAATAATTTTGGAATTTGAAAATTTTTGAAAATTTGCCATTTGGATGTAATTATTGTGTGAACATGTAAAATATAATATAAGGAAGAAAGTGGTGCCTCCTTTTAAGCATGGGCCATGACAAGTCTTTTGAATTGAGTTAAACCATGGTTTTATCCATGCATCATTTTAGTTCCAAAATGCCCTTATCACCATCTTGTTTAGTTCCATAACTCCCACACCTTGTTTCATGTTGCAAGCTAAAATGCACATTCTGGGTTTGCATTCTTTTGCAACATTACAAATTAGAAAAAAATAATTTATCATCAATACCATTGACAAAACTTATAAGGGTATGTCAACACCTAAGCTTGAAAGTTTTCCACATCACATTGTGTTGGAAAATTTATCTTGATACCTTGTGGCACAATAATACCCACATAAAATAATTAATTCTCAAAAAAAATCAATGACCCCATTTTGAATATTTTAGATTGATAACAAATTTCATAATACTTTGACCAATTTGACAATTCATTTTCAAATATTTAATTATTTTTCAATTTTTCAATTTGACACCCATTTAAAATTTATCTTACATTTGATAAAGGTTGGTAATTAGCAAATCAATAGAAGTTGAGTATTGATTATGTATAAACTAACACCAATTGCATTTTCATGAAATTAAAGGGGGTTGAGTAGTCGACTTTTGGAACAATGAAATGGTTAGTATTATTTTTTCTCAACACATTGCTGATTTTCTCATGTGCATTAACTAAATACTTGTTTGAATTTGTATTGAAGTACTTAGTGTAAAATGCCCATTGAATGTGGAAAAAATAACATAGGGAAAAATTGTTTATTTATATATTTTTAGAGCTTTTGACATAATTATTGAGTATTTATCACAAATTTCAAAAAAATCATAAAAAATTAATTAATGTTGGAAATGGGTGTTTGCATGGTGAATCAAAAAAATTGTCACAATGTACAATTTTCATTACAATACAAAATTGAACAATTTGGGGACATATTGGAAAATATTTAATGTTCAAAATGTGTAATTAAAGGTGATTCGCAATTTAATATATCATGACAAACAATTGTATGAGCTACAACTGTACTCCAAAAGACTATTGCAACTAAAAATGATGCAATAGTCTTTTGGAGTCCAATTATGGTTCATGCAATTGTTTGTCACAAAATGATCACTTAAAAATAATAATTAGAACATACATCTTTTAATTGAAATTTCTCAATGAAAATTTGCACATCAATATATATATGTTTGAATGAACAATCTTCCATCAATGTTTTTCAAATTGCCTTGAAATCATGAAGTTTAGATTTAAATTAAATATAAACCTTTGGAAGAATTTGTGAACTTTTTTTTTAAAGGTTTGTAAGAATTTTAAATGACCAATGGAAATGACAGAAAGGGATCATTGTCTTCAATGCTTAGCAAAATAAGGTTATGTGTAGACCTGAATTTTGAAAAAAGAAAAGAAAAGGCCAATGAGATTGTTGGAATTGATTGTTTGAATTTGTTTTCTTAGTTAACTTAGAGTGAATAATAGCTATTTATAACAAGGTTATTGCACATTACTTGTGCACTTTGCTTTATCAAACAAATATTGCTACCCATACATGGTCATACAAAACCTATTCTTATGAAATGGGGACCAGCTAGTAACCAAGCATTCATAAAATGGTTATCCTAACAACTTATATAAAAGCAGCATGTTCCAACCACATACCCTAGTGGTGCATTCACACTCAATGTTAAGTCAATGTTAAATGAAAATCTAGGTGGCATCCTAGGTGGCATGCAATGTTAAATTGGTGATAGCTTAATGTGAAGTAAATGTTACTTTAACATAAAATCTTCATGGTAACTAGGTTTAAGCCCTAAGTGACTAACATGATGTTAGGGGACTCAAACGGTAGAGTCCCTAACACCAAGTGTGAATGCACCTTTAGCCCCCATATTTCAACATCCCAGGGGTGGAGCTGCTCTAAAAGAGTTTTAGCTTCTGCCTGTAGATATGTATGGTGTGCTTTGTAGAAGGGGGGTGTTAGAGAATCTCCAGTGGTGCTCAGTATGTGACCTGCAGAAATATTTTTCACATTCAAGTTTATTAGTTATGTACTTTTTTTTACGACCCCCACCCATCAAACTGAAACTGGGACAACAAATGGGTGGGAGAGCACTAATAGCAAACCACCTGGACCAATCATTACGATAAGCCAATCAGAAACACTGAGCCGCAGTCTGATTATATTTACTAGCTCCTTAGACCCTAGACCCCTAGGGTTGAGAACCATCCTTGGGTATCAATATTACCCTTGGGGTGATTTTTTCAGATTAAATTTTTGTTTTTTCAAGAGGGTGATTCTCAAAGTTCTAATAATCGCACACATAAGATAAAAAATCCTTAAGCCCACAATCAATTGAATGATGCATCATGCACAATATTTGCACTCTTCTTTATTTCATCATTGACATAAAAATAATAATAATAATGCCATAGAATTGCCAACCAATTAACATGACCAAAATATGTCTTTCCACCCTCTTGGATTCATCCATTCTTTTTCTTTTTTTTAAATAATGAAAACCATTTAAAAAACCAACCACCATTACAAGCAACAAAATTATGATTTTGTCCAAAATTTTCCCAAAATCATTTATTTGGACCATTATAGTTTTTGCCAACTACCCCATAGATGACAAAAAATGATTCTTCTTCACCTTATAGCAAAAGTCATAAGGAAATTGCTTCCTTTTAACTAAATGATGGATTTCTAAATCATGTAAATCCCCCCTAACAAGTGCAACATGAATTCTATAACCTCAACTAACAAGCTCATCAAGGTGATCCTAACATCCTCCTTGGAAGTCCTAAGCACTTGATATTTAGTATTTTACCTATTAACTTGACATTTGAAACATGAACTCATTATATGTTATCCTTGAGGTAATTGTGATATAAATAAATAAATTTTATAATATATATATATATATATATATATATATATATATATAATTGAACTATAGGGTGGATTTGGGGCTTCCATTTTGATGAATCCCTAATTATGCTCCAACAATAACATTGTGGTATGTATGTTTGCCAAAAATTTGGTGTACCTAGCTAGTTTGCAAAGGTTATGTGAAACTATGTAATGATGATGAGCTTCCATGTTTTCTAATATCATCTAATACTTGCTTTTGGTGGCACCATAGTCATGTGCAATTATCAACCCTACATAATCATTTCTTCAACCCACATTATACTTGTGCTTTCATAATTGGCACCCATTGGTATGTGTAATTTAAGCAATTTTTTTGTGTAATTTGCCAATTGGGTTGGTTACCAATGTTTGGCATGGTTGGGGTTGAATTTAAAATTGTTCAAAATATCACTAGACTATATTATAATCACATGGGTTTTTTTTATGCAAATAATAATCATAATTTTGTTTTTTTGTAGTTGTTAGTTTTTTGGAATATTGTTTGTTTGTGAGCTATTTATCTAACATTGTAATAATAACACAAGTTGCATCAACCTTATGGTCAATCCCCCATGCTTTCCCCTATTAATTTTTGAATTATTTCAAACCACATCCCTACCACAAATTTTTTTAAAAAAAATTCTAACTACCATTAATTAATTTTTTTTAAAAATAATTTGTATTTTAAAAATTGAAATTATAATGATTTTCACAATCCACTATGATTTTTTTTTTTAGAATGAGGAGTGAAATTATTTTAGATTGTAGCCTGTGATAATTATTATCACTAGTGTGAACCCGGTGCATAATGCACCGATGCCCCCCCCCTGTGTCGTTACTTACTTTGGACCGGAAGCAACCTCTCCTCCTGCACGGTTGTTGTGAATGTTCCTCGGAGCTGTTGGCCAGACGTCATCCCAAAAAAAAAAGATAAAAAAAGAAGCAAATATGTAGCCTTAGATTTTTTCGAAAAAATAAATCCAAAAAAAAAAAGATAAAAAAAGAAGAAAATACGTAGCCTTAAATTTTTTCCTCTTTTCTTTTATTAAAATTTATAAACCAAAAAAAAAGAAAAAAAAAAAAGAAAATACTAACCTTTAAATTTTTTGGAAAAAACAAACCC
>Ga0116231_10013248_pt1 | contig 11679 bp, 13 predicted proteins | sample S1TSphgellanicum_2_FD_89695 | JGI IMG/M metagenome (GOLD analysis project Ga0116231, IMG submission 89695) | Host-associated microbial communities from peat moss isolated from Minnesota, USA - S1T2_Fd - Sphagnum magellanicum MG | ecosystem: Host-associated > Plants > Peat moss > Unclassified...
AAAAAGTTTTTGACTCAGGGTTTTTTTTTGTTCAGGTTTTTTTTTAATTTTTTGTTTTTGAGAGTTTGGCATTTTTTAAACCCAAAAAAAAAAAAAAAAAATCAAATTTACAATTTTTTAAATTCCAATTTTTTTCCAAAAGAATTTGTTGCCACAATATAAAAATTCACCCAAAAAAAACACACACACACACACACCAGTTGGACTGTAATAATGTCTGGCCTGCAACAACCCTATCAAAAAAAATTGATTTCCAGTTTGCTCAATGCAAATGAGTCACATCCATATATTGCAGGCCAAACCTGATCAAGTAACGGAGTGAACCACATTCCATCCATTCGTGAGGTTGGCCATAGTGAAGAGACATCTTATGCCCAAATCCGGCCACCACCATCCCACCAGTGCACCATGAAGGATGAATGGTAAGTGGTCAGGAAACAGTTTTCTGTTGGGTTCCAGTTCCCTACTAGCTAACCATGGTAGTTAGCTCAGTTGCTTTTTTTTTTTCTACCTGCCTACTAACAACCCACAAGGCAGGTTGGTAGTAGGTAGGTAGTAAAAAGAGCCCATACCTATGTATAAACCATCTACTTACCTAGTAGTTTCCTATTTTCCTACCTATCTACCTATATATGAAACCTATTTCCTACAGAATTGGTTACCAAGGTGAAACCAAATATTAACTCACTTGAGGTTCATCGACAACTGAGTAATAACACACATTCAATGGACAGTGCACACTGGTGGGTGCTGGTTCACCATGGCCCCCAAATCCTACATGGGTGCATTGGTGTAGGATTTGGGCATAAATTGTTGGCCAGAACTTGACCCAATGTGTGAGTGACATTTGGAATATTATGTGTGCATATATGTTGGATGGGCATGTTCCATAGAAATGGATGCATTTGGATGAGAAGTTATAAATCCAATACGGAAAGTTTTTAGTCTGAACTTCGAACCTGCCCCCCTTAGGGGGCAGAGTCATTACACCGTGTCCATAAGCTGGTTGTTGCCATTGCCTAGCAAGGCAAGGATATTGTGCTTAGATTCATTATAGAGTATAGTAGCTTAAGGGATTTTGTCCTCTAGGTCAAAATTTATATGAGGATTTTTGAAAGATGATATTTTGGCTTGTGCTGAAACTTGAGATTAATTCTAGAGCTATGATATCTTGAAGGATTTTTGTTTCTTTTAGGGGGTTTTTTTGAAGACCTTATTTTTGCATGGTGAAATTATTTGAATTTCCATCACCCTGTGTTGGGTGGTTATTAGAAATAATTAGAAATAAAAATAGACCCCTTGATGGTTATCAGGGTGGTTTTTAGGATTCATAACTGCAATTCACATACTTGATTCATACTGTCATCCCCGTATGCATGGCCTCGTGCATGATAGTTGATTATGGGCATGCCAATCATGCCTTTAAGGTTAATGTATGTTCTTAGGTTATTGTACGTTATTAGGTGTTTTAGGGTTATGGCTTGTTTAGGTTTTCAACTTTGTTAACAGTTATATAAAAGGCCAAACTCTTCCTTTCTCTTGTTAGTTTTTTTAATTCTTTTGTTAGGGAAAGTTTCCTCCATAATCAGATTGGATTTCTAAATGCTCACGGTGCCTATCAAACGACTACCGTTTACATAAACTACTTTTATTTCCTTCTTTTTTATTCAATTTAATTCTAGAAAAATTGTTCTTTGTCACTTAATGTTAAAAGCGACAGATTTTTCCTGGTTTTGAGTTTCTTGGGTTTCTTTTGCTTGTTGGTTTTTGTGTTTTTGAGTTGTTACTATTTCTTATTCTTTTTCTACTCTTGTACTACGGCTACAACAGGAACAACAACAACCATAACTAGTAGCAACATCCACAATCGAGGGAGCTTGGATTCTGAAAAATAAACCATCATTGGTTTTCAATTCAACGTCAACAAACGCAGCTTCAACATCGACACCAAGCAACACTTTAGGTTCCAACTAATGAGAAATTGGCATTACTTCTCTAGTCACTACACCTATGTTCGCAAGCTCTTGATGGTCGCATCCGCTGTAGCCTTATTGTTGCTGCTATTATTACCCTTGGCATGATGCATCGCTCGTTTTTTGTTCACAATGAGCTTTAAACCAAAAGCAAGAAGAACAGGAGTAGGAACAAGTGAAGCAATGACAACAGGCGCTATAGTAATGGCACCACCATTTGCTACAACAAGCTCTTGCTTGTGCTGCCTGTGGGTGTTGTCGATTGGAACCAAGGACGAAGACACCATCACCTTTGGCCTCTTGGCTTCGACCTCTAACCTTTCAACCACAATGGCCTTCGCGTTAAGCATGGGGTTCCAATGAACAAGAAAAAAAAATCACGAAATACAAGGAAAAAAAAAAATTCTTTTACACTCCATCACTACAAAGCTCACGTACGTGGATTGCTCTACAACGCCATGGCCGTCATGTCGCCGTTTGCCATCGCTCCAGAGCTCGTGGACACAAATCACTCTACAATGTTATGGTCATTGCATCACCGTCCACCGTCCATCGTTCGTCACCATCTGTCGCCATCAACATCCATCCGTCACCATCCATCGCCATCCGTCATCGTCCATCACAATTCTATCAATGTCGTCGTTCATTGCCATCCATCACAATTCCATCCAACATTCATCAACTTCCATTTGACATTCATCAACAACTATCTGTCCGATTCTGTCCATCTGGCGACTTCCATCCACTAACGTCCATCCATTGCCATTCATCCTTATCAACACGTCGTATTCTTCAAATCGTATGTATTACATACATATGTATCCAATACCATATTCTTCAAACCGTATGTACGTATTTTTCAAGATCATATATAGGTTTTTTTAATTAATATGTACATCTACATACTTTCATAATAATACATACATTCACGTATCTCATATTAATACGTATATTTACGTTATTTTTGTATTAATACATACATTTACGTAATCTTATTAATACATAAATATACAATTCTTTCTTCTTCTTTTTCATCATTTAGCACTAGTGATTACAAAAATTAAAAGCTACTTAGGGTACATTTTTTTAAGAACTTCACATTTTAGTTTCTATTACGGTTGCATTTAATTGCATAGGTTGTGTTAGAACTTTGTAACTAGTGCTCAATATTGTTACAAAATTTTGGGGCATGGGACAACACCATGTCTTCGGATGATGTAAACATTATTGCTCAACCAGAGCTAAGGTATCAACTACGAAATAACACACGATCATTTGAGCCAATTTCATTGAGCTCATGATCTTTACAATAGTACCATCAAGCATCTACAGCATCACCATCATCCAATACAACTCCTACCAAGAATTCAAGTTTAGGTTACACTACATCAACAGTACATCAGAGTCCATTTGTAAGGGTTAATCAGTGGGGTATGCCTATTGCTACATTAGCTTTCACACCATCACCGTATATTCCATTACAAATCGTTATCACTACACCCATATACACCATGGAGGTTAGCAGTTTCTCTACGAAAATTGAAAAGTTTAATAGAAGGCCAAGTACCATTTCTTTGAGGGAGTTCAAAGCAACTTTTTCAACTATGGTTTATGAATTGGAGCTCAAGTATGGCGTTAATTACATCGAGGCATTCACATTCAAACAACTGGCCCATTATGTGCACTATGAGGCATTAGATGTCTACGAACACATTCTCCAAGGATTTTGGGCGTCACCTAGATCCCCAATCCAACTTATGCCACAACCATCACCACTGCCTCTCAAGCTGCACTATAAGTTGCCATTGCACATCATGGGATTGTGCCCAATAATCCAGATCTGATACTTATTTCAATAAATTTTTCTCTTCAATAACTCATCGTTGTTACCGCAAACATTCTTCCCACCATCGATGCACCAGCTTTTGTTGATCTAGTGGGGGAATTCTTGAGCTTGAATTTTTGGTTAAGAATTTTTTTAAAAATTCTGTAGCTCACCACCTTCTCTCAGCAAAAAGATGAAACCCTCAAGATGTTCTATAGGAGGCTTCTCAAGCTTAAAGAGGATACTCAAAGAATCACAGACCTAAAAGCTACCCATCAGTATCTTCGTTTATTGGAAGGTACTCCAACACTCCATACGTAGGTTTTGTAGCGAATTTTTACAAAATTTAAAAACTCGTACACTTTGTTGGTGTGTACAACATTTTTGAAAAGTTAAAACTAATTCATGCACACTATGAGGCCAATACTATGAGGCCTCCGTCACGTTCAAAGCCTCATCTTCCACCAGCTACGCCAACCAAATCATCACATTCTTCTTTAAGGGCTAAAGCGGTGCATTTAGTTGCACCCATCCAACCTTCTTATAACTACTATGGCAATCCTGCCCACAAAGCTAGTGAGTGTAACATTCCTTCCGAAGATCTGTTTTTTGATTATTATGGGAAAGAGGGACATCAAGAAACTGTTTATTTTGCCAAGTTCCCGGAATAGAAATAATTCCGATTACCGCGGCAAAATTTGCTAGCATCTTCCGCTACCCCTCAACCAAAAGCCAAAGCACCTCAACCTTCCATTCAGGCTTTCCCCACCAAGGGTAATTCCAGTAAGAATGTTAAGAAGAAAGAGCACAATGTTAACAAAAGGGAGGTGTTTCAAGCCCATGCCGCTCAAATTCAAACCTTGCAAAATGAATTCGAATCATTGAAGGCCCAACTTGTTAATCTAAAAGGCAAGTCTTCCCAACCAGCTAATCATGCCCAACTTGTATAGGGTTCAGGATCATGGGAAGGACCTCCCAGGTTGTTCTATGGCCTCTCACATGATGTCATGGTTGAGGAATATGTTCTTTTTAATGCACATAATTCTAATCTCACACCAGAATTTGTGACTTTTTTTTGCCCTTCCTACTTCGTGACACAAAAGGTTAGTGTGGCACCTAGAGTTTCTGCCACTAGGCAGGTAATTTAGACTGATGGACTCGCATCTAATTCAAGTCCTATTACCAGGGCTAGAAAAACTCAAGTTGTCATGCCACAATCTTTTCATCTTCTCAACACGGAAGAAGAACGCACCTTGTTAGCAAAGGGGGAGGAAACTACTACACCATAAACTGCTAAGGCATCAAATTCTTGTGTCCCAAGAGTACATGTACATCAGGAAAACACACAATTTTCCACTAATCAGCTTATGGAGTGCCAACTTCAAATGCATGAAGTTGTGTAAAAGCTTATGAGTACATTGTTCTTTAGTTTTTAAGATTTCAAGCTAAGCACCAGGGACATAATTACAGTATTAAAGGATACCCTAAACACTACATCAGGTCCTTTACCAATCCCTAATCCACATGCTACAAGGAATCCATCTAACACCTTGGAAGACATTCAATTAATTCACGTGTTATAGATGGCATTCGTAATATGGTCACTAGTTCTACCATGGCTAAACTAATGGGCTCTCCTACTTTTGATTATACATTCACATATTAAAAGGGAGCTAAAAACACCTCACTTGTGGATTTGTTACGTAACAAAGGCGTTGTGGATAGTCATTTTTTTCACAAAGTCTCTCACTCATTTTTTAAGGTGGTGCCTAGTGGGAGAACTTCCATCGCCACCGGAGTTGCCATTGTTGACAATATTGAATCAACAATCCATGTGGGAGGACATACACTCATAATGGTATTTCTTGATACATGTGCCCAACCAATGATTCTTAGAGTTCAATTCGCCAAGAAGATGGGCATGCTCGATTCTAAACTATGAAAATCTATGTGGCAAATTCACACCGCTAGTGAGAACATAAAGGAGGTATGATGCACCCCCAAGCTCCTTGATAGACTCAACTGTGAGTCTGAACTGAAAACAATGAAAGAGTAATAAGTTAGGCACACTCCCTGGCTTGCAGCACTTCGGGGGTAGAAAGGCGTGTTAGAGCTATGGGATGGGGCTAGGAATAATGATAAGCAACTAATCACTCACTCAGACCTACACAAACCAAACAACAAGTTGGTTAGTGCATAGTTTGAACACTTTTGGTGCATGGACGAGGCACGAGCAAATTCAAACTCATAAGATTCACCATGGCCCAAACTTGGGGGAAGCCACCACCTTCCCCTTTATAATATAATTTGTGCCTCTCCACGAGGCCCACATCCAAATGGCATTTTGTCTCGAGACTCTCAAATGGGAGTCCCGAAATTCTCAAAGTTCGGACTCCCGCGACTTTGGGGCCCCATAACTTTTCGCATAGACTTTCGATTGAGATGAGGTCTAAAGAAAAGTTGTAGCCCTTGTCAAGAGCTTTCCAAGGGCATGTTGCATGCCACTTGCACACAAGGAAATCAAGTTCAATTCTTGACTTTTAGTGGTCGGGAATCAAATTGCCAATTTGACTCCTGACCTTTCTTTTGGCCATAACTTGTGTTTTGGATGTCCAAATGGGTCATGCAAGCCCATTTTAGACATCTACATTTCAATAGCTTTCCAATGATATAAAAAAACTTTTCACTCCAATGGGTTTTGACTCCTGCATTCGCCCTCTAAAGATTCAAGAATCCATTGAGACTCTAACTCCCAAAATGGGAGTTCACTTGAAAGTGAGGGTTCATTCCCTCACACTCTTTTGCACTCCTACGAGCATAAGATGTGACCCCCAAGCTTCACTCTTGGCATGTAACCTTGCAAGCCCTTGCCTTGGTCACGAGCCCAAGGCTAGGGTTGGGACAAGGTACTTAGGGACAACTCGGATTTTATTACACTTAACTTTAATGAAGGTACATATCAGGAGTTTTGCTTACAAATCAGATGTTGAGTCACCAATGCCACCAATTATGATGTGTTCTTGGGCAAGAAGCCCTGTTTCCACTAGGTTTCACAATTGACAACTAGTTCGAGCATGCGTATTACCAAGTGGATTGGGAGACTAATGGCCACCGCTTGGGATACATACCCCTTGATTTACATGGGAACCATAGTCCTATGGTTCACCATTGTATGCTCAAGGAAGCACACACAATTTCCTACATCCAACAAGCTAGCCATGAGTGGATAAAGGGAAATGAAAAGGAGACAATTTATGCCCAAGCTACTGAAAGCTTAAAGGTGGTTCCTATTGACATTCAACACAAACCAGAAGTCAAAGTTCTGTTTAATTTTGAGAACATGGAGAGCCATGGCAAATCGATTAAGTCGGTATTTCATCAACTAATCACCTGGACACCGCCTAAGGAGGGGATTACATTACTAGAGCTCTTTGGTGGTATTGGTACAAGTCTCGAAACCCTACTATAGTCAAGGATGGTGGTTTGAAGGTATCTACATAGACATTGATCCTATTGCAAGGCAAATGGTAGCATTGAAAATGATGGAGCTCACAACCAGATTTCCACAATAATTTGCAACCACCGCATGGAAGGCCAGTTTCACTTTCTTGCCCTCTAACATACAACGAATTCAAAAGAAGCATATGGAATTACTTAGCCCCATGGACCTCATCATTTCAGGTTGGGAATGTCAAGGATTTTTAGCGATTAGATTTGGAAAAGGCTTGAATGACACAAGATTCGATCTCTTCACGGACATGGTACAATTGATCATTTAGGTTCAATCCATTTCTCCTACGCTTGGTTATGTAATTGAAAACACCCCTTCTCAACTAGACCAGAGGGCGAAAGTCTAAGAACACTACATGTTGGTCAAACATTACCTTAGAGAGCCGCTCCTATTCAATGTGGCATGATGTAGTTCCTATGCGCATTGGTTATGCAACTAGTGGACCAACTTGACACCACTCTCAGTTCTGTAGTTGGCTCTGAAATACACCATCAAATATCCCAACCTGCAGGTTTCTCACATATTGGATGATCAGAGCTCTTGCCAACTAGTTATAAAGCAAAAGAAACTTCCTTGGTTTCTTGCGAACACAATAGGAAAACCAAAAAATACTTGGCCCACCTTTGTCTCCTTCCTAGGAGCACATGTCTTTTAGGGAGATGGACTAAGTTTAGTGTATCATCATGCTTCAGGCAATTGGGATGAACCAAGCCTAAAAGAAAGAGAAAGGGTTATGGGGTTCCAAACTAGCATTACTATTCACACCAAGGTGACTAGATTCGAACATAATGCTCTACCGGGGAGAGGCATGGACCTGAATTCCCTTACATGGTTATTAGTAACCTATGTACTCTCTCAAATATACACAACACCAGCACTGATTCAATCAACTTGCAATTCTAGTGATGCAACTACATGGCACCCCGACCAAATACACTTGCCTATCTTCAACACTCTACACTTCACTCTTAGTGTTGGGGGGGAGGAGGTACCATGTAATTTGACTCAAGTTGTTTCTGATACACTTGGAGGTACATCATCTTCTGGAGAAACAATTACAACCTTCTACGAATCTACGCAGTTGTTTAGTGGAGAACCTAATACACTAGGTTCTTCAAACACACTTTCCAATTCCATTCCATGTGTTTCCAACTACCCTTTCATTATGGGGGACCAACTCACCACGAAGGAGAGAAACCAAGTCACAAACTAACTAATTAAGTATGAGAATGTGTTCGCATTCTCAATGAAAGACTTAGGTAGGTGTAAGGCCATGTAGTTCTCTATAGACCTTACAAATGAGACACCGATCTATCAGAGGAAGCATAGGTTGAACAAACATGAGTGGTAACTGTTAAATGAAAGATATAAAGAACTCCATGAGGCTGGTCTCATTCAACCATTAAGTTCTAATTTCGTAACCGTTACAATAATGTTAGCAAAAAAGGATTTAGTTGGATTATGGAATGAGAAAAGGATGTGCGAGGATTATAAACCTTTGAACATGGTTACACCTTAGGACAGGTACCCCATGCCCATCCTTGAAAAACTGTTTAATAGCATTAGAGACTTAAACATCTTCACAATTATGGATCCAAGGCAAGGTTTTAACTAGATTATGTTCGTTGCAAAGGATCACAAGAAAATGACATTCCATGGAAACAACAAGTTGTGGGAATGGCTTGTGATGCCTTTTGGATTGAAGAATGCACATGTCTTCTTTCAGTGAGTCATGGACCAGGTTTTCGAAGCGGTAGATTTCCTGAAGTGCTACATAAATGATGTCCTCGTGCATAACAAGGGTCTCCTGCAACATTTGGCTCATCTTGAGGAGTTATTCAAGAGGCTCCACAAAATCAATATGAAGATCCATCTAAAAAAGTGTGAATTTGTTGTCACTTTAGTAGTCTACCTTCGACACAAAATTTTGCCAAATGGTATTATGGCTCATTGGGCCAAAGTAGTATCCATTTTGGAAATGTCCAATCCTACTGATGTAAACACCTTGAAGAGCTTCATCGGATTATGTAATTACTGTAAGATTTATGTCCAAGACTTCAGTATTATTGCTTATCCTCTCTATGCATTGTTAAAAAAGGATGTTGCTTAGACATGGAGTGAAGAGGCTTAGGAAGCTTTCAACACATTCAAGGAAAAGTTTTCAGAGTTCCCCATTCTGAGAAGATCTGATTTCAGCAAGGTCTTCATTCTCCACACTAATTGGAATGCTCTTAGTACTGGTGCTATTCTTACCCAACTTGATGAAAAAGGCAAGGAATATGTTATTGCCTATGCATCCTAAAGCAACAACAAGGCTGAAAGCAACTACTTTTCATATGAAAGGGAGTGTTTTGTTGTTATATGGGTCGTCATACATTTTAGGCCCTATTTTTATGGCACCAAATTCACTTTGTATATTGACCACCAGCTTATCAAGTGGTTGATGACCAACAACAAGCTTACTAGTAAGTTAGCTTGTTGGGCGCTTATACTTCAAGAATATGAATTTAAGGTTATTCACCGACTTGGTATTACACATCAAAACAGGGATACCACGTCGCGAAAACCCTTCACTACGTCTGAAGATTTTTCAAAAGCCAAGCAAAACTTTGACCGAATTCCAACCATACATGTATCTTATGCATCTAGTTATCTTACACTATTGCAATGTAACCCGATTAAACACCCCATTGTGGATATATGGGAGGACTTGGACACTTTGAGGTTTTTCCAGCATGGGGAATACCCTCCTTAAATTACATCAAGATCCCATACAACAATGGTCCAAACACTACTCATGAAGGGACAATCACCTCGTCTGATGCTTACCCCAAGGCAACGAAGTGGTTCCTCCACCACATGAACGACCTAGTTTTATTCAAAAGGTATACTCGGAGTTTGGACACTTTAGAATTAAGTGTACTTATAGCCTTTTTGCTTTTCATTACCATTGGAGAGGTATGTATGCTCAAGTTCAAGACGTCATTGCTAGGTGTGAACAATGTGATAAAGTGAGAACTTCTTTTTCCTCTCAACAGCTCACGTTTTTTCCACTCCCTATTCAGGGCATGTTCTATCACTAGTCATGTGATTTAGCTAGAGAGTTACCACAGACCTCCAGGGGTAATGTTTACATCATGATTATGATTGAACATTTTTCAAAGTGAGTCGAGCTTGTTGCGCTACCAAACAAATCATCACACAACACCAGCTAAATTTTCTTACAACAAGTCTTAAGTAGGTTTGGGGCTTATGTTAAGTGCCTTACTAATCAAGGATCAAGATTTAGAGGAGAATTCCAAAACCTACTTGATCATGCTCTCATTGACCATCGTCAGATTTCAAGGGATCATCCCTAAATTGATGGCCTTGAAGAGAAGATGGTTTAAACATGCAAGAAAGGACTTTGAAAAATTTGCCTCACTAGGAACAAAGAGGATTGGGACCTGGCCTTACCTTACATCGCCATGGGTTACAAGATGTCCAAACATGCCTATTTGTCTCATTTCGTTCCTTACTTTTTACTTTTTGGGAAAAATCCCATTCCACCCTCTTCCATTGCTACTCAAATGGACCAGGTTATGGACTTGGACTCCCCGGCCACTTGGGTTAAGGTCATCACAGAGAGGGTTGCTCTATTCAGGAGGGTCATGCCCATGGCCATGGAAAACTTGTCCATTACACAACATCAAGACACCTTACGGTATACACACGCATAAGGTGGTAGTTACAAACCTAAGGTGAGACAATTTGATGTTGGTGACTTTGTGTACCTCTAGCAACAACTTAATGATACTCTAGACACTTGTTCCGGTCGCATTGTTTTTAGGATTAAGACGATTAGGCCTTCAGGTGTGTTGGAATTACAAGAAGTTGATGGACACATAATTTGGGATCACTCCAAAAATTATACGCCCTGCCACCTGCCAAACTTGGATCCTACCATCATCATGTCAACTTGGATTCCTCCACTTGACAATCCATGTCAAGTATGTTAAAGGACAAATGATGCTGATCAAATGTTGTTTTGCGATAATTATAATGGTGGATACCATCTATTCTGCCTCAAGCCGAAGCTCATTCAAGTTCCCGTCGGCATTTTGTATTGTTCATCATGTTCTTTTGGAGCACCTTAATTTCTATTCAAACCATACCACACTTTTCCTAGTTCATGTTGGGGGGGGGGGGGGGATATATAAGAATTTTCTTCCAACCTTTTTTTTTGCTTTTTTTTTTTTTTGGCTGCTCTTTTTTTTTTGTTTTTTTTTTCACTTTTTATTTTTTTTCCTAACCACCCCCCCTTTTTTTTTTTTGTGGGGGGGGGGGGGGGGGGGGGGATACATGAGAATTTCATCTCAACCTTCTCTTGT
>Ga0116231_10013249_pt1 | contig 11676 bp, 11 predicted proteins | sample S1TSphgellanicum_2_FD_89695 | JGI IMG/M metagenome (GOLD analysis project Ga0116231, IMG submission 89695) | Host-associated microbial communities from peat moss isolated from Minnesota, USA - S1T2_Fd - Sphagnum magellanicum MG | ecosystem: Host-associated > Plants > Peat moss > Unclassified...
CGGTGATGGACCAGAGGCGATCCTCTGTGCCCCTAAGGATGGCGTTCCAGCTGGCGTGCATGATCGCAGCCGCGAGAATCAATACGACGACCAACGGGTTCATCGGCGCCGCTTAGCACAAAAAGGCTACCGCCCCGTCGGCTTTACGCTCATTTGCCGACGACCGTCATAAAGTCTTGGACCCCGTGCGCCGTCGTAACTGAGGAATGACAACCCTGCGGGTGATGACGCCATGGCGTGGGTTCGGGGGGGGCGTCTCAAAACGTCGGCCGCGCACCGGCCTAAAATACGCTCAAAGCGGCTAGGGCGACGGGGCATAGCGCGTGAAGACAAAGTCCGTCGCCTCCGCACGGTGATGGCGCCCTACACAGGCCTCGCCTCGACCCATGTTGAAAGATGTGGTGTCCTCACCTCGTCACTCGAGCTGAAGACGATGGAAATTCGCAAAGACACGCTGATGGCGCGTCTAGATTGCAAGCCGGGCGCTACACATTCACCGGCTCCGACGCCTGTCGGCCGCACGCCTAGCGCGATGATCTATAAGGTCATGGGAAAGATGTTCGCCATCGTAGGCTTGACCAACGCGTTTGTGATCTTGAAGGCGGACCCCTACCGCGTCGAGCTCCTGAAGGAAGCCTACTCAGGTGTTGGTCATCGGTCCCACCTCGACCGGCGCTACTGGATCAGCGTTTCCTTGGACGCTGACGTCCCGTGGGATGAAATCGAGGGTCTTGTCGATCGTTCATACGAGCTCGTCTGCGAAACCCTTAGCCGCAAACAACGAGAACAGCTCGGCCATTAGTCCAGACAAGGATTAGCGACCGAAAAAAGCAACGCACGGGTCAAGTTCCCACGGTTCGCCCGCCTTGCAGTTTCGGACAGGCCCATCATATGATGATCATCATATAGAACGGAGCTGGCGTCATGCCCCTCTGGAAGGTTTATCACCCGCCTGGCGCCTACACGGGCGATGAGAAAAAGGGCCTCGCCCAGGCGATCACCAGCGTCTACGGCCGGGTCATGCCTAAGTTCTATGGGGGCGTCGTTTTCTAGGCGGTGTCGGCTGACAACGTCTACATTGGCGGCGAGCCCCATCCCGCCTTCGTGAGACTTTGCGTCGACCATATCGCCCGGACCTTTCAGTCGGATGCGACAAAGGTCGGGTTCTTCACCCGGATGAACACGCTGCTCGCCCCTTGGATCGCCGATCGCGGCTTTGAGTGGGAAATGCACGTGGACGAGACGCCGTTCGATCTCTGGACCATCCAGGGATATTTCCCACCGCGAGCGGGAACCGAAGACGAGACGCGATGGATCGCGGAAAACCGCGCCTCGCCGCGCACCCACCCCTAGCGACCTCAAAAGGAAGTTGTCATGGCTTCACCAACACAGGCCCGCGCCGTGATTACAGGCGCGTCCTCGGGCATTGGCGCCGTCTACGCCCACCGTCTGGCCAATCGTGGATATCCGCTTCTGCTGATGGCGCGGCGCGGCGAGCGCTTGCAGGAACTGGCCGTCGATCTGGGTTCGCGCTACGGCTCCGAGGTCGAAACCCTTGTTGTCGATCTTGCTGATGACGACGGCGTCCGACGCGCCGAACAGGCCTTGTCCGCACGGCCCCTGGCCGTGCTGGTCAACAACGCCGGCGCGGGGGGCTTGGGTCCAATGTCCCAGGTCGCCGCTGACGAATTAGAGCGCCTGATCAAGCTGAACGTCGTGGCTTTAACGCGCCTGTCCCACGCCGCTTTAGCGTCATTCCGTGAGGCCGGATCGGGCGTCCTCATCAACATAGCTTCGGTCATGGCTGTTCTCCCGTCCGCAACCGGCGCCGCCTACAGTGGTTCAAAGGCCTTTGTCCTCAACTTCACGCGGTCCCTCGCTCTCGAATACGAAGGTTCCGGCGTCCGCGTTCAGGTTGTTATGCCTGGGCCCACACGTACCGAGTTCTTCACCTCTCAAGGCTTGAGCGACACCGTCTTCCCCGACAGCAGCTTCCTGACCGCTGCGCAGTTGGTGGACGCCGCCCTTGTTGGGCTTGACGCGGGAGAGGTGGTGACGACGCCAAGCCTGCCTAGCCTTGAGGTGTGGGAGGCCTTTGAAGCGGCGCGGGGGCGTTTCATGGCCGGTGTTGGATCGGGCCAGGTGGCAGCCCGATATCTGGCGTCGACCGCCCCCCCTGGCCAGGACCTCGTTCACTCCTAGCCGAGCGGCGACGCCCGGATTGATGGTGTCGATGCAGCGTCGCCTTGACGAGCTTGGCGCTTAGCAAACGCCTGCGGAGCCGCGGCGAAACCGCATGATCAAGCTAGAAGATAAGTCCACCAGGGCTATCAGGCGGGCGTTCGGCCGCTGCCCGCTCAGCCTTTTCAGGCCGGGTCAGAGAATTTCAAACACCTCGTAGGTCGGAGAGGAGCCGGGCGGGCCGCCGTTACCGACGCTGACGATGCTGTTGAGCCATGCATAGCGCGCATCCCCCGTCTCGAATTGCGGCGACGTGCGCACGTAAGTTTCCGCATAATGGACGATCTCGCCCCGACGGTAGCGTTCAGTTGCGCTATCGCGGATCCGAAACAAGCCTTTGTAGCTCATGGCGATGGCGGCGCCGTCGTGGGTCAACAGACCGAGCCTGACGTCGAGCTGGGTTACGCCGTCGCTGCGTCTGGTGACCCAGTCCGCTCCGCTCGGAAGGACGACGCCGCGGAGGCGCGCGCCTTCAAATCGGCCTCCATGGACAGGATATATGCCTCTCCACCCGATGGGTGCGGCGCCGATGTTCTGGAGCGCGTCAAACCCGATGTCGAGATAGAGGGAAAATAGCCACTCAGATCTGAGGGTTCGCATGGACGGCGACGTGTCGGGGTCGGGAGCGTTCACGGCCGGCTAACCTGTGACCCGCCGGGTCCAAGCGGCGCCGCCGTCGACAACCAAGGTGGATCCCACGACGTAATCGCCGGCCCTGGATGCTAGGAAAACCGCCGCCCCGGCCATATCGGTATTCCCTCCGACCCTGCCCGCCGGAATTTCGGCAGCGAGGCGGTCGCCGTCGTCCCTAGCGACCTTGTTCATCTCTGAGGGAAAAGCGCCAGGCGCGATGGCGCTGACAACAATGTTGTCCTTCGCAAGACTTAAGGCCATGCGCTTGGTCAAGTGGATCAGGCCCGCCTTGCTGGCGGCGTAGGAATAGGTGTCCTGCATGTTCACCGAAAGTCCGTCGATGGAGACGATGTTGATGACCTTCGAGGGGCGTTCTGCGGTCCCCGCCGACTTGAGCGCTACGTACAAGGCTTGAGTTAGAAAGAAGGGGGTCTTGATGTTGATGTTCATCACCTTGTCCCACCCCAGTTCGGGAAAGGCGGCGAACTCCGCGCCCCATGCGGCGCCGGCGTTGTTGACGAGGATGTCGAGGCTGCCCTCGTGATGGAGATACTGCTCCGCCAGCCTGCGCGCCCCCGCCGCGCCGGACGCGTCGCCGGGCAGCGGCGAGCACGGCCCCAGGTGCGAAAGGCGCGCCGCGGTCTCTTCGCACTGCGCCGCCTTTCGCCCGGAGATGTAGACCTTCGCACCCGCGCCCAGGAGGCCTTCGGCGATCATTTCACCGATGCCGCGCGAGCCGCCAGTGACGAGGGCTGTTCGACCGGCCAGGGAGAAGAGGTGGTTCAACACGATTTCGGGTCTCATGAGCGAGAACGAGGCGGTCGGACGTTTCCCAGGCTCGGCGCCCCTTGCGCCGTCCCTGGGGGGATCGGCGGCTAGCGCGACATGTAGGCGTCGAGGGTCTCATGGAAGTGGCGGATGCGGCTCTCCTGGTAGCGGGCGAGGGTGGCCCCCGGCTTTTTCGTGGCTCTAAGGCCCCGCTGGATCCGCTTGAGATTATCCGTGTCCTGATCGGCGACCATGGCGGCCGATCCCAGTTCCGCGGCGGCCGACCAAGGCTCATCCTCGCCCAGCCAGCGGATGGCGGCCGGCTCGGGATGGCTTCCGTCCGGAGCTTTGGAGAAGAGGAACATGATCTCCATGATGCACCGCTCGTGCTCGTCCCCGAGGGGCCGGAAGCGATAGCAAATGGGGAGGGCCTGGCCGCCCCAGGGCACCATGTTGGGAAAGAGGGAGTATTCGATGAGGTCGAGGGCCTCGGTGTCCGAAAGGTTGGCCATATCCTTGCCGGACGAGCGTGAAATCTTGCGCCGCGCGCGGCTCGCCAATTTCGCGCGCGCCGTATCCCCGGGCTCCGCCTCAATGGGCGGGCCGCCGAAGAACGGAACGTCGCGCCGCATATGCCTGATCGTCACTTCCGGATCCAGCTGCGGAAGGCTTGGGCTGGGCACGCCTTGGATGCTGATCATTCGGTCGACATGGCGCACGCCCGGATAGACGTCGTATTGGGTGTTCTCGTCTCCGTAATAGCCGAGGACTTGCGGGTGGGCTAACAGCACATGGTAGGCCTCGATAAAGGCCTCCATGGCGAGTTTCCAGTTGCAGGGCATGATTTTGGCCACATGGACGGCCTTGTAACGGTCCTCCAGCGCGAACGTCTTGAAGTGTTCGGGCAGGATTTCGAGATAGGTCTCCAGGGGCTCGCAGTCTGGGTCGAAATTGACGAACACGAAACCCGCCCAGACCCCAACCCGCGCTTGCGGCAAACAGGCTTTCTCGCGGTCCACCTGCGGGAAGTCCCACCCGCCGGGCAGCTCTGTCAGGCGGCCGTCAAGGCTCCAGGTCCAACCATGGAAAGGACAGCGGAATTGCTTGACGCTCCCCGCTTCCTTGCGAAGCTGGGTGCCACGATGCAGGCACGCGTTTACGTAGGCCTTGATGTCCGTGGCCGAGGATCTGACGACAATCAAAGCGTCGTGGACGATCTCGTAAAGGACGTGATCACCCACGTTGGGGATTTCCTCCACGCGGCACGCCAGCTGCCAGGTCTTCCGCCAGACCTTCTCGACCTCGCGGTCATGCCACGCCTTTGAAATGTACCGATCGACGCTGACATCTTCGAGACTTTGGCCCGCGGCGGGCGATTCCTCGCGCATCACCGCCGGAGCCGGGTTCACGTCCCCCGCCAAGACCTCCTGAACCGATGGTCCTGGCCGACCGTCCAGGATCGTCACCGTCGCCATCTCGTCCTCCATGTCGTCGCCGCCGCGCGAGGCGGTCTTGACGGAGACCATTCCACACTCACTGTCACTATGCAACCGCAGGCCGCCCCATCGCCGACGGGGGCTGGCGAGGGGCGCCCACGGAGCCTGGGCGCGCGCTTGCGATTGACGGACTTCCGCCGCAAAAGCGCTCCTCCACGGTTTTTGGCTCGGACTGGGATTGCCATGACACCGCCCGCCCTTGTGACGCACGACCCCCGGGCCATAAACGGCGTCGTGGTCTCCGCGCGCCAGGCCATCGATATGATTTGCGACCGCTGGACGCTTCTTATCATCCTAGCCCTGCTTTTGGGCGAGCGCCGCTTTACGGGAATCACAGATAGGACGGGTATGGCGAGCCGCCTCCTCACATCCCGGCTGAAAACCCTGGAGGAAAACGGGCTCGTCACCCGCGTGCCCTACAGCCTCCATCCGTTGCGCTTTGCGTACCGGTTGACCCCCATGGGATTAGATCTGAAGCCGGTGATCCTTCACATGCGCCGGTGGGACCAGGCGTGGGCTGGATTGAGCGGCGCTCAAGGGCATCTTGCGCACACCTGCTGCGATTCACCGTTTTGCGCCGAGGTTCTCTGCCGCGCCTGCGGGCGTCCCGCGGGCGCTCGAGACATCCAACTGCGCGTCATTCAGGCCCAACTGCAGAGCGCGCCGGATAAGGGCGTGAGGCACCGAAGATCAATTCTCAGCGGCGCCACCCAGAAGGTCACGCCGCAGATCCTAGGCGAGAGTCTGGACATATTCGGCGACAAGTGGGGCATCGAGATCCTTCTGTGCAGCTTCTTGCGCATCAAGCGTTTTAATGATGTTCGACAGGCAATCGGCATAGCGGGCAACATCCTTTCAGACCGGCTCGATCGCCTCGTCGCCGCAGGGCTTTTTGTGAGAGAGGAGGGCCCCCCGACCCACGGCGGCTATAGGCTTACGGAGAAGGGCGTGGACTGTTACGCCGTCACCGTCGCGATCTACGAGTGGGCGGACCGCTGGGTTCGCAGTCGCTATAAGCCCCCCGTCGCGCTGATACACGCGGCGTGCGGCCAGCCTTTTTGGCCGGACCTGTCCTGCCGCCATTGCCGAGGCCGCATCCAGCCCTCGGTCATGTTCGACCCGGGCAGCGCACGAGAGGCGGTCTGAGGAGGCTTCGTAGCGGCCCGGGCGCCCCGCCTCCGCAACGCAAGCCGCTCCAAGGTGGTTTGAACCGTCGCTGGCGGCGCCTCTTCGCAAGCAGGCCAAGGAGGATCGCTCTGCGTGCGGCGGCTGGGGCTGGGCGTTCCGGCGCGGGATCGACGCCGAAGACCCTGGAGGCGCCCAGGACACCGGCGGCGTCAACCGCCCGGCTTTCATCAGGACGGATGATGACGACCCGCGCGCCCAAGGGGAGCGACTGAAGCCGGCCGCCGCAATCAAGCGCTGAGGCGGCGCTCCGCGCAGGACGCGCCTATGGAACCCGTATATAAATATACTGATCGGTATGGTTTTGCTTGACGGCGCGGCGAGGAATAAATACTAAACCGATCAGTTAAAAAATGAGGGTCGGAATGTCGTGGCTTTGGGTCGGTGCTGCGAGCGGACGTGACCGAGGCTGGAGACGTCCGCCTGTGTTTCTCGCCCTTCTGAGCGCCGTGGCCGGTTGCGCCGCCCTGCCGGGAGAAAGACCGCTCTCACAGCCCACGCCGCCTCAGGCTTACGCCTCCGCTGTCGCCGTCTCCGCGGCCGAGGCGGACTGGCCGTCCGACCATTGGTGGTTGACCTATGACGACCGGCAGCTGAGCGCGCTCATTGAAGAGGGGCTGAAGGGCTCGCCCGATCTCAGGATGGCGCAGGCGCGTTTTGCAGCCGCTAAGGCGATCGCAGAGCAGACAATGAGCCGCGAGCGGCCCACCCTCGACGGTCAAGGTCAGTTCGGCGCGACCAAACTCAGCGAGCGGTACATCTATCCGGCGTTCGCCACCCCCAACGGTTGGAAGGACTACAGTCAGGTCAATCTGAACCTTAACTGGGACCTCGATTTCTGGGGCAGGAACCGCGCCGCCTCCAAGGCGGCTCAGTTGGACGCCGCTGCGAGGGCGGGTGAGCAAGCCGACGCCAGACTGGCGCTCTCAACGGCGATTGCGTCAGCCTACGGCGACCTCGCTCGCCTCTACGCCGAGCGCGATGCGTCCGCGGACGCGCTTGAGGTCAGGCGCAAGACCACGGACCTTATTCACGATCGGCTTCTCAGGGGTTTGGAGACCGACGGAGCGTTTTCCCGCGCCCTGTCCAGTCAGGCGACCGCCGAGGCGGACCTTGCGGACGTCAATGAGGAGATTGCCCTCAGGCGCAACCAGATCGCCGCCCTCATGGGCGCTGGACCTGACCGGGGACTGACGATCCGCCGTCCGCCCGCCTTGAACGGCCGCACCTTCGGACTTCCCAAGAACCTTCCCTTGGCCTTGATCGCGCGTCGTCCGGACGTCCTGGCGTCGCGGCGTCGCGTCGAGGCCGCGGCGAGCCGGGTTGGCGCGGCGCGAGCCTCCTTCTTCCCCGACATCAACCTATCTCCTTCAATAGGGCTGCAGGCCCTGGGGATCGGCAACCTTGTGCGGTCAGGCTCAGACTTTGGCTCCGTGGGGCCTGCGGTCGACCTGCCTATCTTCGAGGGCGGACGTTTGCGCGGCCAGCTCAGGCAAGCGGAGGCGGAATACGACCTAGCGGTCAGCCAATACGACGGCGCCCTCACTGAAGCCCTCCGGGAGGTGGCCGATGCGGCCGCAAGCGAGCGGGCCTTGTCCGAGCGTCTGAGCCAAAGCGCCCTTGCGGAAGCCTATGCGCAAGAGGCCTTCATCAGCGCAACCAATCGGTACCGCGGCGGGCTCGCCACCTACCTCGACGTCCTGACCGCGGAGGATGCGCTCATCACATCCCGCAGGACCGTGGCGTCCTTGAGGACGCGCGGCTTCAGCCTCGACATTTCCCTGACCCGCGCCCTCGGCGGCGGCTTTACATCATGACGGTCCTCGAGAGGAGGAAACTGGTGTCTGAGACGGTTTACATTGACGACATTCCCTTCAGGACGCTCTCAGACGATCCGGTCGAGACCGCCGACATGGTACGAAAAAAGCGACGGCGCCTGCTTTTCGCTTGGCTTGGCGCCGGCGCAATGATCGTCGCCAGCGCCTATGCGGGCTACGAGGTCCTCTGGGCGGATAGCCACGTCAAGACCGACAACGCCTACGTGGGTGCGGACATGGCCCAAGTCACGCCCCTCGTCGGCGGGCCGGTCAAGGCAGTGCGTGTCAACGACACCCAATGGGTGAGCCGTGGGGACGTTCTGGTTGAGCTCGACGACACGGACGCGAAGATCGCCTATGCAAAAGCGCAGGCGGAGCTTGCGAACGCCGTCCGCAAGGTTCAGGGCCTGGAGGCGACGGATTCGGGGCTCGCCGCCCAGATCGCCGCCCGCAGGGCCGAACAATCCAGAGCCGCAGCCCAACTCGTCGCCGCGAAGGGGGACCTTGAGCGGGCTCGCATAGACCTTTCCCGCCGCCAAGATCTCGCCTCCACCGGCTCGGTCTCAGGGGAGGAGATCACAACGGCTCAGAACGCCTTCACGACAGCTAGCGCCAACGTCAAGGCTGCCGAGGCCGCCCTCGTGTTGGCGAACGCCAACCAGGGTGTCGCGCGCGAGACCCGCGAGGCGACGGACGTCCTCCTCAAAGACGCAAGCGTCGAGGGCAATCCTGAGGTGCTGGAGGCTCGCGCCGTGCGCGATCAGGCGGAGGTCGACCTGAGTAGGATGGTGATCCGCGCCCCCATCGACGGCGTGATTTCCCGTCGCGACGTGCAGGTGGGGCAAAAGGTTCAATCGGGGCAAACGCTGATGGTGATAGCCCCAATCGGGAGCGCCTATGTCGACGCCAACTTCAAGGAGGTTCAGCTCGCGAAGGTTCGGCCAGGTCAACCGGCGACCCTGACATCGGATCTCTATGGCGGACGTGTGAGGTATCATGGTCGCGTCGTCGGCTTCTCTGGCGGTACCGGCGCGGTTTTCGCTGTGGTGCCTGCGCAAAACGCTACCGGCAACTGGATCAAAGTGGTTCAGCGGCTTCCGGTGCGAATCAGCCTCGACCCTAAGGAGCTCGCTGAGCATCCCCTAAGGGTAGGCCTTTCCATGAACGTCGATATCAACACCTCGCGCTGAGGGGGGAAGCTGCGATGTTCGCGTCCGCGCTCAGGACTGGCGTCCGCCACGAAGCCGCGCCGCCGGTCACCGGCCTCGCCATGATTGCAGCCGCCATAGCCGTCGCGGCGGGCAATTTCCTCGTAGTGCTCGACTCGACCATCGCCAACGTCTCGGTCCCCACCATTTCCGGCTCCTTGGGCGTCTCTTCGAGCCAGGGGACGTGGGTCATCACCTCCTACGCCGTCGCGGAGGCTATAACCGTTCCCCTCACCGGATGGCTCGCCAAGCGGTTCGGGGTGCAACGTGTCTTCATCACCTGCTACCTCGCCTTCGCTGCGCTTTCGGCCTTCTGCGGCCTTTCAACCTCCATTGGCATGCTCATTTGCGGCCGGGTGCTTCTTGGTCTCTTCGGCGGCCCGATCATGCCCCTCTCGCAGATGTTGCTTTTACGACTCTTTCCCAAAGACAAGGCGACCCTCGCCACTGTGGTGTTCGCCATGACGACCCTAGTCGGCCCCATCGCCGGACCGATCCTCGGCGGCGTCCTGTGCGACAACGCTGGATGGCAATGGGTGTTCTTCGTCACCGCGCCCTTCGCCCTCGTGGGGGGGCTCATGGTCCTGATCCTCCTGCGCGGGCAACCGGATCCTAACGCTCGGGCTCGGGTCGACGGCGTGGGACTGGGGCTCCTCATCGTCTGGGTCGGCGCTTTGCAAATCCTCCTGGATGAGGGGCGGGACCAGGATTGGTTCGCCTCACCGGAAATCCAGCTCCTCGCCGTCGTCGCCGCGCTTGGCTTTCTCTCCTTTCTGATCTGGGTGCTGACGGACGAGAACCCCATCGTGGATCTGCGGGTGTTTCGGCACAGGGGATTTACAGCGGCCGCCGTCACCTACATGGCGGGGTTCGGCGCATTCTTCGCGGTGATCGTCATCATCCCCCTCTGGCTGCAGCAGAACATGGGCTACACAGCCACCTGGGCGGGTTACGCCACAGGACTGATGGGCGTCTTCGCCGTCATTTCCGCCCCCGCCATTGGCAAGGCCGCCGAAAAGATCGATCCGCGGCTCATCATCTCCTGCGGGTTCCTCGGTCTCGGCCTGTTGAACGCCTGGCGCATGGGTTTCACCCCTACGGTGACCTTCTGGCAAATGGCCGCCCCGACCCTGCTCTATGGTCCCTTCATGGTCATGTTCTTCGTTCCGACCACCGGTCTTGTTATTGCGAGCGTGGACCCGGATGAGCAGGCCAACGCCGCAGGCCTCGCTAACTTTATGCGCACCCTAGGCGGCGCATTCGCCACCTCTTTGGTGCAGACAGGGTGGTCGAACGCCCAGCGACGCAGTCAGACGGAATTGGCTGGAGCCATGGTGGCGGGGTCAAAGACCATCGCAAGACTTGAGGCCCATGGCATGCCCCACCAGAGGGCCGTGGGCGTACTGACAGAAATCGTCGAAGGGCAGAGCGTTATGTTGGCGACGCTAAAGGTCTTTGGAGCGGTGACCATTATCTTTGTCATCGCCGCGATGCTGATCTGGATCGCACCCAAACCGAAGGGCCCGATCGACACCAGCGCTGCGCACTAAGCGGGGACGACGTTGGCGATCATGACGCGACCGGGGCGGCGTGAACGCACCCATAGGCGCGCATGAAGACGTCCACGGCTAAGGCTGTGGCTCGGTCAATGGCGATGCAGGGCGTAGCGCCAAAGAGGTGGGCGTCGACGATCCCCGCTGCGAGCAACCCTTGAAAGTGCCAGGCGGCCATTTCGGCGTCGCACGGCCTTAAGACGCCGCGAGCTGAGAGGGTCGCTATGTAGTTCTTTATGGTGGTGGTGGTCCGCAAAGGGCCGCGTTCGAAAAGGAGGGGTCCAAGGGGAGAGGCGGCGCCTTGGGCGAGGGCGTTTCGTTTGTTGTCCAAGAGCTCCGGTGAACAATTGAACCGCAGGAACAATCTTCCGAACTCCTCCAGGACTGAAGTCACGTCCGCGCGGTCCGGATCGAGGATGTCGAGAAAAGCCTGGGCTTCGTTAGAGTGAATTTCAATCAGGGCGGTGGCGAAGAGCTCTTCCTTTGAGGGAAAGTAGCTGTAGATCGTCGCCTTTGAGAAGCCGACGCGCAGGGCGATCTCGCTCATACTGGCGCGTTCGTAACCGACCTCTCCAAACACCTTCAATGCCGCCTGCATAATCGCCGTTCGGCGGTCTTCCGTCTTCACACGCATAGGGCTCTCACATCTAACCAGACTGAGTAGTTATCTCTCAACAGGCCTGGCCTTGGAAACTTAACTAATCCGTATGGTTATTCATACCTGGGCTCGATTGGGGCACGGTGCAGGGCCGCCTTGAATGGAGATCAAAGGTGA
>Ga0116231_10013251_pt1 | contig 11675 bp, 8 predicted proteins | sample S1TSphgellanicum_2_FD_89695 | JGI IMG/M metagenome (GOLD analysis project Ga0116231, IMG submission 89695) | Host-associated microbial communities from peat moss isolated from Minnesota, USA - S1T2_Fd - Sphagnum magellanicum MG | ecosystem: Host-associated > Plants > Peat moss > Unclassified...
CGGATACCACTGAAAGAGGGGTAGGGGTGAAAGGAGGCCAGGGTGAAGACAGGGTTACTTTAGGGATAACTCTATTATTATAAAAACAGAAATGAGTGAGTACATATGTTCCACTGAAAAATGTTGATCCTTAAAAATTTTGTCACAAAATGCGTACTTAAACGGGTGCGTACTTAAGTGGGAGGCTACTGTAAATAACCTTCTTGACATGTTCAAATATAAAATTCATTTTCAAAATTAATATACATATAGTTGGTTCATTTTATTTTAGCTTTTAATTTGTAATATGGGAAATATTCAAATAATGTTGTTAACACCCATTAGTTAAACCTTGTGTTTTATATGCATGGACCTACACAAACATATCAATATTAGATAAAAATACCTTTCATATAAAACTTGTGAATGCATGACAAGTGTGTCCTATAATAAAACTTATGTTTGAAATGCAATTTGAAATATGGTTTAAACAATTAGACCCTACAAAATTATTAACTTTAATCATATGACATATAACATTCATAACAAATGAACTACTTCAATATTTCTTACTAACCACCATCAAGATACAAACCATTCTATAAAAGAGTTAAATTATTCATTCTAATGAACATTGAACATTGAACATGGTAAAAGGAAAAAAAAAAAAATTCAATAAAACTTGAAAAATAAAACACAAATCTTTTTCTTTTTCTTTTGTTTCTAAAAGGTGTTTGATTATATTATATGTTTAGCTTGGCTAAAAGTAGTGTAACATTTGTTTTATTATTACATTAAACAATTTAATTTGTAACCTAAAATTCAACTAATGTCAAGGGTTTGGATGAGACCAAATACATTAACAATTACAATGGCATTCATTATAATTGAGTTAGATAACTTATAAACTTGAATAAAGAGGTTTTCATACATTTAAAATCTCATTCAAGGTTAAGTAGAACTAGGATAGTGTGTTTAATAAAGCAAAATTTGATTGAAACCCTTAGACTTTAATTTCACATGACTACAACAAAAACTCATAGTTGGCATTTGTTCAAACATAATATTTTCATCTCTTTCTTTAAGCATCATATGTTATAACTCTTGTAACTATTATTGTAGTTTCATCCTTTTAAGCTACATTCAATGTTATCAAGTTTTTGAAATGTTTGAAATGGAATTGGACTTATCAATTTCCACATCATTTTTGTCCCAAAATGGAGCACATTGGGACTACAAAAGAAACAAAAAAATCAATCCCCTTCATCCCCAATGAAAAAGATTGGATATTTCATGAATGTAGGTTGAATTTTTTTTATTGTTTATAGAAACTTTTATTTTCCAAAACTTTCATGGTCCAAATTTTTTGTTTTTGGCTAGAGTTAATATCAAGGGCACAAATTGTGGAACAAGGTCATAAGTTCAATTTTTTAGGCATGATTTGTTATTAATTTGAATAATTTTTCATGTTATTCATATGTAATTTTTTATATGTGTGTTCAATACATTTTATATGGTTATCAAAAGATGACATTCATTTGATGATGTTCGACCATCTCTAGAGAAAATTTTATGTGCATTCATATTTGTATTTTATTCATCACATGCAATGAAAAGTAAAAGGAATCTCATATTATATCAAGGTGTTATTATCAGTAATATTTTTCGGATTTTAAAGGTTGTGTCGTTGGCTGACATCTAAAGAGAGATTTAACATTAAATGGTGACATTTTTTAGAACTTGTTTATAAACTTAATATAAAAAATGTGAATATTGAAATTATATATATAATTTTAAAAATATTTTGGTGAAAATTTACACAAAAAGAACCATTAATTGTTATATGTTGTGTAATCAAGTTACTGTAAAAATTCATGAAATGCATAAATAGATGATGATTTTCATTCCAAAAGGCAGTGTAAAATCCAAACTTTCAAATGAAAGGAAAAATTTGAAGGTAACCTTCAAGTAGATGCCTTTTAATTTTAAGGCTTGCTTTTAAAAGTTCAATAGGGATGTAGCCTAGGGGGGCCACTTAGTGTGAAATTTGAGATCTATGTGCATCAAATGACCATTTTTAAAGGGGGTATTAGATAATTGTCCAACCTAATTTTTATCACCTTATTATTATTTAATTTTTAATATATACATATTAAATCCACACTATATTAATTATAATTCATTATTTCAGATTATTACATACCCTATATTATAATTAAATTGATTATTTGAATAAAATGTACATTATTTTTAACTAATTAATTTATAATTTATACCAAATACCCAATATATTGCATTTTATATTTTTACTCACATATTTTTCACTTTTTTTTATTAGTGTCCCCCGAGGGATGTAGAAATGGTCTCAATATTTGTTATGTTGATAAAATTTCATAGATTTAAAAATCAAGAGTCATTTTATTTTGATATATCCTCATATACTATATGATTGGAATCATAGAGTTATTTTTTAAGATCCATTGAAAGATTTCAAAATCATAAACAAAAGATATGAACTATTTAATTTGGAAGAAAGATTGAAATAAACTCAATGTAAATATTGAAAACTTTTGTCAATAAGTATGATTGAATTTTTTGTTAATTTGAATCAAAGATAGATTAATCTCCGATTCAATGTTAGAACCAAAAGACCTTATCAAAACCTAAATAATCCATAAACCATTTTACACACATATTACAACATTTATCAACCTGACACTTACAATTCCAACCTTCATATAAGATCATTAAATACTTATCATAAGCATAAACAATTGTAACTTTTGATCCCATTGCATTCAATTCCCATTTATTGATTTTTTTCCAATCATAATCATTCTTTCAATGCAAACAAGCATTTTTCAACATTGGTATGACACCCATGAATAGAATAATCAACCACACATTTATGAAATAAAGACTTATCTTTCCTCACAACTCAATATCACATAAAAATCGCTTTGTTTAAACTTTAATAAAACCATGATTGCCATTAAATGTAATGTAATTTGCAATTAAATAAAATAAAATTGCATAATTGTACAACTTCCCAATAGCATCCACATAACAACAAAAACTTCAAATCTAGCAACCATCTTGTCTTTTTGTTTTAATACATCCTTTTCTTTACACAATTGTTAAAACATGAAAATTCATGACAAAAGTGAAAGGACCAAGGAAAAACCAAAATTGAAAAAACTCATAACAACAATAACAAAAAGAGCAAGGTCACAAGATTAAAAATTTTAGTGATAATGTTTCATTGGAATTGGTTTAGGTAGGATAGGTATTTTGGTGATCGTCATTGTGATAATTTCAAAGCCATTCCATATTATAATCCATCACATGTATGCTAAAAGAAGTTGATTCAAGTATATAACTCATCATCCATCACTCCTTGACAATGATTGTATCCAAAAAACACAAGAAGTTGATGGACAATTAATGCCCCATGAAGGTCTAATGATGAGGAAATCTTAAACTGAAGATGCTCATGAAAGGTCACAACAACAAAAAACTTCACAAAAATATTAACATGACAAAAATGGTCAATAACAACAACAACAACAATGGGGTACGTATGTCTACATGATGAAAAAAAATCTCCTCAATTTAGTCTTGGATATGGGCTTGGCTATGATGTTCCTCCTCTTATTGACTTTTTGTTAGTTGCACATAAGCCATCATCCATTCGGGACATAGGTAACACAAGTAGAACAAATTTGAGTGATGTTTTATAGGCTTTACAAAGATTGAAGTTGAATATCCAAGTTGATTTATTCCCATGGAATTTAATTTCGGAGGTCAACATCCATGGGATGAAAGAACACAACTTCAATGCCAATTAAACCCCTCAACCTTCCTTCAACCCCAATTGTGAATTCCAAAGACCCTAAGAAAAAATAAGTTTAACCAAGATGAAGGTGCTTTAGAGAATGCACTCTAATGATTCAATGCATTGGAATATGCACCCTAGAGGGCTAGTTCTACTAGGGAAGCATGTACAAAAACATGCTAGGAGTTGCATTTGAAAGCTTTGAAGGATGTTGACAAATTCAACATTTTTTCAATTGTGGAATTTCACAAATACATGAAGTCTATTTTTGCTTCCAAGATGGGGTTGGCAACTTGTGATTTTTGCAAATGAATAAGCTAAAATGTGTTAATTTTAATTACATCATATTGTCATATTGAAATCTAGCAAATATTTTTATCAATCTTGTTTAAGTAGCTTTAGTAATTGGGTTTTAGATTTTGCAAGGACTTAATTGAATGTTAAATACTTTTTGCATTTAAGTATTTGATCCTTTGATTTTGTTGTTATATGTGGCACAAAGATGGGGAAATTTGATGTGGGCTGTAAAGATCAACTCATTACAAAAATAAGAAGTTGGTTTTCTACAAGTGAGTTTATGCTATAATAATGGAGTGTATTAGGATGCATTCAATTATGTGATAAAGATTTTTCTCAAGCTTTTGACACCAAGGTTTGTAAGCCTAGTCTTGTTTCTTATGTTTAATTTGTTAAATATGGCAATAGACACATGTGTGATTGTCATTGTTGTTTTAGAGTTCAAAGGTTGAGATCAAATTTGTTTGGTAATCAATGTAGGCATGACCTTTTCATTTGCCAGTTTGATGGTACAAATTTGATTACAAATTTGTAGGAAGATCTAATTAATCATGAATCCAACCAATCAAATACGTCCATAACCAAAAGTGTTATGAAAAATTATTTTTGTTCTTATTGTGCGGTATTATATTGTATTGTAATTTCATCAATTTCTTCATGTGTGATGTTTTCAACTTGTTTTAAATAGAGAGAATTTGTTATTGATTTTTCATTTTCATTAAACCCATATTTAATTGAAGTTTTAAATAATTTATTTTCATTTTTTAATTATTTGAATTCTTGTAAAATGTCGACATTTTTAATTATCTATTTTGTAGAATTGGAAAGTTTCGCAAATGATTCATTCAATGTTGCTTCCCATGACATAGATATCATTTTTGATATCGAACAAAGTTCTTCATGAAGAAATGAGAATATAAATTGTTTGAACATAATTTTTTGGATTGTTTTTTTGTGATGGTAGTGCATAGCTTTGAACTATTGTTTTATGTTCACATATACTATGTGTTTTGTATTGAAGGTGATTTTAATGAAATCAATGACTATGAATATTGTTGAGCTTATTTGTTTTGCTAGAAAATTCTTATGGAGAAAAAGATTAAAAAAGATTAGGTCTTTGTTGATAATTAGTTTGAGAATTGGGTATTATATATATTAAATATTCTAGATTTTTGTTAATTGTAAATGTTTCAAAATTTTCATTTATGAGATTGTCATCTTTATTTTGGTTCATTTTTAAAATTTCCTATTCATTTACCCATGTTGATAAACTATACCATGGTATGTATGTGAAATCATAATCATTAATGTGATTTGGTAAATTTAGCAAGTAATTGATTGCTTTTATGGCAAATTTTTTTGTTGACTTCCAATTATATCTAAACATCATATCAATAAATGATGACTTTTGTCAATCAAATCATGAGTTTGTGTTTTTTTAATTTTTTTATTACAATTTAAGTTTTGTAAAAATATTACAACTTGGCTTTAATGAAAAGATATTGTTGTGCATTCAATTTTTAAGCAATTATTTCCCTAAATTAAAAATACTTTTGACTTTTATTATATATATTTTCTTTAATGCACATTTTTAAAACAAATTTGCTCGTGCATGGTAAATGTTCCCCACACTAGAACAAAATTAAAGTCCATTAATCTATGGTTGCATATCATTAATATGTCATTTAAATAAATATGAATGTTTTCACATAATCTTATTTCTCACCAACACTTTATGTTAAATTTTAACACTATGTATGTATGGGGTGCACACTTGGGCTAACACAAGATGCAGGAGATATTGAATTTTAATTAAATTTGTCATTCAAAATTTAGCAAAAATTCAAAATATTAAAAACAAGTAATTCATTGTGTAATGGCTATGCCCAATGTTATATGACCATGATCAATATTTTATTCCAAAGACCAACTCCTTAAGAAGGAAAATAAAGATTTTCTAGGAGCATTTTATTTTCCGAAATGGAATATTCAAAATTAATTAATTGTTTAGGAGGCATGTGTTAAATCTGTCAGGGTACTATAGGATATGGAATGTTTGGAATCTCAATTTTTGAAAACTAAAATGTTTGAATTCCGATGTGTAAATATTGAAAGCTGAAAACTGAAATTGGAAATTTGTGAAAACTAGAATTAAAAATTTGTATGTGAAATGTTTAGAATCTGAAAATTTGAAAACTAAAATGTGTGAATTGAAATGTGTGAATACTTAGAGTTGAAAATTGAAAATTGAGATCTTCACGTGAAGCATTTAGAATTTGAAATTTTAAAAAACTGAAATGTCTAAATTTGGATGTGTGACATTTGAAAGTTGAAACTGAAAATTGAAAATTGAAATCTTTTTGTGAAATGCTTGGATGGAATCTGAAAATTTGAAAATTGAAATGTTTGACTACTGAAATGTCTAAATATTGAAAATTGAAATGTTTGAATACTGAAAATTGAAAACAAAAAAATCTGAATATTAAAAAATTGAAAATAGAAAGTATAAATACTGAAAACAAGAAACTAAAATGTCTGAATATTGAAAATTGAAATGTCTAAATATTGAAAATTAAGAAATAAAATGTTTAAATACTAAAAATTAAAAATTGAAATGTTTGAATACTAAAAATTGAAAACAAAAATGTTTGATCCAAACACACTGTGCATATGGATAAAGAACAATATAATACAGTTTGCTCACATAAACATCCCCACAAGGTTACTATTTGCTTTGAACCTTCGAAGCCAGAGTAAAGTTATAATATATTCAGATATGGGTTGTTGCACATATAGGTTGACATGGGTTATGTGAACTCTAACACCAAAATTTTGCTCAGTTTATGACAGATTGTTGTATTAAATGTGGCAAAAATTGGTTAGACACTCATTTTTCTTTTGAAAATCTTGAATTTCGTGGTAGGGTTTCATCATTACCAATAAACAAAAACGAGGCCTAAAAAATCTTAAAAGTAACAACAGAAAATCAAGATTATACAGGGACCACTGTTGAACTACTACCAACATAAATACATATAAAAGAAGATTTGTTAGAAACTAGTAACTTGCACAAAGCACAACTCAAATCATGGACTAAATGTGCAGCAAAGGGGTCACACACCTAGTTGTTCCATCAAAAAAAAGGTGGGCACTTTGATTTAGAGTTGAGGTTTTGGGAGTTCACATAATTGCAAATCATCCTTCCCCCACAACCCAATAGGTTTTTAAGTTCCAAAATCCCATCATAAATGTCACTAACAAATAGTAATAGCCTCTTCCCACAAAAACCAAAGAAAACTAAAACACAAGATATATATGAGATTACAAAGAAAACTCAACAAATAATAGGTTGAAACTAAATGTTGTGTCAATTTTTACAAAAGTAGATATGGTCATAACCTTATAAATGTCACTCACAAAGCATCAAGCTAAATCATCTTCACCATGAAGGTTGTTGCTCCTTTGTAAAAAGGGCAACAAATTTAGCATTGATAGTCCCATGAATGTCCAGAACATGTGAATCTACATAGATCCCACAATTACTTGCAAATGCCATCTCTAGCAATGCCACAATGATACTTCCATCATTGATGTCATGGCCAAAAGCAACTACCCTTTTATTTATTAACCCCTGTGACCCAACCAAGGACATGCATCAGTACACTTTTCTTGGTTGTCAAAGTACATGAAAGTAATGACTACATCTGAAAATGGAAATTATCTTCACCCAATACCAACAACTGGATCATTATCAAAAATATAACTTTGTATTAGGAAACATTGTTAAGCACCATTTTCCTCATTTCTTGGGAAACCCATGGAACACTACGTACTTGAGGGTCAATATGTTCTTGAACTATCAATCAAATTAACAAAACTTGTACAAGACAAGAAAGCGAAGAATCTATACTTGAATGCATTAAAAATCTATCCAAGATAAAACACATCATCAACATTTGGAGGAGTGTCACCTATCGGCATGAACTCCAAACACAAATCACTCAAGATAATTAAATAAATATGCAAACCTAGCAAAATTGCACCCATCAAATTAGTCTTAGAAACATGGAATTTAGACTCTAAATACATAATCATCAATATGCAATGATCACCTGGTCATAAACTTGTGCCAAGCAAAATCCTCCCAATTGCCGTTTGCTTTTGCCAATACACCTTTATCACCAAGCTTCCACAACATAAAAGCCATTTAAACCCACTTCCTTTCACAACTTTCAAAAGGCTTAAACAATTAAGGTCATTACTTCTAGACCCCATGGCTTCTGCATATTCATGTATCCATGTCTAGCATGCCAACATCGTAATGCCATCTAAAGATTAAATAATTTGTAGGATTTTTTTGGGTAGTAACATACCTTCAAATCAGGAGTAATGGTCTTAGTTATGTCAGGACAAATAACATAGGTACAAATGACAAGGTTGTCAAGGGCCTTTACTATCTCTCCTCTAGCCTGAGCTACCATGGATAAACTATTTTTGCCACCATCAATTGTTACCTCAAGTTTCACCATGGCATCCTTTAAAGCTACAACTGCATCGTACATGGTAGCTCCCTCACCATCAAGTTTGGTGACATATATTCAGTTCCCGCTCACCTTCACATCCCTCAATGTAATTACCTTCAAACCTTCTTTCAACTTATGAGCTTTCCTCCATCCCAACTTGCTTATTTAAAATGCCTATAGAATTTGCTTAACATGAACATGGAGAAGGTGCTAGTAATGCAATGTTTCAGCCCATCCCTTACGTAAATATCAACAAACAAGATTTGTAAATACCGAAGATTTTTCCATATTTATAATCTCACTAATCTTGAATAAAATCAAGAGATGAACTGATGATAAGTGTAAGAAGATGACTTCATCCCAAAAATGTTCATGTACATTTGGACTCTTCAAGATATAATTCTTCAATGGCAGAACTCTTCAACATGTTGAGATTATGGATGGGGGCTGCGACCATTTCTGTTAATCTACATTTGGAAATTCTACTCATTAAAAATATAAAGAAATTAAGTTAAAGTCTTATGTCCTTCAATGGTTGAGCAACAGGTGCTAATAGGAGGAACAAGGGGTGGTTGACTATAAAACAAAATCAACCAACATATTATTGCAAAAGAAAATAATTTGAAAAAGGTTAAGATAAATTATTGGAAGCCAAGCTACAAAAAATGAGAAAACATGAGTATGGGGGACAAATTATTCACTTGAATAACAAATTGACCCATTCCACTAGCAGCTATTGTGACAAGGATTGTTTCCCCTGATTTCATCTTCCTTATTTAAAAAAGTCTAGATTGATCAATGTGATATGAAGTCATGTGAATAATACTCCTTGAAGAATTATACAACATGACTTACATGGCTATTGTAACAAGCTTTATTAAGACATTGGTAATAATTGGTCTAAAGTTCACATCAAGTGGGATACATTTTTGTCGTTAATACTTGATGTGCAAATGCTACCCATATTACTTAGAAAACCTAATATGATTTGTTCAACACCTTAACTAATTTCCACCAACATTATCATTTTTTGTTTGAAATCAAATGTGGTCTCCATAGAAGTAGATAGGGCCAAAAAACAATCATGAGAATTAACATCAGACCAATACACTTCCTCATGTCATGAGTACCAGAACATCCCAAGGGGTCTTGCCCTTCAAAATCCAAACATATTGGGAACATAGTAGATTGATCTAATTTTGCCAATAATAACCATAAACACCAGTTGGTTTTTATAGATGGATCGCATTAGTGCTTCACTTTCTAGTTTAATGAGCAATGCATCCTGGTTCAACAAGCCATAAACATATCTCAATTTCCAAGCTAAGGTTAAGGCTCTTATTTAGGTTAAGCTTAGGAGGAGGAATACTACAAAATGCACAACCTAGATTCTTTGAAAGTTCTTCCAAGTTGTTACAGACTTTTGTAACTCCAAAGAGTCAAATAAAAGAGAGGATCTTGGAAAGGATAGAGGTGAAGGTAGAGAGGTTAGAAAAGGACCATGCATGATAGTGGTGGAGTAGGAAGAGCAATAGTAGCATCTTTGGATGATGAATTTAGCCAAAGTTGTAATTCCAATAGCATGAAGCTTGATTGAAGAAGAGAATCCTTTTAGCTTTTGCGATGGTTATCAAAACCGACAACATTCAACTACCTGAAAACCTAATGTACTTAAGATTACGTCCATTCAAACATGAAAAATTACATCCATGTGACAATTTTCATTCTATGAACATTTGTCATCTCTATATTGGCCAATGAGTGAGCCAAAATTTTATCCCCAAATCCAAATCCTACAAAAATGCATAGTCTCTTTTCTATGGGCAGAGCCAATAAAAGCTTCCAAACTCTAGTCACACTTTGGGCCAACAATACAAGCCACACTATATGCGTTGCAAAACAATGTTCGTATATTGAGTTCCCCTTATTTTGTAATAGGTTCACCCTTGGGCTAACATCATAGGCCACACCAGATCATTCTTGATGAGTAGGGGTGCACTGGCTTGCTTTCATAATGTTCCAACATATGGTGTAAAAGTTATAAAATATCGAATGATTTTTTTACTGAAAATTAGTATAAACAATTTTTAAAATTATAAGTAAAGTTTCTCACTGAAAATTCAGAAAAATCCAAAATATGAAGGAAAATTGGATTTCAAACTCTGTTCACACTTGGGCCAGTGACACAGGCCACACTATATTATAATTTGTAGAAGCTAGTTAAAACATTTTGTGGTTTTTACCATGGTGTCAGTGCGGGTGCTAGTTCACCCAAAGGCCTTTACAGGATCCAGGGTGAAGGAACCTTTAGGGGTTAAACTCCAAGTAACTTTTTATTTCACTACACATAGACAAGGGGTCTTTTTCCCTTTGCATAAGTTTGTTTTCTTGTCTCCCCCACCCCCCAAAATCTAAATGCTTTTGTGTTATTAGGAATGGATTAAAGGAGTACAGTTTATGAACCTTGTTGACTCTGGTATTTCATACTATTTCTCTGCCTACCCACTTGCACCACCCACAACCTCATGTATTACCCATACAAGTATAGGTAACCCGTGGCTACGCCACTCCAACCACCCGTGGCACCTCGCCTGGGCCCCCGCAGCGGCTGCCCTGGCCATAATCGGCGAATGTCTGATGATCGGAAGTTCTCACAGCGGTTCTCAATTTAATGTGTGTACTTTGAAGTTTGTGCCCGCCGTCCCCCCCCCTCCCACTTTGGTTCTCAAATCGATTCCAAATAACCGGTTGGGAAATTTTCCAGAAATTTGGATACACTTGATTGATTGCCCACTGGTTCTGGATTCTATTTGCCCACTCCGGTTCTCAATCAAAACAACCAGCTGATACCCGATTCTCAAGGATATGCGGGCCGTGGTTCTCAAACATCCCAAACAACCGGTTGCGAAGCTGGCAGAAATGGAAGTGAAGATGGGGACCGGCGGCTCTCAGGGCGGTTCTCTGAGACATGGCATCACGGTCCTCCAACCACTGCAGATGATAACCGGTCGGATGGGATGTGATCAGGAATGAGAAACGAA
>Ga0116231_10013252_pt1 | contig 11675 bp, 4 predicted proteins | sample S1TSphgellanicum_2_FD_89695 | JGI IMG/M metagenome (GOLD analysis project Ga0116231, IMG submission 89695) | Host-associated microbial communities from peat moss isolated from Minnesota, USA - S1T2_Fd - Sphagnum magellanicum MG | ecosystem: Host-associated > Plants > Peat moss > Unclassified...
AGGGGGTGAGGGTTGTCTTTGTGCCTTTTTTTTTTTTTTCTTTTTTTCAAAAAAGAAAAAAAGAAAGGGGCGACAACCCTCTTTGGGTGGTGTGTGCTTTTTTGTAAAAAAAAAAAAAAAAAAGGCGACGGCAGCCTTCTTGCTGTCGTTTCCTTCTTGTAGTAAAAAAAAAAAAAAAAGGCGACGGCAACGTTGGTGTCGTCGGCTTCTTTGCGGAAGAAGGAGAAGGAGAAGAAGAAGAGGAAGAAGAAGAAGGAGAAGAAGAAGAGGAATAAGAAGAGGAAGAAGAAGAAGGAGAAGAAGAAGAAGAAGAGGAAGAAGAAGAAGGAGAAGAAGAAGAAGAAACCCTTTTTCACTACGCTGTGCTGTTGCAGCGCAGGGATGCCTCTTCAAACAAAACAAACACAAAAAAAAAAAGAAAAAAAGGTAAGCATCTTACCTAATCGTGGGCGCGTGGGTCCCGCTCCGACTCCAGCCGCTCGAGCTCCTGCTCCAGCTCCACAACTCTAGCTTCTACTCCACAACTCGAGCTCTGGCGATGGAGTGAGGGGGGGTGGGGTTTATAGGTGGTAGGGAGGAGGGGGGAGGTAGGTGGTAGGTAGGAGGGGGGATAGGAGGGGGGAGGTAGGTGGGGCAGAGAAGAGGAAAAAAAAAACACCTCGGGCAGGGAGGATGTTCATCCGCAAAACAGGCTGAACGGGCTCATCTTCAACTGGTGCATTGGTGGCTGCTGGTTCACTCCAGCCCAGCAGTGCTTGGTTGAAGGCGTTCAAGGATAGGACAAACTCAGTTTAAAAGCAAATTTGCTACTAAACTGAGTTTGATGCCCCGTTGAAGCTCAGTGTACTTTTTTTTCCTGTTTTTTGAAATCTCATCCCCTATGTGACGGCCCAAACAGGGGTTCCGGTGCCGTCTTTTCCTGACTTTACGGATAACTTTAATGTATGAAAAAAAACTGTAGGAAATTGGAAATTGACATAACGAAATCATGACAACAAAGGAAAGAGATAAGGTCCAGTGTCCTGGATGTTGAAATGGGTAAAATTCAAAACAGAGGTTTTTTTCTGGATTTCTTTGTTTTCCTAAACTGGCGACATAATCAGTAGTTTTGGGTTTCTGGTCACCAAATTTAGATTTTTTTTGGGCTTGAATAGAAAAGATTATACATCAGATTTTTGGTATGTACCCAACAAATAGAAGGATCCTTAACTGTTTTCACCTTCATATTTTGTTGATAGCCAAATTTGGCTATTGGATGATCACAACTTGTGCTACATCATAAATTTGGGAAAAAAATAACACTGCTTCAGAAATCATTTAAGAAAAAAGAGAAGGGCCCTCAAGCTGGGGTGACCTCGTCCTCACTTCTCCAGCATACTTCAAAAATCAAAATCCCCAATTCAATGGCCAATATTTTTTTTGAAGTTTACTGAGTGCTGATCAGCCAATTATTCTCTGGGGAGAACTTGTGGGAAAGTCCCAAGATGACTGATCTGAAAATGGATACCCGCGTCAGTAACAGGAGGTTAGGGACCTCAATCTTTGGGGTGTGGTCTTGGACAAAGTCTTGCCTAAGGTCATGTTAAAGAGTATGCATGTGTTGTCAAGGCTCTTACCCCCTTTGCCCAGCCCCAGCTTCATCTGAAACCATCAGTGTTTAAGTGTTTCATCTCTCACATTTGTCCTCCCCTTACCAGAACTCCTTACTATATTTTCAGCTCGACTCAAACTTGGAGTTTTCCCGGGATTTCCTTAGGTCAGTCTTCATTCGATTGTCGCATCATTCAACTAGTGATCCTTTGAATATGGTTTTTGAGCACTTGTGAGACCTTTTTGACCTTAAGGATTCAACCAACGGCTTCCCACAACTTTTTTAAGTGTATTCCCCTGTTGATATGGGTCATGTCTCAAGGCCCATTGCAAGGGTTCTTAACATTGCTAGACTTTTGGCTTCAGCCAAGCCTTTCAAAAGCATTTGATTGATTACAATGGGTGAGGTCCTATACCAGTTGGTGAACAAAGCTTTATGTTTACAATTTCATGACTTTTTTTTTCACATTGTCACCACATCAATTCGGCCATCAATTCAGTGTGGCAATCGAAGGGTGTGAGGCCGTGGTTCAAGATATTTGAACTATTTTAAACATCCATCCCTATTGTGTGGTATTATAGGTGGATGTTAGAAACACCTTCAACATCATCTTTAAAAGAACCACCTTTCCATAACTTCATGCAATAGGGGGCTAGTTGTTTCAATTTTTTCCCTTTGTTCGATCCTTTTATGCCCAACAAATTCCCCTTTGGAATATATGTCAATCATCCACTTTTTAAAGGGCACATGCCAAGGCAATCTACTTGTTGGACCTTTTTTTTTGTGTTGGCTGATTTTCATGCATTGTTGTGTTTTACAGGGGTTTTTCCCTCTTGTATTTTCCTTTCCCTCGTGGACAACACTGACATCATTAACTTTTATCATTCATATTGTTTTTGACCACTTTGTTTCTTAGTTGGCTTTTGTGAGGCTCATGTTCCAACCCCGCAAGTGTTCGCCTTGGTCACCTTCTAGTTTGTCTCTTGGTTTTTCTCCTTTCGCTAATTTTTGTTATCCCTTAGATGATATTTGGGTATTTGGGTTTTGGGCATCCCATTTGGGTCTACTTCTTTCTTTTTTTATTTTTTGCAAGATGCACCAAATGAGGATGTTTGCCTTGCAAAGGCACTTTCAAGGTTAGAGGATGTCCAAGTTGCTTTTGGGATCATCTTTCGGTGTTTTCCCCAAAGACCTTCCTATTTGCTACATTGTTGCCCTCCATTATTGGCCTTTCAATGTTAGTTTGTTTCCTTCGACTTGATCCCCATGCAAGTTTTTAAATGATTCTTAAGCCAAGGCTCCTTAGATTGCCGACATGCCCTTTTAATGCATTAACATATTTTTTTCTCCATCTCTCGTGAAGGGATTAGCCTCATTTCACATAAAAATTGCACCTAGCACCCTATTTTAGGAATTAGGCACATATAACATCTACCATCATTGCCAGATTCCTATTAGATCATCACCCATTTTTATTAGAGGTGATAAGTGTTGGTAGTTTTGGTTCATTTTCCTCTCAAGCCCATTTGAAGTTGGTGTCAAAACCCCTTCATAATGACATGCATTCCTCCATTCATATAATAAGAGGATCAGATTGACTTTAAGAAAACATTTCAAACAGATTGCACAACCATTCTTTCTTCAGCATCATTTCTAACATGGTTTCTTATTTGCACCATACATGTTTGAAGTTTTGCATGGGCCCAAGGGCAAGTGCTTGGCTATTTAGCTCCTTAATCATTCCACCTTTCCACCTAGCCTTGGATGTTTTCTCCTTTGTGTTGCACACTAGGTTAGGCTTCCCCCATCCTTTAGTTCTTGGGGTAGCCTTTTTTTAAGGTTTTGGAATTTCGAATAAGTGGTTTTTACAAATACAATTTTAATGCATTTTTGGCAAAATTACAAATTTTGCATTGTGCAACTTTTAGCTAAACTATAGCTTGAACAAACAAAAAATTAATTATGTGTAAGAAAAAAACTTCATTATAAGTTGGCGATATATGCCAATTTATAGTCACACAGTGGCGATGTTTACAAAGGCTAATTAAAAATTTGGCTATGGGGCCTTCGTATTAAAGAGTTCAATGGCAAAGCACTATTATAGTTTTCTGTTAAAATCTCTCAAGCATGTATGAAATGAGGCCTTTTTCATTGTAAGGTGACTATCAAAATAAGGTGCATTCACAATAAAAGGAGCTAATAGGCCCCATGTGCATGTCCTTTCTAAGGACTATGTTTTTTCAAGTTTGAAACATGGCTTCCATGTTTTGGATAGGGCCCATTATTAGATGATAGTGCCAACTTCAAAAGTTTAATTCACATATGTTTCCATGAATTTTCAAACAATATGTAATTAAATCTATTTTTTAATGATAAATTTTCAAGTAAATCAATTGTGTAGATTTCAACAAAAGTAAACATGTCAATATTTTTTAAATAATATGTGTTTCAAACCTTCAATGATACATTATACATTGACTTTATCAAACATGCCTTTCTTTAACATCATTCCAAATGGAGCAGAACATATTCACAAAAAAAACAAGTAATGTTATATAACACATTCAATATTCATGAAATTGCAACCTTGCCTTTGCTTATACCAATATAAATGTTTTTTATTGTGAGGAAACTTTTCAAATTATATAGTTTTAATGATCAATAGCACATTTAGACATTAAAAAATGATTATCATGGATAATTCAAATAAGACATATATTCAAATTTTTAATGATACCATGTTTTCATAATTATCAATATATGATCATCCATAATTTTTCAAAATTAATGGTTTGGTTTTACATAAGATAAAGGATGTTCAAAATTTTAACACCCTATACACATCGAACTGTCCACTTTTTACTATACACTTTATGATTAATGAAACATATCAAAATTGCACAAAATTCATTGTGATGAAAATTCATAAGTATACAAACATTTTTTAAATGATTTCATTAAATTATAATCCTTAAAATTCATGTAATCATTTTTCAAAATCATGGGGGTGCAAGATTTTTTGCATGTACACGCAATCTTTGGCTCCTTTTACTATGAATGCACTCAATAGGAGTTTGTGGACATACATACATATGATCTCAAACCCATAGTCACAAACCTTTGGATTTACACTTCAAACTCAACCTTCAAGGCTCTGATTTAGACATTCAAATTTAAACAATTAAACCTCAAAATTTTAGACAAAAAGAAACAAACCTTCAAACATGTAAACACTTAAGCATAAAAACAAAAACAAACCTTCAAACAAATAAACATTCAAGCACAGGGACAAAAACAACAAAAATTACATATAGACCTTCAATTTCAAACACACAAAAATGGTGGACATATAAATAGACCTCAAACTTCAAACACACAAAAATGGAAAATATATAGAGATAATTTCAAAGTTCAAACACTTAGACATTTAAGCACATGGACAAAAATGGCAAACATATAAACAAACCTTCAAATTCAAACACTTACATTCATACCTTCATATTGAAACATTTAAGCACATAACAATAATGATATTTAATCAATTCTATACGATAGTAAAAAAAAAATTTACATCACCTTAAAACCAATACTAAGGATAACATATCCTCGTAGCATCCATCAAATGAAATGCTGGAAATCTTGCAATTAATTCCAATGTGAGCGATTCAACTATAGCTACAATAGATTTACATTTAACTCATGAGAAATATGTTGCATCACAAGCTTAAACACATACACACATGGTAGACCTTGGATCTGGTCCATTTTCAAGATCAAATGTTCAATGGCAACAAACTTGGTAGCACCTACATGTTTACCACTAGCAACAAACCGTAGCAGCACCTACATGTCTGCCATAGGCAACAAACATGGCAGCACCTACATGTCTGCCACTAACAATAAACCATGGCAACACCTACATGTCTACCACTAGCAATAAACCATATTGGTAACACCTACATTTATGAACAACATAATGTGAGAAATCTACAATAGTAACATCCTATAATAGAAGTAACAAAAAAATACCAACCAGTAATTGGACAAAAATTCCATTCCAGTGTCTACAATTGAAAAACATTCCAAGATGAAATCAAAGGACAATTTGAAGATAAAAACTTGAACATGATGATTTTGCAACATTCGTGAGATTGCTAAAAATCTCTCTAGAAATTTATATCTTTTCACCATGGTCATTTAAACATGTAGCCTACAAAGAGTAGGATAGGATTCAAAAAATATATATTCAACACCCGAGGTATTGAAGTCTAATGAATGTGCCTTCCATTTCAAGTGCACTGTGTTGTGGCTATAATCCACCAAATCTAAGAATTTTCTGAAAACATTTGACACATACTTTGTGTTAGGATTTGAATAGTGGGAATAAAGCTATCCTTGGCAAATTTTAGTGGCTGCAACATAATCACAAACAAAAACATTTCACTTTTGCACAAATTTGATTAGTGCATGGATTGTTTCCAACATAGGCAACAAACAAGATAAAGTAATTAGCAAATTCACATCACAAAGGAGCTCAAAGTAAACCCTGGGAGCCATGAGAGATGGACTATCTTCAACCATTTTTGCAACTAATGGCATGTACATTGACATAACCCATTTTGCCAAACTAAACATGGTCATCTAACATGTTTTGACATTCCATAAAATCTTGCTCCCTTTCATCCTCATCAAATTTACAAGCTTTGGAAACTCAATATGCCTTTTGGGGCTATGAAAAAATGAATAAATAAAGTGACTAGAACAAATTTTCTATGTGTTTCACAGTAGGAGTCTGAAATAAAATTTGCATTACTAAATTGGTGTGATGTGCCATGCAGTGAATGCCTTCCAAATGGGGGGCAAACTTATTTTGAATTTAGCAAATAACACCATGTCACACCCCCTAAAAAACATGAACACCGTCATCCCCAAAAGACATCAATTTTCCAACAACATTTACATTAGACACACCCCACCCCTCCCCCCCCCACCCTTCTTTTAAAGCACCTACAATAACCTTAGTTAAATTATTTGAGCCCCCACCCTCACTGACTTACTCTAAAGAAATAAAAATAGGCAAGCAACACCAATCTTGAATCACACAGCAATGAATTGAAATCCATGATTAGTTATCAATCGTAGTGACCTCATCACAAAAAAAGGCAAGATATCTTGAACCTGCAACAACTTCTCTCATATTCTTAATCATTTGCTTATGTAGACATTTGACCATAACCCAACTAACATAGTCATTCCAGTGATTATTTGGTTTCATGGGAACATTTAGAAAAGAAAATAACGATTTCATAGTTTCAAATTCCAACATAGGTCTGCCATGTTGTAGTAGATGCAAAATAGTGGCAAATTATTGCCTTTTTTTTCCTTTCTCCCCCTTCAAACCTCCTCAAATCACATGTTCAACAATTGTGATACAATTTCGTTGAGAATAGGTTACCTCATTTTTTGCATGATTGCACTTTTTGTTGACATAGAATTCCCCTTGCTTCTTGCCCAAATGTGGCATGTTTCAAACCACCTTAGTTTTTCTTACATGCTTTTCAAAAGTGTCAAATTTTAGCCCCAAAATCACATCCTTCCCCTTTGCAATTAAACAAACAATGCATTTAACATGATGGATTTCACCAAAATCATTTTTTTACATTTTGGCCCACAGAAACTATAGCCCATATTTCTCTACACTTGCAAGAAACATCATAGTTTCTTTTTTGCTTCTTCAACATGAGTTTGTTAATCTCCTATGGGAGAACATGGACTTCAGACAAGTCAAGTGTAAAAGGAATGAAAATTGGTAGTCTACCCGAACACACCAATTGCATTATTGGGTTGCTATGGCTTGAATCCAAGTTCGATTCTACTTTGCTACCATTAGACCTTATCTCAAAAGATGGCATCGCTTGAGGTGAGAAAACAAGAGGAAACAAATCAACAAGATCAGCTTGATTTTAAAAAGAAGGGTAACATATTATTTACCATTTTGTGTTTCCCTATCGGTGCCATAAAAAATTACATTATTTATTCACGTCTAGTGCACAATAGATTTTTGAAATTTTTAGAAAAACAAACTACCAAGAAAAAAAATGTTCCAAAAAAATTGAACACATTGTGCAGTGTGCTCAAGTGACCATTGATAATAATCTTCAAATAGATGAAAACAAAAATGAAAGTAGCTACAAAGGTCCTAATGCACATTGCACAGCTAACTTACTATAATTGAATTTGGTGATCGCATCAATTTGGTGACAATTAATGCACACCCACCACTACACTTCACCAATCCTTCATTGTTGTAGCTTCAACTTCTAATACTCATTGTTGGAAGTGATGATGGTTGGAAGTGGTGTTATCCATAGTAATGGCGAATAACAACAAGAAGGTTTCATGTCTTGTTGGTGAATCCTCCATCATCCATGAAAATAATGGGTTATAAACCTAGATCTAATGGTGCAAGGTGGTGATAGTGGTTGCATCTCAACCGACTATAGCAAGCAATTTAGTTTAAGGTTTACCACGTAGTTCGACAATTGAACACAACGTCATTAATGACATATGGTGATTTTACTTCTTTTTTTAAAAAAATTCCTTTGATAGATTTTGTTGGTCATTTTTTTTCTTCGTTTTCTAGCAATTTTTCACCAATAAAAAAAAGGTTGTCTCGGGGTGACCCATTGCATTTGTGGCCAACCTTTAATTTTTGTAAAAACCCACCTTCTTTGTTATTCCCATGGTGGGGAATGGACTACATCCCACAATGTGGTTCGAGATGTAGGGTTTTATGTTTCACATGAACAAACCCAGATCCTTTCACATACAATCATAATCAAATGAGCCAACACTAATAAAGGATTCAACCATAGATGGGCCTTTTTTTAACATTTTGATTTTTTCATAAAAAAGATTTTTTGAAGGATTGTTCTTACAAAATGTTTTTTAAATATTTATAATTCCCCTAATAAATTACATTGCTTGTGTTAACTCTTTTAGAATAAATATGATTTTAAAAAATGTACAAATTTTATGAGATTTTATATTTTGTCTTGAAAAATGATCATAATTTCAAATCATGTTAAAATATGATAATTACTTTAAACTTTAATTTTTTTGTATTGTACACATTATGACCCATTTACATCTAGCAAATGACTTTTGAAGTTTGAAATTTCTGAAATTATATTTTGAATTTTTAAGAATTTCAAATAGCACAATTTTAAAATTATGAATGTTTTTCATTTGTGGATGGTTAACTATCATCATTTAAAAAATATTCTCATCAAGTTTTTATATTAATAAAGTCCTTAGCCTAGTGTTTTATAAACTAATTTTGGGTGTTAAAGTTCAAAAATCCTTTACTAAAACCAATTCAATTGTTAAATTAAATTATTTTTAAAAAAATTCTTCGGCATTCATATAAATCATTTAGCACAAATTTTTTTGATCAACATGACATTAAAGTGGTATTACATGTATATGTTTTACAAAATTGATAGTTTTTCAGTCATCCAATGTGGTTTTTGGTTTCTTTAACTATGATCACACCCTTCCACCCCCTTCCCTTCAATCTTTTTGTCGATGGGTTGACATCATGTTGTCAACTAATGACATTCGCACCTTGGCTAACATGGTCATTATCGATCCCACCCAAATACTTTGGGTTTTTCAAGTTGTTTCATCTCGTGAGGTGGTTACAATGGTAGTAGTTCAAGCAAAGGAAGGACTTTATCACGATTGGCACCCAACATACATGTTTCTTTTCCTTGCCAATAAAGGTTTTGGGTGCTTACACTAACAAGTGAACAATTTTTTCACCAATATGCTAGCATGGTACAATTAGCAAAGGGCATTGGTGGCCCTCCTTTGGCAATTCTATGTGCTTTTTATAGGCAAAGGAGTGTCCTTAGCCTTGCAAAAAACACGAGGTGTTTTTCTTCTGAAGCACGTCATCATTGAAAGTGACAATTCTTTTAGGCTTAATATGCTTTCAGGTTTGCCTTCCTTTTCCTTCTCCAATATGGTTCTTGCAACTTGTGGGGGCTTTGGAACATAATTTGTTCGTTAGCCCCTTTCTAACCCCCTTTGGGTTTTTGCACTTATGACTTGGACTTGGGTGTTCTTTGTTTGTTTTTGCTTTTTTCCCTTTGTTGAATGCTTTGTTTAATAAAGTTGACCAGGGTTTCATCGTCATCAATTTTCCAAATTTTGAGCCTCAAAAAGTAAAACAAGAATATCTATTGTTGCTTTTTTAATTTTGTGATGTTGCCACATTGGTGACCATTGTGGATACAAGGAATCAGCCAAATTTGGCTATAGGTCAAATTGGAACATAGAAAAATTTAAGAATCCTACTATATTTTGGCAACTTGCTAGACCTATTGTCTAAATATGACAACTTCAAGAAAAAAATCCTTGAAATCTGATTTTCTTTTGTGGGTCACAAGTAGTTGAAGATTAAAAAAAAAGAAGAGGGCATAAAACTCATTGTGGATTCCTACTAGTTTCTTCACTTTAGTCTTGGAATCTATCCAGAGTCCAGACTTGTCTCAATTATGAATGTTAACACATATCCAAGTTGCAGAATATTGTTTGTCAAGTATGTCAACGGAGATCTAAGTTGCAAGAATATTGTTGGCAGGCTCTACCGAGTTACAGAGAACCCAACTATTGATATTAATGCAAATCCACATGGGGCCAGGGATTATAATTTTTTTCAATTTTGTGACATAGCCATAGTGGCAACCATTGACAAGAGGAAACAGCCAAATTTGGCTAGACATCAGAGAGGACAGTAGACATTTCCTAGAATCCTGCTATCTTTTGGAGACCTCCAAGAACCCAATGTCTACATATATGGTGACTTCCATACTTTTCTCCTCAGAATGTGGTGAACTAAAAGACAATTAAAAGGAATCTTTAAAAAAAGTGATGAGTAAATGTGAAGTTTCACACATTTTTTTTGGCTATATGGAACCTTGCAGATCTGAACCAGCCAGCACCAAGCAAATTTTAGATATCTATGCAAATCCACATGGGACCAAGCAATATAAAAGTGGCACAGAGCATATTATTTTATTCCTCTACCATTTTTCCTCTCCTTGAGCAAGTAAATTTCCAACTAGTAGATTGTTTGCACAAATATCAGAAGGGTGAGAAAAAGTGGAAATAATCTTGATTATGCAAACATTCATCCCATAACACCTTCAAATGTAATTTTCTCATTTGTAAGTGAGTAAAATCTATTTGAGGCTTCCCACCTAATTCTCAAATGAGTTGCACTGATAAGAATTCAAAATAGATGCAACATCAAGTGAAAGATATGATTATCTCTTGTCACTTGATATTATTTCAACTTCATTATTTTCAAATGATCATTTTCTATTGCAGCTCATGTAGCTAGTTTCTTTCAAAACGTCAGCTAGTACATTGCCTCAAAGATTGGACCCTAATCCTTGGATATAAATTTTTTGAAAGCTATCAAAAGTAGGAACTATGTTTTTCCAGAATTCACAAATCAAAACAAGGTATATGAGAAAATGGTGTTCAAAATTATCATAGTGAGAAATGTGTCGAGTTAGAATACTGGATGAAGTGACATTCCATTTCAATAGCACCAAGAAACAGAATTCCAATGACATATCACATGTAGAAATGTGGGTTCAAAACCATAACTATATAATACATGAGGAATTCATAGAATTTCACATGTATCACATATCCAGTGTTTGGTAGAGCTCACAATAACATATCCCACAAAAAGCATAGAACATCTGGAGATGACAACATTGACAACTAGCGAATCAATGATGAATATAGCCTAGAATTTTCAAGAGAATCCAAACCCTAAACCCTAAAATCCACACATGCAAACCAGTGTTGATTGGTTCTTTGATTTTTCAAATAATCACTGGTTCATGTCTACAAGCAATTCCTGTCTGTAAGATTTGTTGCAGTTGATTTCACCATGATACAAGACTATATAAGACTACTAACAAATGCCACATGAAGATACCCAGTACAACTTTTGCTGCACACAAATTGTCCACCTTGCTGCAATCTTTTACTTCAGCTCTAT
>Ga0116231_10013257_pt1 | contig 11671 bp, 11 predicted proteins | sample S1TSphgellanicum_2_FD_89695 | JGI IMG/M metagenome (GOLD analysis project Ga0116231, IMG submission 89695) | Host-associated microbial communities from peat moss isolated from Minnesota, USA - S1T2_Fd - Sphagnum magellanicum MG | ecosystem: Host-associated > Plants > Peat moss > Unclassified...
GTGGAGCTATCTGCCGATCCATTTCACGGACGCGTATTTCGAAGCCACCTCGGGACTCACGACCACGGGCGGTACGGTCTTGTCCGGCCTCGAGCTGCTGCCGCGCTCGATCAATCTGTGGCGCCACCTGCTGAGCTGGATCGGCGGCATGGGCATCATCGTGCTCGCGGTTGCGATCCTGCCGCTGCTCGGGGTCGGCGGCATGCAAATCTATCGGGCCGAGATGCCGGGGCCGATGAAGGACAGCAAGCTGACGCCGCGGATCGGCCAGACGGCCAAGCTCCTCTGGGCGGTCTACGCGGGCCTCACGCTGTGCTGCATTCTGTCGCTGAAATTGGTGGGCATGCAGTGGTTCGACGCGGTTTGCGCCGGCTTCTCCGCGCTCTCGCTGGGAGGATTCTCGAACTACGATGCGAACATCGGCCATTACGATTCGGTGCCGATCGAGCTCGTGTTGAGTGCCTTCGAAGTGCTTGCGGCGCTGAATTTCGCCACGCACTATCTCGCCTGGAGCCAGCGTGGCGTGCGCGCCTACTTCCGCGACTCGGAGGCAAAAGCCATCTTCGGCGTGCTGCTCGTCAGCTGCCTCGGAATGGCCGGGTTTTTGCTGCTGAAGGGCACCTATGCGGACTTTCCGACGGCGCTGCGCTATGCGACGTTCAACGTGATTTCGATAGCGACCACGAGCGGGCTGCACAACCAGGACTACTCGCTCTGGCCGACGTTTGCACCGATTTGGATGATCTTCCTCTCCTGCTTCGTCGCGAGTTCCGGCTCCACGGGTGGCGGCATCAAGATGATCCGCACCCTGATACTCGCGAAGCAGGCGAACCGCGAGTTGAACCAGCTCGTGCATCCGAATCTGGTCCGCCCCTTGAAGGTCGGGGGCAGCGTGATCGCCAATCGGGTCGTGTTCGCGATTCTCGCCTTCGTGTTTCTGTATTTCATGAGCCTCACGACCTTGATCTTCGTACAGCTCGCGAGCGGCCTCGACTTCATCACCGCACTGTCCGCAATCGTCGCCTGCATCAACAACGCGGGTCCTGGCTTGGGCGCGGTCGGTCCGGGCAGCAATTACGGAGTACTCAGCGATTTTCAAACCTGGGTCTGTTCGGCAGCGATGCTCTTGGGCAGGCTGGAGATCTTCACGATCCTCGTACTGTTCACGCCGACCCTGTGGCGCAAATGATCTAAGCCATTGATATCCTTGATCCAACGCGTCACCGAAGCGCGGGTGTCGATCGCCGGCGAAACGGTCGCGGCGATCGGTTCCGGTTTGCTCGCCTTGGTCGGCGTCCGACCCTCGGACGTCGAGCGGGATGCGGAGCGACTGCTCGAGCGCATCTTAAGCTACCGCGTTTTCGACGACGGGCATGGCCGCATGAATTTGAGCCTCAAAGATCTCGGCGGCGGCCTGCTACTGGTGCCGCAATTCACGCTCGCGGCCGATACCCACAAGGGCACCCGGCCCGGCTTCTCGACTGCTGCACCGCCACAGCAGGCAAGCCGTCTGTTCCTGCGACTGCAAGAGCGGGCGCAAGCCTCACACCCGGTGGTTGCAAGTGGCGTTTTCGGCGCCAATATGCAGGTATCGCTGGTCAATGACGGTCCCGTGACCTTTTGGTTGGAGAGCTGAAGCGGCGCTTCGCAGGCGGGGGCGGGTTTTGAGCTCCGCAGCCGCAAATGCGACCGAACGCGCAGGCCCCGCGGCCGGTCTACGTCATAATACGATTGGCGTATCATGACGGTATAAACCGGTTTAACCCGGAATCGGAGAAATACATGTTCGACTCAAAAATGTTGTTGGTGATCCTCGCGATCGCTCTGGTCGTCTTCGGCACGAAGCGCCTGCGCACCATCGGCTCGGATCTCGGTTCCGCGGTCAAGGGCTTCAAGAACGCCATGAACGAGGGCGAGACCGAAGAACAGATCAAGCAGCTGAAGCAGGAAAAAGACGCTGATTTCGCGACCGCGCCGAAGAGCGAAGTCGAAGTCAAAGTGCCGCCGAAGACCAACGCGTAAGAGCGATGTTCGATTTTGGTTTCTCCGAGATCGTGCTCACCTCGGCCATCGCACTCGTCGTGCTGGGGCCCGAGCGTCTGCCGAAAGTCGCGAGGCAGGTGGGTAACTGGATGGGTCGTGCCCGCGTCATGGCGCGACAGCTCACGGAACAGCTCGAACGGGAGGTCAACGCCGAAGAGTTGCTGAAGCAGCGCACCAAGCAGACGCCACCGGCGCCGACCGCGGCCGCTTACCCGACGCCCTTGTCGCCCGACCATTTTCCGCCGGATCCTTCTTCGCCCGCGCCCGCGCCGGTCGCGACGCCAACGGCACCAGCACCGCACCCGAATTCGCCGCTGATGATGCACGCGCGCGACCAGCCGGCGCCGGCGGCCGATAAACCCGCTCCCGAAAACCTGCCTAAGTCCGTCGATGAGTGAATCGGGTGAGGACCCGGGCGAACTGGCGGAGGGCACGCTGGTTTCGCATCTATTGGAGCTGCGCGACCGCCTGATGAAGGCGATGATCGCGGTGCTGATCTGCTTCATTCCCTGCGCGATCTACATGAACCAGCTGTTCACGTTCGTCGCCCAGCCGCTGATCCACAAGTTGCCCGTGGGCGCGAGTCTGATCGCGACCAGTGTCGTCTCGCCGTTCATGGTGCCGTTCAAGCTCGCGTTCGTGATCGCGATCGGCATGGCGATACCCGTGATCCTCTATCAGGCTTGGGCGTTCGTGGCGCCCGGCCTCTATCGCCACGAGAAGAAATTGGCCATACCGCTGCTGCTCTCCAGCGTGCTGCTGTTCTACACCGGCGCCGCGTTCGCGTATTACCTGGTTTTTCCCGCGATGCTCGGGTTCTTCGTCGGTACCACGCCGACCGGTGTGCAAATGATGACCGACATGGGCAGCTATTTGGATTTCGTGATGATATTGTTGCTGGCCTTCGGCGTTGCCTTCGAGGTCCCCGTGGCCACCGTGCTGCTGGTCTGGACGGGCTTCGTGAAGATCGCGACCTTGAGCAAGAATCGGGGAATGGTATTACTCGGAATCTTCATCGTGGCCGCGTTCTTGACGCCGCCGGATGCGGTGTCGCAAAGCTTCATGGCCGTACCGATGTATCTACTCTATGAAATCGGCATCGTGATGGCGCGGTTGCTGCTCAAGGACAAACTCGCCGCCCGGGCGAAGGAAGAAGCCGAGCGCGAGGCCAAGGCTTAGTGAGTGCCACGTTCTTCGGTCATCCGCGTGGCCTCGCCACGCTGTTTTTCACGGAAATGTGGGAACGCTTCACCTACTACGGGATGCGGGCACTGCTCGTCTTGTTCCTCGTCGCGGCCGTCTCGTCCGGCGGCTTCGGCATCGACGATAAGACCGCCACGGCGATCTACGGACTCTATACGGCGGCCGTTTATCTCGCCGCCCTGCCCGGCGGTTGGATCGCCGACCGGCTGATCGGCGCAAGACGCGCGGTTCTGCTCGGCGGGCTGACGATCGCGCTCGGCAACGGACTGCTCGCGCTGTCGAGCAATCCTGCCGGCTTCTATCTCGGCCTGGTCGTCGTCGTCATCGGTGTCGGATTGCTCAAGCCGAACGTCAGTGCCATGGTCGCCGACCTTTACCCCGAAGCCGGTGCCCGCCTCGACGCGGGCTTCACGCTGTTCTACATCGGCATCAACGTCGGCTCCTTCCTGGGTCCCTTGGTCACGGGCGCCGCCCAGGAGCGCTACGGTGCGCGTGCCGGCTTTGCCGCCGCCGCGCTGTTCATGGGCATCGGCGTCCTGCAGTACGTCCTGACACGGCGTTATCTCGGCACGGCCGGAATCTACAACCGCAACACGCTGCAGGCGGCGCAACGGACCCGGCTGTGGCTGCGGCTCTGGGTCGGTCTGGCGATCTTTGCGGCAGGGTTGGCCGCCTTCGCGCTCGGCTGGATCGTGCTCGCGCCGGTGACCTTGGCGCATTACGCGGCGGCCTTGATCGTCGGCATGTCGGTGCTGTACTTCGCCTTCTACTTCCTCTTCGGCGGCCTCTCGCGCGAGGAACGCCGGCGCGGCATCGTGCTGGTCGTGCTGTTCCTCGGCAGCGCCGCATTTTGGGCCGGTTACGAGCAGGCCGGCTCCTCCTTGAATCTATTCGCGGAGCGATATACCGACCGAACTATCGCTTTGCTGCACTTCACGATTCCAACCGAGTGGTTCCAGTCGCTGAATCCTTTCTACATCGTCGTGTTCGCGCCGGCCTTTGCCTGGGCCTGGGTGGCGCTTGCGCGCCGCCACCTCGACCCGTCGGTGCCCGCTAAATTCGCGATCGGCGTGATCCTCATGGGCTCTGGTTTTCTGTTGATGGTGGCCGCCTCGACGCTCGTGGCCGGCGGCTCCAAGGTCTCGCCCAACTGGCTGATCTTCACCTACCTGCTGCACACTTTCGGCGAGCTGTGCTTGAGCCCGGTGGGACTGAGCTATTTCACCAAGCTGACGCCGAGACGTTTCGTCGGCCAGATGATGGGCATGTTCTTTCTGTCGATTTCGCTCGGCAACCTTGCCGCCGGCCTGATCGCCGGAGAGTTCGACGCGGACAACCTGGCCGCCATGCCGGGACAATATCTGCACATCGTCTATTTCGCGGTCGGCTTGGGCCTGCTGCTCTTGGGGCTCAGCAAGCCGGTCAAGAAACTCATGGGCGGCATGCGCTAGCGCCGCCGGACGATGATCTCGACCTTGCCCTTCGGTCCCACGAACCACGAGCCCAAGATGCTGACGAGACTGACCGTTGCCGCGGTCCAGAACGCAGCCCAGAATCCGGCGACGTGCATTCCGGGCAGGATCCAGGCGACGAGGGCAACCATGCCGGCGTTGATGATCAACAAGAAGAATCCGAGCGTGATCACGGTCATCGGCAAGGTCAGCAGAATCGCCACCGGCCGCACCACCGCGTTGACCACGCCCAACAGCAAGCCCGCGAGCACGAGGGTCGCCGGCGTGTCGATCGCCACGCCGCTCACCCACGCCGTCGCCAACCATAGCCCCAAGGCAGCGATCGCGGCACGAACCAGGAAGCCCTGCACCTCAGCAAGTCCTCAGAGTCAATAATCCAGGCCGGGCAAGGGGGGATCGACCGGCGGCGGCGGCGCCTGCGGCTTCTTCGGCTGCGGCGGATTCTCGAGGGTCACCTTGATGCGCGCGAGCCAACGCTCCCAGCACGAGCGCATTCGGGCATAGGAGGGATTCCAAGATTCGCCTTCCGGGATGCCGGAACCCAGGAGCCGCAGCGACGTCAGCATTTCGCCGGGGCGCATGTCCAACAGGAAATCATCGACGATTGCGCTGTCGCTGGGCGGCAAACCGGGACCGTTCAAATAAATGAGCCGCAGGCGGCGGTTGACGTCGAAGATGTCGATGTGCGCCTCGCGCCCGCCGGCACCGGGACGACCGAGGCGGTACACGCCTCCCTTGCGGGCGTCGATCTCGGCGTGACCTCCCGACCAGATCGCGATCAGATCGGCATCGGTCAAGGCACGCCAAACGCGCGCGATCGGCGCCTCGATCTCAACGAGGTGGGCATAGCCGCGGGTACCGGAACGGCGCGCCGGACGGGAAACACTCATAAAAAAGTCCATCTCATGGGAATGCTAGAATCGCCGATTAGAAGGGGAACATCCATGGCGTATCTCGATATCGTGACCGTACTCGCAGTTCTACAGTTCATTGTTTTTGCGATGAAAGTGGGACGAGCGCGCGCACGCTACGGCGTCAAGGCGCCGGCGACGACGGGTAACGAGATCTTCGAACGGTACTTCCGCGTGCAACAAAACACCTTGGAGCTGCTGCTCGCCTTGTTGCCCGGATTGTACCTGTTCAGCCGCTACTTGAATCCGCTCTGGGCCGCAGTCCTCGGCGTCATTTACCTGGCGGGTCGCGAAATCTATGCGGCAACCTACGTTCGGGATCCGGCGAAGCGGGGCCTCGGGTTCGCCCTGAGCATGCTGCCGATCTTGTTCCTCCTCATCGGCGCACTCGTGGGCGCATTGCGGCAGGCGACCGGGTTCTGATTCGGGGCGGAATTCTGTTAAAGTTCTCGTGATTCGAAGCTGGGGTGGCCGAAAGGCCTGAGATGCTCGCGGAGCGCGCTCGCGTTCCCAAGGCGAACCCATAGAACCTGATCCGGTTAATACCGGCGGAGGGAGCGTCTTGAAAGTCCGTCACTCTATGGCACTCTTCTGTTGCCTCGTCGGTCGCGTCTTGGCCGATGATAAAGACCCACAGAACAGCTTGCAGGAAATCGTCGTCACGGCGACGCTGCATGCGATTGCGCAAACCGACTTTGCGGGCAGCGTCACCGTCTTGGACTCGCAGCAACTGCGCGATGCAGGTCAGCAGCATTTCGAGGACGTGCTGGCCTTGATCCCGAATCTCGACTGGGCTGGAGATACCTCGCGGCCACGCTACTTTCAGATTCGCGGCATCGGCGAACTGCAGCAGTACCAGGGCGCACCGAACCCGTCCGTCGGCTTCCTCATCGACGACATCGACTTCAGCGGCTTAGGGTCCGCGGCGACCTTGTTCGACCTCGATCGCATCGAAGTCCTGCGTGGGCCGCAAGGGACGGTCTACGGCGCCAATGCGCTCGGCGGACTCATCTACGTGAAGAGCGCCGCACCCGAGAATACGTTCGGGGGACGGGCCGAGGTCGATATCGGCGACTACAATACCCAGTCCTACGGGGCCGTGCTCACGGGACCCGTGCCGGAACTCGACTCCTCGTTCCGGCTCGCGGTGCAGCGGTACACGAGCGACGGTTACTACACCAACGCCTATTTGCACCGGGATACCGACGAGCGCGACGAACTGACCGTGCGTGCGCGGTGGCGCTTCGAGCCCTCCGACGATTTGCGTGTGGACATCTCCTTGCTGCGCGCCCAGATGGACAACGGCTACGATGCGTTTTCGATCGACAACTCGCGCATCGTCGCATCCGATCAGCCCGGCATGGACGTGCAAAACTCGAATGGCTTCTGCGCGCACGCCGAATACGCCGGCTGGAGGCCGGCAACCCTGACCGCGATCGCGACCTATGCCGACTCCGTGATCCACTACAGTTATGACGGCGATTGGGGCAATCCGATCCTCTGGGCGCCGTACACCGATCAGTACGAAGAGGCACAGTATCGCTACCGTTCGACCCGCAGTCTCGAGCTGCGTCTCGGCGATACACCCGCGCATGGCTTCTCCTGGCTGTTCGGGATCTACGCGTTCCAGCTACGCGAGAGCCTCAGCGATACCAACACCGGGCTGTACGTCGACCCCTACGACTCGAGCCAGGATTCGCAGACTCTCACGGTGCTGAGCAGTGCGTTCGAATCGCGCAGCGGCGCTCTCTATGGGCAGATCGAAGGCGACGTCGGTCCGCGGCTGCGCTGGTCCTTGGGCGTGCGAGGCGAACGACAGACCGCGGATTACAATGACTTGACGACCAACCTCGGCGCGCCAAGCACGAGCAACGTGTTCAATCCGGCCTACGACCTCTGGGGCGGTCACGCCTCGCTCGACTGGGCGGTGGCGGACGGGCAGCATGTTTATGCGCTGTTGTCCCGCGGCTACAAGGCGGGCGGATTCAATCTGAGTCCGGGCCTGCCCGCGGACGAGCAAACCTACACGCCCGAGACCGACCTCAATACCGAGATCGGCTACAAGCTCGCGAGTCCCGGCGGGCGACTGCGCTGGGATACATCCGTGTTCTACATGCAGCGCGAACACGAGCAGCTCCTGACCGGCACGCAATTGGACCCCGACGACCCCGATACATTCATCTTTTACACCGGTAACGCCCGCGCGGGTTACAACGAGGGGGTGGAGAGCACGGTGGCATGGCTCGCAACGCACTCGCTGCAGTTCGGCGGCTCGCTCGGATTGCTGCGGACCGAATACAGCGGCTTCGTACAGAACGGCATCGTCTTGCCGAGCCGCTCGCTGCCGGACGCGCCCAATTGGCAGGCCGCCGTCAATGCCACCTGGCGCGACCCACGTGGGCCCTACTTGCGCATCGATGTGACCGGCATGGCCTCGTTCTATTACGACATGCCGCCCAATCCGACCGCTTCGAACAAGTATGGACTCGTGAACGCGAAATTCGGCTGGGAAAAGGGACGCTACGAGATCTATTGGTGGGGTCGAAATCTACTCGACAAGGCGTATACGGTGCGCGGCTTCTATTTCGGCGACGTGCCGCCGAATTTTCCCTCCCAGACTTACGTGCAACTGGGGGATCCGCGCAACTGGGGAGTGCACCTGACGGTGCGTTTCTAAAGTCTCCCGCGCTTCAGCGCATCGAGACCCGGGACAGGCGCGCGCCGACGCCGACCGTCTGCAGCCAATTCTTGACGCGCGTGGCGTCGGCGAGGCGCGTGTACTTGCCGAGCGAGTCGAGCAGCACGATGACGACGGAACGGCCCTCGATCACCGTCTCCATCACCAAACAGCGCCCGGCTTCCGTGATATAGCCGGTTTTCTGGATGACGATGTTCCAGGTGGGATTCGAGACGAGGCGATCGGTATTGTGGAACTCGACCAGGTGGCGATTGACGCGGACCGTGTAGTTCGGGTCCGTCGAAAAATCCCGGATCGTCGGATTGCGCGAGGCGGCAATCACCAGCTTGGCCAGATCCTCCGGGCTCGCGACGTTGTCGCTCGACAGGCCGGTGGGTTCGACGAAATGTGCCGTGGTCATCCCGAGAGCTCGCGCTTTCGCGTTCATGGCACGCACGATGGCGGGAATCCCGCCCGGATAATGGCTGCCGAGGGAGTGCGCAGCCCGATTCTCCGAAGCCATGAGCGCCAGATGCATCATGTCGCCGCGAGTCAGGACCGTCCCGACAGTGAGCCGCGAAAACGAGCCTTTGCCGTAATCTTCAGTGTCGGCCGTGACTTCGATGGGCTCATCGAGCGACTGGCCCGAATCGAGGACGACCAAGGCCGTCATCAGCTTCGTGATCGAGGCAATCGGCGCCGCCACGTCGGCGTTCTTGGACAACAAAACGGAGGAGCTGGCCGGATCGACGACCAGTACCGATGCCGAACGTAAATTCGGGTCGCGTTGCGCGACGTGGTTCACATGTGCCACCCGGGCCTCGGCATGCAGCGAGTTGAGACTTATGCAAACCAGCACGGCGGCTCGGATCAGCTGTTTTCTCGCGCGCGGGGCTAGGGTCATCTGGCTTGGCTCTATTGAACTTAACGGGCTTCAGATAAACATATGTCAATCAGACAATGTCGTGACTCAACCGTAACTTTACAGGTTGCGAGCCTTGCCGCAAGCGCTTTTTGAGCCTGAAACTTCTAGCGGCGTGCCGTCAGAGCCGCCGTCAAAGCCGTGCCGCGCGGCACCGTCGGGGACTTCAGCTCTTGCAAAGCTCGCCGCACATCGGGATCGGCGCGCGCGGGAACGTCGGTTTCCGCGCTTGCCTTGAGGTCGCGCGGCAGTTCGATGTCCGGAGCAATGCCCTTGTGGTTGATCGAGGCACCCGAGGGCGTGTAGTACAAAGAGGTGGTCAATTTGAGCGCGGTCTCGTTCGTGAGCGGGATGACCGTTTGCACGGAACCCTTTCCGAACGTCGTGCGTCCCATCAGCGTCGCGCGATGATTGTCCTTGAGTGCGCCTGCAACGATCTCCGCGGCTGAAGCAGAGCCACCATTGACGAGAATGACGATCGGCGCACCGAGCAGGATGTCGCCCGGCGTCGCGTCCATTTCGAACTTCGAATCGGGCGTCCGGCCTCTTGCGGTCACGATCACCCCGGAATCGAGGAATGCATCGGCAACGGCGACGGCCGCTTCGAGAACGCCGCCCGGATTATCGCGCAAATCCAATACCAGACCCTTGAGTGGGTCTTTGTTCCCCTTTTGCAGCGCTCGCAGCGCCGCATTCATTTCCGTAGCCGTCGTGTCGCTGAATTGCGCGATCCGTAGGTAGCCGTAGCCGGGTTCCGGGAGATCCGAACGCACATTGTGCAATTCCACACGTTGGCGCTTGATGGAGAACAGCAGGGGCTCCGCATTGCCGGCGCGCTCGATGCCGATCTTGACCGTGCTGCCATCCTTGCCGCGCATGCGACCGATCGTGTCGTCGAGGCTCGTCGTATTGACGGCCACGCCGTCGATCGTGACGATGACGTCGCCGGACTTGATGCCCGCGGCGGCGGCGGGCGACCCCTCGAGGGGTGCGATCACGACGATCTCGTCGTCCTGCAGCGCGACTTCGATGCCGACGCCCGAATACTCGCCGGAACTGCTGATCTTGATGTCGTCGTAATCCTCACCGGAGAGAAACGCCGAGTAGGGATCGAGCGAGGACACCATGCCGCGCACCGCCGCTTGCAGCAACTGGTGATCGTCGACCGGGTTGACGTAGTCCTGTTTGACGCGTTCCAGCACCTGGGCGAACAGTTGCGCGTCCTGCCACGGCATTGCCTCGCCGAGCGCGGGCGGCTTGTCGGCGAGCACGCCGCGCGCGAGGCCGAGTGAGAGGCCCAAGGCGGCGCCGATGGCGAGGTAGAGCGCATTGCGGGTTCTTGGCTGCATCGAGGATCGAAGCATAGGCTAAGGCTTGCCTCTGAGCCAGGCTTTGGTTTCCAGGGCCTTGCGACCTTGGCGGATCTCGAAATAGAGCCGCGCGCTGTGGCCGGCTGCATCGCTCAGTCCCGCGATCACATCACCTGGGGCAACCCGATCGCCGACCGACTTGTACAGCACTTCCGCGTGTCCATAGAGGCTGAGGTACCCGTCGCTGTGAGCGATGATCAGCAGCAAGCCGAGACCCGGCAGCCAGTCGGCGTACACCACGCGGCCCGAAAACGGGGCACGCACCTTGGCACCCTCGGTCGTTTCGATCACGATCCCGTTCGGCAAATCGTGAGGACCCGCGACCAGCCGTCCGGCGACGGGCCAGGGCAGCTTGCCTTTGAGCTGTGCGAAGTTTTGCAGAGTGTCCTGCGGGAACTGCTGCAGCACGCTTGCTAATTCCGCGAGCAGCGACTCCACCGCCTGTTCCTCGCGCCTCAGGCTCGCGAGTTGCTCGTCGGCGCTCTTGACTCGCGTGGCGAGTGCGTCGAGCGCGGCGATGCGCTCGGTTCTGTCGCTCTCGAGTTCGGCGAGCTGCCGGCGCCCCTCCTGACCCAAGGCCTCGAGGCGCGCGGTTTGCTGCTCGATCTCGGCCCCGATCTGTTGCAGCTGCTGTTGACGGGCGCGGATGGCGTCGATTTGCGCGGCGCGCTCGCGGCCGAAGTAGCCGTAATAGGTGATGAGACGGCCGAGAGCCGCCGCGTCGGACTGACTCAGCAACAGCTTGATCCCCTCCTGGCGGCCGGCCATGTAAGCGGCGAGCACTTGCGCGGCGAGCGCCGCTCGCCCGGAGTCGAGTTGCGCGCGGGTGCGCGCCTGGTCGGCGATGGACAGGCTGCGGCGCCGTTCGGCGGCAGCGACCGCCACACGCAAGGCGTCCAGGCTGCGACGCTTGGCGGTGATGGCGAGTTCGGCCTGACGCAGGCGCGCGCCCAGCGCATCCTGCTGCGCGAGTTCGGCGGCCCGCTCATTCGTCAAGGCGTCGATGCGGGCCCGCAGCGCGGCGAGTTTGGCGCGGGCTTGCTCGGAATCGGGCGTGCGCAGCGGCGCGCGCA
>Ga0116231_10013261_pt1 | contig 11666 bp, 4 predicted proteins | sample S1TSphgellanicum_2_FD_89695 | JGI IMG/M metagenome (GOLD analysis project Ga0116231, IMG submission 89695) | Host-associated microbial communities from peat moss isolated from Minnesota, USA - S1T2_Fd - Sphagnum magellanicum MG | ecosystem: Host-associated > Plants > Peat moss > Unclassified...
ACATTGCGCCTCCTTTCTCTGCAAATCTGAACTCTTCCTCTCCTCTTTCCACCAATCACAGAACACTCTTCAGAACTCCGACAAATTCTTTCTCCTCGCAAACAAATTGAGGAACCCAAAATTCTCCAATCTTGATAAACAACCCTAAAAGTTTTGCTTACATCCGAACTGTTGTTGTTGCTGGTGCCTGTTTGCGTTCCATCAGGACACTTGCCGTATCTGTGAAGACCTTCTTTCTCCTCCCACTAAAGAATGCAATTGCGAAAAAAAAATCCCTTGAAACTTGGTGGTTCTTCAGAGGCTAAAAAGGAAATACAAGCCCGGTGGACTCTGCAGAAAACGAATTCTGTATACACAACTGCCGATGTTGCAATTATCAGTGTCTGACTCACCTCTGACTCACTTCTGACACTTGCACATTCTTCATGTTCAAAATCGGTTCTCTCCTTCCTCATCACAGCAACAGGGATAATTTAGGAGGTGGCACAGGCACTTTTTTTTATTGACCAATCCATACACAGTGCATCTGCCAGACGCCCATTGCTACCTAAAAATCGTTCAAACACCCAAACAAATTTCTTTCAAAACACTTCTCACCGTCGCCTACACAATCTGTCGTTGTATTACCGTTGTGTTAATCGCTCTCACACAGTCTGCCATTGTGTTGATCGCTCTCAAACAATCTGTCGTTGTGTTACCGTTGTGTTGATCGCTCTCACACAATCTGCCGTCACTTAACAAACCTCAAACAAGTTTCGAGAACTTTCTTTAGTGTACATCTTAAGATAATGCAGGCACTGAACATGGCTCCACCGAAAACTGCAGATTATGGCGCGCTGCTCAAGAAGTTGAAGAAGGAGCTCAGCGAATCCACCCTTGCGTCGATTGACAAAAAAGCAAAGAAAGACCAAAAAACTTACTATCCGACCGACAGCCAGTTGCAACCTCTGGATGTGTGCGGTTACAAAGGATATATTGTGCCCCTCGCTTTCAGCTCTTCCATCGAAGCGAACCGATTTGTGCATAGCTACGTTGTGAAGAAAATCAAATTCCTGGAACAACATAACGAGATGCTGGCACCTTGTATTCATTTTTTTCGAATTTACAAATTCATTTTTAAAAATTATGTTTTCATATAGCCATTCATTTTTGTTTGATTCTTGTCATTCTAAGAAATGTAAAGTTACTCATGGACGCCTTGCACATAATGTATGTGGACATTGAAGTTGAACTCACGATGTACGCAGGCACAAGCTTGATTCGCAAAGTTGTGCTTGCCATTTTAGCACCATACCAAATGGTTTGGTTTTTGGTTGAATTCAACATCATCAATGCTATCATATGGTCAGACCTTTTTTTTTGACCAAGAGAAAAATTGCTCGAAAACCTGCAAAATAATGATGACACAACTTTAAGAAGTGACCAAAAAAAAAAAAAAATCGATGCACCACGCAACAACATTGCCAATGTCCCCAACCTAAACGTGTCACCATTGAACAAAACAAACAAGGTTGAAGGGGACAAAACGTGGTTCACCAATGAAACAACAACATTATGTGTACACAATCACATGCATACCCACTGTGAACATTTATGTCAAGCAAAGCATCGACCCGTTAGGTAGATTTCAGCAGCATCGCACAAAACCACCATTTCATATGAAATCCGATGTGAAAAATTTTCAATCTTTTGAAAACCATTTCAAACTACATGTGATCTTTAGTAACCTTCGTAAGTACCTAGTTGATAGGTTTGAATGTAAACAAATAGCCACCCTACGAACCACTGGACCTAAAGGCTACAATAACTTACGAGGCAAACCTTCGTCATATTGCAAGTATTGGCTAGGATTTTTCAAAAATGTTACAAAATATTTTGACCAAAACAAATATGAATGAAGATGACTACATGATTGCAAGTCCATAAGACCATGTTGTAAATGCGATTAGTTACATTTATCGCAACCACATTAACAACTATGGTTTGCCATGATTATAGTTACAAAAGACATAGTTCTAGATCCAACAAGACACATGGTAACTTCATAAAATGCCATGTGTCACAATTTTTTAAAAAATAAAAAATGTATATATATTTCTTTCTAATCAAATTTTGCAATGCACTACCTTCTTAACCCAAAGGACCCAGCCTAAAAAGCTTAACCTAGGCCACCTAACTTAGAAAGCCCACTTTAGGCAACTTAACCTAAACACTAAAAAAGTTTCTTAAGTTCGGCAAGCCACCAAGATATTTAAGTATTTAAATGTTTAGGTGCCTAGGTGTTTAGGCTTGCAAGCAGGAGGACTTGAACTCCCCTACCTCCACTTTGGAACAAGTCCTCAAGTTAACTTAATTCACCTTAAGTTAATTTAATTTGATCTAGGTTAATTTAGTCTACTTAATAAGTTAGCCTTGACTAACATAAGTTAACATAAACTAACTTAAGCAAATCCTAACCTACATGTAGACCTACTAAATAATAAACTAATATAAACTAAGACTAAATTAAAATAAACTAAACTTTGACTAAATTAACATAAATTAAACTAAACACAATTGTTTAGGTTAAACTTAACCAAACTTGGCAAAACCTACCAAAATTAATATCATAATATTTTAGCCATTTCAACACATGTTCCTCGAATAATTAATTAATTTTGAAAAATTCATTTCAACAAATGGAATTTTTTAAATATTCATTATTTTCCTTCACAATATTTTTTTGATTTAAAAGACATAATTTTTTTTTAAATCAACATTTTTAAAAATAAATAATTAATGTTCAATGAACCAAGGTACTAGGGTATTAATTAGATTAAACTAGACAATAAATTTAATTAAATTTGGAAAAATTAAGTTAAATTATTAACATTAAAGTAAATTTTGGCAAAACCTAATCACATTTTTAGAAACTTAGATAAATTTAGCTAAATTAGGGTATTAAGGATAAACTTGGCAAAACTTAAATAAATTAGGGTATTGAAGCAAAACTTGGTAAAACTTGACTAAACATAGTTATTTAAGATAAATTTTGAAATAATTTAAACACATAACAAATAAATAATCGTTTATCGAGTTCTCCGATAAGGTCAATTAAATTAAGGGATCTTGTCATGATGGTCTACTTTGTTTTTTTCATTGGATTTTAGGAAAGTATGAAACCTATAATAATGACCATTCATCCATGGCATCTACATGTTAAGAATGCAAAATTGACATATAGAAAAATGAAGTCAAGAAGGCCCTGCTGAAAAATTAGCGAATGAGTTGTGGTTCTAAATTTGGCAAAATTTGACAAAATTTGACGAAACATGCTTATTTAGATTGAACTTGGTAAAATTGGGCAAAATTTAGCAAAATTTAACAAAACTTGGTTAAACATGGAGCCTTATTTTGGTTAAACTTGGTTAGAATTGGCAAAATTTAATAAAATTTGGCTAAACATGGCTATTTTGCTTAAATTTGGCAAAACATGGCTAAACTTGGTTAATTAAGATAAACTTGGTTACATTTGGCAAATTTTGATAAAATTTAAATAAATTAAACTAAATTAAATTATTGATGTTAAACTTGGCAAATTTGGCTAAGCATGGTTATTTATGTGAAACTTGGTTACATTTGGCAAAATTTGGCTACTTAAGTTAAACCTGGTTCCATTTGGCAAAACTTAAATAAAATTCAATTAAACTAAGGTATTGAAAATAAACTTGGCAAAAATTAGATAAATTAAATTAAACTAAGGTATTAAGGCAAAACTTGGCAAAAAATAACTAAACATGGCTAAACATGGTTATTTAGGTTAAACTTGGCAAAATTTAACAAAACTTGATTATTTATGTTAAAGCTAGTTACATTTGGCAAAATTTGAATAAATTCAACCACACAAAGGTATTGAAGAAAATTTTGGCTAAACATGGTTATTTAGGTTAAATTTGGCTGAATTTGCCAAATTTGGATAAATTAAGCTAAATTTTGGTATTGAAGCAAAACTTGGAAAATTTTGGTTAAACATGGTTACTTAGGTTAAATTTAGCTAAACTTGGATAAATTGGGGTAAAGTAGGGTATTATGGTTAAACATGGTTGCTTATGTTAAACTTGATTAAACTTGGCAAAACTTAAATAAATTGGGCTAAATTAGGGTATTGAAGTTAAACATGGTAAAAAAAGGTTGAACTTGGATAATTTAAACTAAACTAAAATATCAAAGCAAAACTTGGTTAAACATGGTTCTTTAGTTTCAAATTGGTTAAACTTGACAAAACTTGGAAAAGTAAACATGACTATTTAAAAATTAAACTTGGTTAAACTTGCCAAATTTTGGATAAGTTAGGCTAAAATAAGGTATTAACGTTAAATTTAGTTAAATTTAGTTAAACATGGCTACTTATGTTAAACATTAATAGACTTGGCAAAACATGGCTAAACTAGACCACTTAGGCTAAACTTGGTTTGATTTGGGTTAATTTTTCTTCAATTTGGCTAATTTGGATTTTGTTTTAACTAGCTAAAATTAACTAAACTAAGGTAAACTAAATTATTTATATTTTGTTAGGTTAAAATTAAGATAATTAAATGAAGTTAAATTAATTTTAAATTATACTAAATTAGGTTAAATTATGTTATTTAATCTAAAGTAAAGTAAAGTAAATTAAATTGTGTTAAAATAAGTCAATATAAGTTATAATAAATTAAACTAGACTACTTAAACATTTGTTGGTCCATTTCAAACTAAATTGAATTTGGTTATACTATTTCAAATTCAAATATTGCTTCAATATGAATACACCAATTGTGTAGTCATATTTTAGTCATAATACTTTTAATTTTAATTATAGTCGTATGTGTAATGATGTAGTTATAATTTTGACCATAGTTATTAAAATGGTAATGACTAAGGGCCACTTATGACTACATGATTATGTTTGAACATTAGTCACTAGATGTCGTAATCATAAAAACCACATTTTGGCATTGTGTAATTAAATGACTAAATGACATGTGGAATTTTTGATATTTGAATTCCAAGTGTACAAATTAATTTGTTGACTAATAGGTTGCTAAAAAAAGGTTATTGTAACTTAATAGGTAAATTAAGTTAAGTAAGCTTAATAGGTTAAATTAAACTAGGTAAGCCTATGTACATTGGTAACCTAGCTTATATACTTAATTAATTGGCCTAAATTATCAATAGGTAGTAATAGGCTAGTTTATTAGACATAGATAGTAGGTTAGGTTATGAAGGTTAAACTTAGTTAGGCTATGTAAACTAGGTAGGTAATTGGTAGGTTAGGTCATTAATTAATTAGTAGACTTGGTAGTAGGTAGTAAGTAGGATAGGTAGTAGGTAAGTGAATTATTTTATTGTGTGGATAAGTGATTATGTTTTTATATTAATTAATTATGCTAGGTAATAGGTAATAAATAAAATAGGTACTACATATTTAATTTTTATAATTACATTTTTTATTTTTAATATAATATTTAGTTATTATAATTCTAATATTCAATTATTATAATCATATTATATCTTTCTTGAACAAATGAAAAATTGCCACGTGTTTTATGGCCATTGGCTTTTTAAACTACCACATGGTTAAATCCAAACCACCCATCAATGGGACATTCGGTAGCATGTGACTATCCCAAATGTCACAAATACAATTACAAAATGGGGTTTCAGATCATACTAAGGATCATCCATGCCAATAGATGAAAAATTATGGCCTAGTCATAAGGTTTGTGACTGCACTTTCAACTTCATGGCCATGTCATGTCTTTTGCAACCATCTTATGGCACTTATATGAGGCAACTAGTTTATTTATAGTCACATGTGTCCATATGACTACAAATGAATCACAAATTCAATCATTGATTTTCAAATTTCTTCTAATATCACATGGTTAACTTTCCTATGAGCTAATCTAACTCCATCAAAAATTTGAATAATTGGTGATTAGTAACCAAAATAATTCAGCTATCATAAAGATAACATTTGAATGATCATACATCCCAAACAATTGCAAAACACTTCCCTTCACATGAGTTGTATTTGGCATTTGTCTTATTATTGAACCGATTGGCATATGCCACCACATTTCAACCATCATCATCTAGTTGGGTAAGTATAACACCCAACCTTAAACTATTTTTATTAATGTGTAATTGAAATGGTTATCCCTGGATAGCTTTCAATTCTTGAAAAGTTTGCTCTTGTCCTTCACTCCAAATGAATTCCTAATCAATTTTTGTTAATTGCATCATAGGTTTGGCTATGCTACTAAAACCTTTCACAAACTTTCGATAGAAGTTACACAAGCCTTCAAAAGCTCATAATGAATTACATCTGTAGGTTGGGGAACTTGTGAAATAGCCTTAACCTTGGTTTTTTGAACGTTTAATCCACTTCGATAAATCATATGACCCAAATATTCCACTTGAGTATGAAAGAATCAACAATTGGGTAGACGAAGCTTAAGGTTGTGTTCTTTAAATCTTCCAAACACCTTCTACAAATGATGCATGTGATGTCCTAGGGTTAGGCTAAAAACAATGATGTTATCAATGTAGGATTTGGAAAAACCAAGACCTGCTAACATTTTTTTATCCATGACCCTTTTAAACTTTGCAAAGATGTTCTTCAAACAAAATGGCAAAAACTTCCATTTATACAAACAATCCTTCCTATGATGATTGATTCCCCAAAATGTTGTTTTGACCTTATCACCCTTCCTCAATGGCAATTGATGGTAGCCATACCTCAATCCAAAGTACTAAAAACCTTGGCTTGACCAAGGGCATCAAAAATCTCCTCTAGTAGGGGCATGGCATATTTGTCCAAATAGGTCCATTTATTCACTAAATGGTAATCCCCACAGATGTTGTGACCGATCCAATTAGTCAAAGATGTTTCATATTGTTTACCAACATAGTTGAATGTTCAACTTGGAGACATCGTTGATGTTGGGAATATTTGGTAAATGACCACCTAGTTGAAAAATGCTTTTGAACAATTATATAGCAATATAATAGACAAGTCGACTGAATTGGTAATTTCCATAATTTTATTTTTAAATTAAAAAATTCGAGTTGAAACATAATTACAAATGTTATGTAATTAAAACTTTTGGTTACAAAAAGGGGGATTTTACTAATGTCCAATGGCCTAAATTCCTAAATCTAATCCTACCATCTTAATGGCTAGGATTTTTGGTCAACTAGTCCACACCTCAATTGCAATCCAATGACCAAAATTCAATCACCAATGTGGGAAAAAAATTGGAAAAAAATCTAAATTGTTAAAAAATGATGATTTGATTTTGGTCGTCATCTCAATGGTTTGGAGTTTTTGGTCGACATATCCACATCTTGGTTGTAATTTGACGACCTATGTCCAGTTGCTTATGCAAAAATAAATTGAAAAGAAAATTGGACCATTAAAAAATGGCAACCTAAATTTGGTCACCATCTTAAAGGCTAGGGTTTTTTTGTTCAACTAGTCCACACCCCTATCACAATCTAGCAACCTAAATTGAGTCGCTAGTGTGGAAAAAAATTGAAATTGTTTCTTACTATTAAAAAGTTGCAACTAGATTTCAAGTGCCATCTTAATGGTTAAGATTTTTTGGTTGACATATCCACTACCTAATTGGCAACCTAATCTAGTTGTTAATGTGAAAAAAAATTGAAAAAAAATCATGAACATTAAAAAATGGGGACTTAATTTTTGTTGCCATTTCAATAGCCAAGATTTTTTTGTCAATTAGTCCACACCTTAATCATAATTAGGCGATCTAAATATGGTCCCAAGTGCGAAATAAAAAATTGAAAAAAATTAGGACCATTGAAAAATGGCAACCTAATTTCAATCACCATTTTCAATCACAATTGGTCCATAACCCAATCAATGTCCAAAGACTGAAATTTGGTTGCAAATTGATTTATTGATGAATTAATATACATATTTATAAATAATGATTTAATTAATTAATAATTAAACTTATATGTACAATAACCGGAATTATATTTTTATTTTAAGAACATCTGGTCAATATTCATTTGACCCACTAAACTAACAATGACATGACAATTGACACAAAAATGGCACGTCATATTGGTTTTCACAACCTTGGTTCTTACTTTGCAATATGGGTATATCTTGCGTCATGGATGGAACTTTATGGATGAACTACCAATGAAAACATGTTGTAGATTTATTATTCAAATAGGTGGGGTCCATATTAGGTGCAATACACACATGATAGAACATTGTTACTTGATGGGCCTTCTTTATAAGACTATTTAAAGTGAATTTGTTTTTGAAAAAATGAACTATGATTCAACAAAAGACTTTTGTGCATCTTTGTCTAATGTTTTTTCCTAAATTTTTGTAATTTGTTGGCTTTGCCCATAGGAAGAGACTATATGCATCAATGCAAGATTTAGGGATAAACTTTTGGTTCAATCATGATTATTATGATTATAATGGTTTAACATCCATGATGAAAATTTTAGTACAAAGATGGATTTAGGTATGTTTTTGAGTGATGTAAGACCATTTTCACCATGATACAATAACTTTAATGGGTGAAAACATGGTCAAAGGAGCCAAGGGTACCAAAGGTAAAAGTCATTTACCAAGGTGCACATGACACATGTTATTTTTGTGTCGGTTTATAATTTATAACTTTATGTTTTGGAAATCTAATTTAACACTTCTGTTAGATATAAATACATTTTGACTAAAAATTGATTTCTTATGATATATATTATGTATTCATGCCCTTTATCACATAAATATGAACAACTTTTATTAATACCACATTTTCAAAATCCATAATTTTTAGGGTCAATAACATGTTTGAACCAAGTTTGTTCAAATTTGTGATTAAAAAAATTTCATTAATTCAAGTCCTTTTGCCTTTTTAATCATTAATGTTGAAATCCTCTTCAATTTTTAGAAGGAATGGTGCACATTTTGTAGAAAAAAAGGATGTTTGAAAAAAAAAAAAAATTGTACACTCTCAAGATTTGAATGCTTTGAACATGCAAAAACATTTTTTATTTGTGTCAAACTTTAAGGATATAAACTTTGCAATAAATGAAAAAATTTCAAAAATTGTTGTGCTTCCCTTGTGATATTTCAAACATACAAATGTGTAGTTTTAAGGAGTGTTCATTCACTTGGGGGGCTCTTTTGAATGTGTTTTTACCTGGGCAACACTAATTTTTATTTAAAGATGGTGATAATTCATTTATACCACCACCATTTGATTCAACCTTTGAAAACCAAACTTGATCCAATGAAAATATCATTTTTGCCCTCCAAAATACTATCATTCAATTCAATAACAACATCATGGCCTTTGAATCCAAGTTTATGACATCTCATTGCCCTTTCAAAGGAGAACCAATGGAATAATTAGCATCTTTAGTTGTTCTAAATATTCATTAATAGGTGCTGTATTAAAGTGGGAAACATATTTTTTCATTAAAAAAGAATTTCAACTTTGTTACAACTTCCTACACATAGCCAAGTCCTAGTCACAAGGATGGTTAGAGAAGCTTGAATGTTTTTTGTGATGAGGTGTGTGGAGATTACAATAAAGAAAAATGTATTTCTTGTGTTGATAAACCTTTTTGAAACAAAGTGGAGGATCTTAAACATAATGCCACAAATGTTTACATGGGTATTTGGTTACATTGAATGAATATACGAACTAATTTGATGAATACGTTCTATTGAAAATAGTGAACCTATTCAAGTTGAAGCACTTGATGCATTGTAGTTTTACCTTCATCAATTGTTGGTTTGAGTTGAAGAAAGTGCCAAGGTGGGCAAACATGCAATAAGACCTAAAAAACCTTGTTTTAAAAATAATCCTTGGCAATTTGATGTCAAAAGATTTTTAAAATTCATGTTATATAATGTGCAAATCATGGCCACAAGTTGTTTAATTGCCCATAAACATAAACGTGTAATCATATCATGTATGATCAAGGATCCAACATGTTTCAAATTCAACCAAGCCATCGTTGTTCGGAAGTTCTAATGAACAATTCATGTTACAAATCACCAAATCTACACTAGAAGATTGATTATTTGATTTGGACATAAATGAATATTTTGCTTGGAACCTAGGGATTTTCGAAATCCAACCTCCACTTCTTTTTCTCCAAGTAACATGGCCAAGACATGCATCATTGATGGACATCTTGGTGGTATTATGTGCACACATAATAGTGCCACATTGATCACACATTGTATTTGACTTTCCAAATTTTGTCGATGTTTAGATTTTAGTTGATTAGATTTTGCAACATCTTCTTTTCATGCAAAAACCATGCCTACAAACTATTTTAACATTAGTTTCACAACAATGGAAAATGGAAACATATGTTAGATTTTTGTAGTGATGAATTCAACCAAAATTTATTTTTTGTTTGATGCAACTTTTCAAAAATTCAACCAAAACATAACACATTAAAGATTCATGTTCAATATTTTACAAATAAATATTGTGTTTTTTGTGGTGCAAAAACATTTTAATAATGAGTTAGTGATATACAAGTTAAAATGCAGAATGTATATAGCATAAGGTTTAATAAGTGTCAATTTGTAAGACAAAGTCCATGATTTGTTATGTGACCCATGATACCACAATGTTATAACAAATGTGTACAACGACAAAAAATTGATTTGGCACTTACCCATTCAAGAAGGTAAATTTTGTCTCTTCACAATGTGAAATCAATGTTTTTTATATCTCCAACAATAGGACATTATAGCTATAAACATCAACTTTGTCATTGAGTTGACCAAAGGTTGCATATTTTGGAACCAAATATCCCTTATATGGACATGATAAATCCAATTAAATGGCTAACTCTCAAACTTGTTGATATTCAAATTGGGACAAAACCATACATGCAACAATTTCACAATTTCAAGAATAAAAACTTATATTATTTTACACAAAGTTTGATGTTGGGTTTTTTTTATAAAAAAAACTTACCTTGTTCCAACAATATGAAATGTGGTCATGTGACTTTCATCATTTGGGAATAATCTTGTTAATCCAAAGTCTAAAATCTTGGCATTTAATTGTTTGTCCAAAAGAATGTTAGGTGATGATGTCTCGATGTATAATTTGTTGATGTGAATTTTCATGAAGATAACTAAGGCCATCAGCTATTCTCACACATATGTTAAAACATCTTGACCAATCCAATTGTAAATAGTTGTTTCTTACATGATGATTAATAACATAATTTGCATATTAACATACCTTCAATTAAACTATTTGATCAAAACATGAAGGTGAACAAGTTGTTTTGACATAAATAACTAAAGAGTATTTATTTCAATGGTTTTCATAATTGTACATGTGAAAACTTCATAATGGGATTAAAAAGTGACCATACCCCATAAAGCTCTAGCAAGATTTTGGTTTTCCACAAATTCATAAACTAGTTGGTCCCTTCTGGGACCTGGAGTGGAGGTAGGCCTAACACCGTCTTTTATTGACTACGTCCGTCTCTTTCTGAACTAGAGTAGTACAGTAGCCTCCCGCCTAAGTACACAACTTGAACCTGGGAGGATTGTGCGTACTTAGCCGGTAGGTGCGCACTTTAGATGAATCACTTAGTCCGTCCGTCTGACACAG
>Ga0116231_10013262_pt1 | contig 11665 bp, 9 predicted proteins | sample S1TSphgellanicum_2_FD_89695 | JGI IMG/M metagenome (GOLD analysis project Ga0116231, IMG submission 89695) | Host-associated microbial communities from peat moss isolated from Minnesota, USA - S1T2_Fd - Sphagnum magellanicum MG | ecosystem: Host-associated > Plants > Peat moss > Unclassified...
CATCAGGCTGTAACCCTTCAGCAATTGTGCAGTGCGCGATTATGTGAAATCCTAATCGCGTACCCTTATGCCTTGCAATCCGGACATTCTGAAAAACGTTCCTCTCTTCGCTTTGCTGGATGAGGAAGAAGCCGCCGTGCTGGCCAGCCAGGTGGAATTGAAGCAGTTCGCGGCGCGCCAGCGTATCTACAAAACCGGCGACCTCAGCGGCCAGGCTTACATTCTCTTATCTGGCTCGGTTCGCGTCAGCATCGTCGATGAAGACCAGCAGGAAGTGGTGATTGACGAACCGGCCGAAGGCGAATTTTTTGGATTTGCGTCCATGCTGGACCAGACGCCGCATCAAACGAATGCGTTCGCGGTGGAGGCAAGCGAGTGTATTGAGGTGGACCGCAACGACATTGCCGTTCTGCTGCAGCGCAAGCCGCACGCCGGCATGGACATGCTGGCCGTTCTGGGGCGGCAGTTTCACGCTTCCCAGCAACTGATCAAAGTGCGCAGCAGGCGCAATCCGAATGAAGTGATTGAAGACGAAATGAGCTTTGGCGACAGGCTGGCCGATTCCGTGGCGCGCTTCGGCGGTTCCTGGTCGTTCATTCTCAGCTTCGGTTTCGTGCTGGTGGTCTATTCCGGCATCAATATTTACTTGAAGCAAAGAGCGTGGGACCCATATCCGTTTATTCTGCTGAATTTATTTCTGTCGATGCTGGCCGCCATTCAGGCACCGGTCATCATGATGAGCCAGAACCGGCAGGATTCCAAAGACCGGCTGCGCAGCGAGCTGGATTTTGATGTCAACCGGCGCGCGGAAGCGGAAATTCAGGCTTTGTCAAAAAAGCTAAACCTGCTGGATGAGAAAATCGGCGATATCGAAGATCTGTTGCGCGGGAATTCAGCCGGCCCGAGAGGCTCCCATCTCGCGGAAATTCGCAAATAAAGCGAGTAATCCGAACGGCGAGTTTGGGTTTAAGGCTTAGTACCCGCGATTGCGGCATTTGTTGACATCGTAATAGCTATATAAGACGCTGGAATTACAGCAATTCTTCGCGCATTAAGCCCAAACCCTATGACAACTCAAACTCTACGGCCCATCATGACCCTTCCTTCGGACCAGGACGCCAGCGGCCGCACGCTGGGTAAGCGCGAAGTAGAACTGGTCACAGAGGCTATTTACAGCGGCACTTTGACCAGCACCAAAGGAACATTTGTCAGCCGTCTGGAAAAAGGTTTTGCCAGGGAAATCGGTTCGAAGTTCGCTTACGCCTGCTCTTCCGGCAGTTCCGCCATTCATGCCGCTATCTCGGCGATTGACCCGGAACCGGGCGATGAAATCATCACCTCTTCCATCACCGATATGGGCGCGCTGACTCCCATTCTTTATCAGGGCGCGATTCCAGTCTTTGCCGAGTCAGACCCGGACACACTGAACGTGACCGCCGAAACGATTGAGCCCTGGATCAGCGCGAAAACGAAGGCCATTGTGGTAACGCACCTTTTCGGAAATCCGTGCGACATGGATCCAATTATGGCGCTGGCCAACAAGCACGGCATTCCCGTTATTGAGGATTGCGCGCAGGCTTTCCTCGCCACTTACAAAGGCCGCAACGTGGGAACCATCGGCACTATCGGCTGCTTCAGCATGCAGCAGGGCAAGCACATGACTACCGGTGAAGGCGGACTGGTGACAACCGAGAATGCCGAGTTAGCTCGGCGCATGTTCTTGTTCATCAATAAGTGCTACGGCTATGGCGATGCCAACGCCGACCACTACTACATCTCTTTAAACTCAAGGTTGAGTGAATTGCATGGCGCGGTGGCGCTGGGCCAGTTAGAGAAACTGCAGGAATGCGTCAGCAACCGGGTGACCACGGCCAGGGCGCTAACCGAAGCCTTGACTGGTATTCGCGGCATCCGGCCTTTTCCGGTTCTCCCTGAAGCCACTTGCGTTTACTGGAAATATTGTCTTCTGGTGGATGCCAATGTGATTCCAGACGGCGCTATTGGTCTGGCGAAACTGCTGAAACAGCGCGGCATCAGTTCCGCGCCCCGCTATATTCAGAAGCCGGCCTTTATGTGCGAGATATTCCAGAAGAAACGCACCTTCGGCAAGAGCGAATTCCCATTTACCCTGGCGCGGCCGGAAGTGCTGCAATATAACCGCGAGCAATATCCGCGTACATTTGCGGGTCTTGAACATACGCTGGTTCTGCCCTGGAACGAACGCTACACCGCCGAGCATGTGGATTACATTGCCAGCTCCGTTCGAGAAGTTATCGAAGGCTAGGCAGCGGCATGAGTGCATTCGTTCATCCGACCGCCATTGTTGAAAAAAACGTTCGGATAGGCGATGACACCTCCATCTGGGATAACGTTCATATTCGCCGCAACAGCGTTATCGGCAATAAGTGCATTGTGGGCGAGAAGAGCCACATCAGCTATGACGTCAAGATTGGGAACCTGGTCAAGATCAATGCCTTCGTTTATATCTGCACGGCCGTGACCATTGAAGATGGCGTGATGATCAGCGCCGGCTGCATTTTCACCAATGACCGATACCCGCGTGCCACCAACCCGGATCTGAAATCTTTGCGCGATTCCGCTCCCGATGAACACACACTGCCGACGCTGGTGAAGGGGGGCGCGACCATCGGAGCCGGCGCCATTATCGGCTGCAACTTAACCATTGGGCGCTTTTCCATGGTGGGTATGGGAAGCGTGGTGACTCGTTCGGTTCCAGATTTTCATCTGGTTATGGGTAATCCAGCGCGGCTGCATGCTTATGTGTGCCGCTGTGGTGAGCCGATCGGCAAGCCAGGCGATAGTGGCGATCTCGCCTGCCGTCTGTGCGCGCGCACTTATCGCCTGGAACAGCAGGAAGTAATTGAAACCTAACGACAAATGGGCCGTGGTGGGCGGCGGGCTGCTGGGAATGACCGTGGCGCACACGCTGGCCAAACAGGGGCGCCGGGTGACCTTGCTGGAATCCGGCTCGCATCTGGGAGGTCTGGCGGACGCCTGGAGCATTGGCGATATTACCTGGGACCGGCATTATCATGTCACGCTTCTTTCCGACTCGGCTACGCGAGAAATTCTGGCCGAGTTAGGTCTGGATAACTCCATGCAATGGAGAAAAACTCAGACGGGCTTCTATAGCAAGGGCAAACTCCACCCGTTTTCCAATGCCCTCGATTTCGCCCGCTTCCCGGTCTTGAATCCTGTCGAGAAAGTTCGCCTGGGTCTCACTATTCTGCGCGCGTCTCGATTGCAGGACTGGCGTTCCATTGAGTCCTTGACTGTGGAGGAATGGCTGACCCAGCTATCGGGCAAGGGAGTTTTCAACAAGATCTGGCGGCCTCTGTTGCGCGCAAAACTGGGTGAAGATTACAAAACCACTTCCGCCACCTTTATCTGGGCCACTATTCAGCGCCTTTATGCCGCGCGCCGAAGCGGTTTGAAGGAAGAAATGTTCGGCTATCTGCCGGGCGGCTATGGGGCGATGCTGCAGAAATTTGAATGCGCCCTGAAGAAGGCCGGTGTCGAGTGCCTTTGCGGCGTGAAGGTGGATGCAATCCACGCCTCGGATTCCGGTTGGCAAGCAGACGGTATGGAATTCAGCCGCGTTATTGTGACACTTCCGGCGCCGCTGGTTCCCTCACTTTGCCCCGGCCTTCCGGATAGCGAGAAACAAGATCTGGCCGGAGTGCGCTATTTGGGAATCATTTGCGGTTCGGTTCTTCTGGAAAAGCCGCTGACTCCGTACTACGTCACCAACATCCTGGATGAATCCATTCCTTTCACCGGACTCATTGAAATGTCGGCGCTGGTGGACCCGGATCAGATTGGCAAGCATGGCTTGCTCTATATTCCGCGCTATTTATCTCCAGATCATGCAGACTTCAGCCGCTCCGATGAGGAGTTAGAGAGCGAAATGATTACGGCACTGAAGCGCATGCATCCGGCGCTGGAGCACAACAAAATTCTGGCGGTTCGAATCTCGCGAGCGCGGCACGTTTTTCCGCGCCCCACGCCCGGCTATTCCAGGCATGTGCCGCGCATAGATTCAGCCCTGCCTGGATTAAGCATTCTAAATTCCGCGCATATCCTGAACGGCACACTGAACGTAAATGAAACCGTCAGCCTGGCGCAAAGAGAGGCGCTCCGCATTCATGCCCTTGCCAGCTAAACCGATTGCCAGCGTCTCACTGGATTTAGACGATAAGTGGACTTACATGAAGACACATGGAGATCCGAAGTGGTCTGAATTTCCCAGTTATCTGTCCATTGTTGTTCCGCGCGTGCTTGACTTTTTGCGGGAACGCAAGCTGAAAATCACTTTTTTTATTGTCGGTCAGGACGCGGCGCTGGAACGGAACCATGCGGTGCTGCGCAGCATCGCGGACGCCGGTCACGAGATTTCCAATCATTCTTTTCATCACGAGCCGTGGCTTCATCTTTATTCAGAAGAAGACATTCGCGGGGAATTTGAATCGGCCGAACAGGCCATAGCAGCGGCCACCGGTCAGCGGCCCATTGGATTCCGGGGGCCGGGTTTTAGCGTCTCGGAAACCGTCATCAAGGTCATGATTTCCCGCGGCTATCAATATGATGCCTCTACCCTGCCTACGTTCCTGGGACCGCTGGCCCGCGCTTATTATTTCTTCAACGCCAAGCTAGACCCGGAGGAGAAAAAAAAGCGCGCGAAGCTGTTCGGGACACTGGCCGATGGCCTGAAACCAATCAAGGTTTATAACTGGAAGACTCCGGCGGGTTCGATAACCGAGATACCCGTAACGACGATTCCCATAGTGCGATCTCCTTTTCACCTGAGCTATCTCATCTACCTGCAAAGTTTCTCGCCCGTCTTATCTACGGTCTATAGGAACCTGGCCTTTACAGCCTGCAAAGCCGGCGGAGTCAACCCTTCGTTTCTGCTGCATCCTCTGGATTTTCTGGGCCGGGACGAAGCACCCGAGTTAGGCTTCTTTCCCGGCATGAAGATGTCCGCCGATGAAAAAATGCACTTGGCCGGCAAGACTTTTTCCGCACTGGAGGAGCGCTTTACGCTTGTCTCCATGAAAGAACATGCCAGACGCTAAACTTTCTTACTGGTGGATTGCCGTCTTTTTCGTTGCCGCCGTCATCTGGAGCATCGGCATCAACCGCCCAGTGGACTTACCCAACTGGCATGAGTTCGATTACTCGTCCATCGCGCGCAATTTCGTCCGCGAAGGGAATAACATACTGCTTCCGCGCATAGACTGGCGCGGCGATGGTCCCGGCTTTACCGAGATGGAGTTTCCGCTTATTCCCTGGGTCATGGCACAGCTATATTGGATCTTCGGAATTCATGAAATCATCGGCCGTCTTCTTTCCCTGACCTTCGCGCTTTTAGCGCTCTGGGTATTTCGCCGGATTGCTTTGAAGGTTCTGGCGGAACCGGCCGCGCTGATCGCCACTCTGTTCATGGCGGTAAGTCATGAGATGACGATGGTGGCCACGGAAATCCAGCCAGAAGCGCTGATGCTGCTTTGCTCGCTATCGTCTGTTTATTATTTTGTCGACTGGCATGAGAGCAAGAGCTGGTATTCCTATTCTTTGGCTATCTGTTCCTTCTCGCTGGCGATGCTGGTCAAGTCGCCGGCCGCGCATTTGGCCATTTTCTTTTTTGTCTGGGCGCTGATGAAGGACGGCGCGGCTATCTTTCGCAGACTGCCGCTCTACTTTTTTGCGCTGCTTTCTTTCCTGCCTCCGCTGCTTTGGTATTCCTACGCCGCAACGCTTTGGCATCGCTTTCATAACTCAATGGGAGTGTCGAATGAGGACCACTGGTTTGGCCTCGACGTTCTCCGGCGGCCCAAGATGATCGTCAACCTTATCAGCATTGACATCCTTTATGTCTTTGGACTGGGCGCTGTTCTGGTAGTGCTGGCCGCTATCCGTCTCGGCAAGCTGAAGTCGCCTGTCAACCGGCTCGCTTTAAGCTGGGGTGTGGCCGTAGCCATCTATCTGGTAGTGATCATTCGGACCGCTGGAGCAAACTGGGCTGGGTACTATCATGTGGTCGCTGTCCCGCCCGTTGCGCTGCTGTTTGGAGCGGGTGTTTATCAAACTGGAGCGTGGAGCAAGGCACAGTGGAAAGGCGCGCTGCTGCCGGGCGTCGCGACGGCTTTGCTGGCCAGTGGCGGGCTGTTTGTACTGGAGCATCGAGGAATCAGCCGTGTTCCCGGAGTCTTGCAGGACCTGATCATTTCACCGCCTCGAATTACCAACTTACTGGTACTTTTAGTACTATCAGGCGCGGTAACGGTACTCTGTTTCCAACTCGCCCGTCTGCCGGTCCAGCACACAAAGTTCGCGGGAATCAGCGTCTTTGTAGGATCTTTCACGTACTTCCTGTTGAGCTTTCAAATGCTGTCGGGAAGCTGGATCGCGTTTTCGCACAGCTCGGCTAAATATGATGCCGCTGTTTTTCTGAAGAGCAGTCTGCCTCCCGGCGGCCTGATTGTGGCCAGCGGAGGCATCTGTGTGGATGCCGGCGGACATCGCGTAGCCAGCGATGCGCCGAACATGTTTTACTGGCTTGACCGGAAAGGGTTCACAACCTGCGAGGGGCACCAATCCATCGCGGAGCTGCGGGCTTACACAAAGCGCGGAGCACGATATTACATCGCTGAACAAGACTCCCTGCTGGCTCAGCCAGGCTTCGAAGAGGAACTGCGTAGATCTTTTACTTTAGTGGCCGCCAACCAAACCGCATCGTTGTTTAGACTCGATTGACCATCCATGAATCGTTTTGGGTGTTTAGCCGTAGACACGGATAAGTACTAAAATTCTCATGACCATAGTATGGACGCAGGTCTGGTACTAACCTGGAGCGAAATAGGCAGTTACGAGATCGCGACTTGATTCGTTGACACAATAGGTCCGAATACGAGACCCTGACTACTGAACAATAAATAATCTTGTGATTTCCAAAGGATTGAATAATCCTTTTTTAGGCAACGTCAAGGCGGAGGCTTGCCAGTGCGCTGTAGTTTGCATTATAAGAATTTTTTCTCAATGATCATCTCGGGTGCAGCTAGAATAAGCGCCAAGTCAGGCATGAATGTACGCTGATTTGTTTACGGCCCGGTGATCCATGGAACATACTCTTGTAAGACAGGCAAAAACGCACATTTTAACCGTCGCTCTGGAGGATTACTTCCATGGGCCTGCCTTCTCCAAAGTAATCAGCAAGAAGCGCTGGGGCCACTTTGAAACCAGGTTCGAACAGAATTGCATGGAGGTTCTGGACCGTCTGGATCAGGTTTCGGCAAACGCCACGTTTTTTGTAAACTCCTGGATTGCGCGGAAGCGGCCGGCGCTGCTTCGGGAAGTTATCAGCCGGGGACATGAAATTGCTCTGGCGGGTCAGCGCGGGCTCAGTTTCCGGCATATGACGCGCGACTCCATGCGTGAACTGCTGCGCCGCGACCGCGACATCATTGAGCAGCAGACATCGCTCAGAGTGCTTGGCTTTCGCGTCACCGATGTTTTGCTTCAGCCGCGCGATCTTTGGGCTCTTGAAGAACTGGCTAGTCTGGGATTTCTTTATGACTCCAGCCTGAGTCCTTTTCTCTGGAATTTCCGGGCTGAACCCTGGCGCCGGCATATCCACAAAAACAAGCCGCATTCGGGAGGCATTTGGGAAGTTCCGCTCTCCTCGGAAAGTATTGGCGGCCTTTTGCTTCCATTCGCGGGCGGCAATTATTTCCGTCAATATCCGGAATGGCTGATTCAAAAACTTCTGACGGCAGGCAGCCGGCACGAAAAAAATCCGCTGGTGCTTTACTTCCGCCTTTGGGATTTTGATTCCCAGCAGCCGCGGATTCAGACCGGATCGCTCATTCGGAATTTCCGGCATTACCGCAACGGTGAACGCATGATCCGGATGATGGACGACCTGCTGGGACGCTTTCAATTCTCCGGCATTGCCAAGTATCTGAACTTGCCGGCACTGCCTGCCGCGCCCGCGCCCGTGCCGCATCTGGAAATCACTTCTGTCTCCTCGCAGACCCACATCAGCCGCGCCCGGACGCCTATTAGCGTGATTGTGCCCTGCTTTAACGAGGAAGAAGGCATCCCGTTTCTGGCTAATAATCTGGCGTCGTTAAAAAATGAATTGTCCTCGCAATTCGACACCGAATTTATTCTGGTTGACGACGGCAGCAAAGACCAGACCTGGAACCTTCTGGAAAAGTATTTTGGCGATAATCCGTCCGCCAAGCTGATTCAGCATCCTGAAAACCAGGGTGTTTCGGCGGCCATTATGACCGGCCTGCGGCATGCGCGCGAAATTGCCTGCTCCATCGACTGCGATTGCAGCTACGATCCATCCGAACTCAGGCCCATGCTGCATTTGCTGAAGCCAGGCGTGGATTTGGTAACTGCTTCGCCGTATCATCCGTCGGGCACGGTGCTGAATGTGCCGGGCTGGAGACTGCTTCTTTCCAAGGCTTCGTCCGCGCTTTACCGGTGCATAACGGCGCGGCCGCTGCATACATTTACCGCCTGCGTGCGCGTTTATCGCCGTTCCTCCGCAGTCGACATTCCGCTGCGTCACACCGGTTTTCTGGGCGTGGCTGAACTGCTGGGCAAAATGGCGCTGGACAATAAAAATATTGTGGAACACCCTGCCACGCTGGAAGTGCGAATTTTTGGGCAGTCAAAAATGCGCGTTCTGAAAACCATCCTGGGCCATTTCGGATTGCTGAGCGAGTTAGGCTGGATGCGATTTCAGTTGCCGGCGGCACGCCAGGAGAAAAGTTATCAGACTGTCTCGTCGGAACCAGGCGGCAAGGCGGTGCGTTTTCCAGTGGGTGATCCCATTGAAGTGAAAGTGGAGAAGGGCTGAAGGTCAGAACAGAACGCGAGCATGAGCATACAACAGCTTCGTGAAGAAAAATTGAGATTCGGAATTGTCGGCGCTGGAAGAATCGCGGATTCTTATCTGGCGGCGTTTAAATCAACAAATAGCGCCACTTTGACGGCCATTGCGGACGTGCAGGCAGGCGCGGCAAAAACCATGGCCGAAAAAGCCGGTTGTGCGGCCTTTGCCTCCTGCCGCGACCTGCTGGCCAGTGGCTCGGTGGATGCCGTCATTATTGCCACTCCGCCATCCACCCATGAGGAGATTTGTGTCGATTTCCTTGAACACCACATTCCCGTCTTATGTGAGAAGCCGGTGAGCCTCAGCGGCGAAAGTGCCCGCCTGATTCGCCGGAAATCCAGAGAGCACAAGACGTCATTCACCATGGCTTCCAAATTCCGCTACGCCGCCGATGTGGTGCGCGCGCGGAAAATTGTGGAATCGGGCATTCTCGGAGAAATCATCCTTTTCGAAAACACATTTATGTCCTTCGTGAACATGGCTCCGCGATGGAACTCGAATGCCGATGTCAGCGGTGGCGGCGTGCTCATCGATAACGGCACGCATTCCATCGATATCATGCGCTATTTCCTTGGTCCTTTGTCTTCCATTCATGTGGTGGCCGGCATTAAACTCCAGAAACTCACGGTCGAAGATACCGTCCACGCGACTATTCGCGCGCAAAGCGGAGCCACCGGGCGTATCGATTTGTCCTGGAGCATCAACAAGCATTGTGACGACTATATCGCCATCTATGGCTCCAAAGGCACTCTCCGAGTCGGCTGGAAGGGTTCCTTCTATCGCCAGGACGGCGGTGCGGACTGGGTCCAGTTCGGGCAGGGCTATGACAAAGTTCAGGCGTTCCGCGACCAGATTCAAAACTTCTCAAGAGCCGTTCAGGGTTTGGAGGCGCTGCTGATCGACGCCGATGACGCGGTGGCTTCCGTGGACGTAATTCAGTCCGGCTACCAGGCTCTGGCAAACCATGCGTGGGTGCCCATACCGCTATCCGAGGACGCCAGCATTTATCATGCCGCGTGAAACGTCAGCCAATAAAAAACCTTACTCCGCTTGTAAGCGCAATAACTAAGCGGTTGCTGGTACCGGAGGAACTAATTATTTGATAAGTGACGCGTATTGTTCCCGTAAAATAACAATCAGAACCCAGGGTAAATTTCAGATGTTTTCCAGCTTTTAAGCGTTGAAGGTGTGCCAGTTGTCAATTAACTCAGTCGAATTTGGGATATGAATCAGCCGATTAACAACAAATTGCTTGTCAGGTTTGCGGCAACCGCCTGGTTGTTTGCCGCCATCCACCATTCTGCTGGTGCTGATCTGGCGTCTTATCGTCTTGGCCCGGATGATCAAATCTCCATTCGAGTGCTGGACATGGACAAACTGCAACTGGATAACGATTCCGCTCCGAAAATTAACGTCAATGGCGACTTAGACCTTCCGGTTATCGGCCATCTGCACGCCGAAGGTTTAACTATTGATCAGCTAAGAGCCGCCATCGCCACCAAGCTGAGTGACATTCTGAATAATCCGAGTGTCACTGTCAGTATCGTGCAATATCGGAGTCATCCCATCTCGGTTTTGGGGTCGGTGCGCAATCCCGGTGTTTTCCAGGTGGCGCAAACCAAGCGTCTTCTGGAGGTGCTCTCACTGGCCGGCGGTTTGGCTTCCGACGCCGGAGACAAAATCAAGATCAGCCGCGTGAAAAGCGCCGGCCTGCTTCCGCTGCCGAACGTCACCTCCGACGATGCCAACGGCTACTATGTGGGAACCATCAAGGTGAAAAGCCTGATTGACGACGCCGACACCAGCTTGAATATTCCCGTGCTGGATGGCGATGTCATCGCCGTTTCGAAAGCTGACCTGTTCTATGTAATTGGCGCGGTGAAGCACGCGGGCGGATTCCCGCTGGGCGACAAGAGCGCGGTTTCCATTCTTCAGGCTTTGTCGCTGGCTGAAGGTTTCGACCGCGCCGCTTCCCCCAACCGGGCGCGGCTATTGCGTGAAGAGAAGCCGGGCCAGGACCGCACCGAGACTATTGTGGATTTGAAGCCGATCATGGCTGGAACCGCACCCGATATTTCACTGCGCGCCAACGATATTTTATATGTCCCGACCAGCGGGGCTAAACTGGCCTCGCTGCGTGCTATTGAGGCCGTGGTGCAAGTGGGTACCGGCTTCGCCGTCTTTCATTAGGCTATTCCAATGTCACTTACTACTTCTTTTTATCGGCGCTCGGCGAGTTCGGAGGATCCTCCGCTGACTCCCTATGAGAATCGATCCATTGGAACGCCTGCGCTGATAAGCGTTCCCGAGGAGCCAGCCCATCTGGGTGATTATCTGAAACTGGTTAGCCAGTATTGGAAGGTGCTGCTGGCCGCGGCCTGCGGCGGCTGTTTTTTCGGACTTATGCTCACTCTGTTTCAAGGGCCCAGCTACCGTTCCAAGACCTCCATCGAGATTCAAAATATTAACGGCGACTTTTTGAACATGAGACAGGTGCGTCCCGTTTCCGACGACCAGCAGGGCAACGACGCGCTGGTTGATCTGCAGACCCAGATTGAATTGCTGGAAAGCACTTCGCTGGCTGAAGCCACCAAGCAAGCCATGCGGCAGGCCGGCCTGAAGCGGGAGTGGATGCCTTACCTGTCTCCCATGGCCCGTTTGTTCCACTTGAAAAGTTCGCTGCCCGATGACCGGGTGCTGGACAAAGTGGCCGACAGTGTCAAAGTTCGCGTGGCG
>Ga0116231_10013264_pt1 | contig 11664 bp, 16 predicted proteins | sample S1TSphgellanicum_2_FD_89695 | JGI IMG/M metagenome (GOLD analysis project Ga0116231, IMG submission 89695) | Host-associated microbial communities from peat moss isolated from Minnesota, USA - S1T2_Fd - Sphagnum magellanicum MG | ecosystem: Host-associated > Plants > Peat moss > Unclassified...
GAATTTTATAGATCAACTAGTGTAATTTGGTAAACATTCGCGGGTAAAGAATGTTATGACAAGGTGCTAAATGAAGAATTTTAAAGAATTTTAATGTGCAAAATGAAGAATGTCATCACTAGGCAAGACACTTGTGATTGCAAATTTCTATAGTCACCTTGGACAAGTGGAAAGATATTGCATTCACAAATTACATGACGTGGCATAAATCATAACTATAGTTGCAAAAACTTTGTGACTATAACAGGTTGTTCATTTGCTGACAAGGGTTTTCATCCACAATTACGTGGCATTACCGGTTGTGACTAGGAAATTGACTACAATATACAATCACAATGTTTCACAAACTATAGTTATGACTAATTTTATGACTATACATTATACATGTAAGTTTTTAACCAACCACTTCAATGTAAAGTTATCATGGTGATGCCACTTGGACAATGATCAATTGTTTGATGACCATTCATTATCAACACACATGTCAAATATACATGCAACATTGATTTTTTAAAATATTAATTAATTATTACCCAATGATGACACGTGGCATTATGTAATTTGGCAAGCAATTGGATGATCTACAATAGTTATGGGTGTGATGGTGACACATGGCATCATTAAAAAATTCATTTCAATTGCACTTGTAGGGTGCGATTTCATTGGGATGCATGTCAATTTGTATGTTGTCCATGTTTATTTTAAAAATTTACCTAGATTTTTAATTACATGTGGCATACAATTAGTGACTACGAAAGTTGCACATAAAGTCAAGAGTATGACTTTGCCTTGTGATTAGGTGAATCGTATACCGCATATGTATTTCATATAAATCCCACATGCGATTACATAAGTTGCAAAATGAAGTCATTAATAGATCTTACGACTACCTCTGTAGTTGCAAAACACATAATATACCCCAAAACACAAAATCTTCAATTGCATCAATTTGCATATGCAATAAAGGAATCTTGAATTGTATATGAATCCTTTTCATTACCATGGACATTGTACATATACCTCTTATAACTATCCTCAAATTCATTACATCACTCCTACTAGGTGAAAAGAAAACTTAGATTGGCACATGTATCTAATCCCCCACAATGCAAATTGATTTTTCACTTGTGTTAAGCACAACTGTGGTGGGTCATCATGATGATTAGAGAAAGGTAAAGGGGTATTTGGCAATAACACAAACTTGATTGTGACCTTATACACACCTTGTTTTATGTGATCCCCATGAAACACATCTTTCCCTGATAACCCAAAAATTATTCCCCTACCTGCAACTTAGTTCTCGTTCATTAGGAACACCAAGTCACCTATACCAAACTACAAAACTTGGAATTAGAAATTTGAGTATTAATGCACATGGATACATTGAACAAGCATTTTATTTGTTTTATGAACATGAAACAAATGAAACACATTGACCACAAAAAAATGGAGGGTAAACTAGGTCACCTTTGGCAAGTCATAGACATCCATTGTTTATTGTGGCAATGTTGTTTATTGGCTCGTGATCTAAAAGTTGGAGGTTCTCCTCTAATTGGTTTCTTTGCTTTCTTACACTATGCCCCCCATGTAACAACCAATCATTTTTCCAATAATGTATTTGCATACTTACAACCCAACAATTGAATTCACCATACATGACCACTTAAATTGAAAGCGTGCAACTGGGATGAAAAACAATGTGGTCCACCATATATGGGTTCATGTAAAATAACCCAAATTCAAATAAACACCTGATTACCCATTGGTAGATCTTTGACTATGGTCTGTTCAGGAAAACCCTGAAAAGGGTAGGGAGGCAACAGCCCCATAAGAAATTTAGGAAGTACAAGGGGGGCAAGAAGCGCCACACAATGGTGGCATAATCATCCCCAAAGATGCCTAAGTGACACCTTTTTGCCCTAAAGGCCTGATCAATCCTAGCCTGAATACTAGGTTCCTGGGTGGACCGAAGGGAGTTGATGGCCTTCCAAGTGGCCATCCCAAGTGGCCATCCCAACCTCAAGTAGCCACCCAGGCTTGCTGAAGGATTTTCCTAGAGGAATATTGGTTATCAAAATGCTTCTGACATCTCTCCGACCAAAGGAAGTAGAGGATGAAACTATGAAGGATGTTAAACGGTTGTCTGATGTAAGAGAAGCCCCCTACATGGTGCCCTTGAACCCCGAGAGGGTCATCTTCTCTCTCGAAGATGGTTTCACCTAGCATGACGAATGGCCAAGAGAGAGTGACGTCATTGGGCGCTCCCCATTTATGCCAAACGTAATAGAAGGCCTCCCAAGCCCATTTGGTGAGGGGACACTCGAGAAGACAGTGTTGAGGGGATTCGGGAGCCTCCTCTGTGCAAACCTTGCACGTGAGGAAGATCCCCATGCATTGCAGCCAGGTGCCTACCGGGAGGCCCCAATTTAAAGTGAGCCATATGAGAGTGCCGACCTTCCACGGTCGGGAGTTATGCCAGATTCTAGCCATAACTTGCGTGACGGTGGAGTTCTAAAGGTTTAACCTTTGAATGAAGGAGCAGATGTTTGCATTTTGGGTGGGTTTCCTTGCGTTTCGATAGCCCCGCTTTGCGGAGTAGCCAAAGAATGGAGAGTCCCCCATTTGGGAGAAGGCCTGCCAGTCCATTCCCCCGGGTCCCAGGGAAGCCCATCAATGAAACCGGAGTTGAAAATCCAGAGAAGGGGGGGCTTGGTGAGTGATGGGAGCTTCGTGGCAATTCTAAACGGGGCTCTGTCTGTGTCTTTCTTAGGAGAGGACCCTGATTGGGTGATAACCTTCAGGGGAGAGAGTTATCACCTAGGAGTTCTAATGAGACCAATGGGGGTGACCTTCTGGAATTCTACGGCTTGCATTGTGTTGGGGGTGACCCCGGTTACATGGTACACCCATGCTAGAGCGATGTTGTTTCTAGAGACTCTTTTGCTAATCCAGTCCCCTGCCTGAAAGCGGTTAGTGTAGGTTGCGGGATTCCATGGGATACTCGCTATGATGATTTTTGTTGGTGGTGTGATAGGTCATCCAAAGGGCCTGGAGGCTTTTCCATGCCTCGCCCTCCAAGTCCCAAAGATATTTGATTATGGTGCAGCCAAAATTGGCAATGGCGCGTCCTTCACTAAGACCACATACTCCTAGGGTGAGACCGGTCATTTTGAGGATGAGAGGGTTGTTGAAAATGGGCTGTTTGAGAACCTCCGCATGGGATGCAGGTTCAGACTTTGTTAGATCAACTCTTATGTTAAGCCAATAGCCAAGGATGCTTTTCCAGAATGAGCATTTTGTTTGTTTGAGCTTAGGGGCGGCAAAGAACCAGTTTATGTCTGAGATGCTTGGCGCTTTGCCATGCACTGGGAGATGGACCTGATCTACTCGGTGCTTCAAAATCTCTTTCCAGGGTTTTCCTCCTGGGGCAAGTCCTCTCACCAGAAGTTTGGCAAGGAGCGCTTTGGATTGTGCCTTGGGGTCTATGATCCCTAGGCCGCCGCTAGACAAAGGGAGTGTAAGAGAATCCCATTTGACCTTGGCCCATGTGTTGGAGGCCTTTCCCCCCAGATGAAGTTTCGTACCACTCCTCTGATCTGGTTGCACATCCTCGGATGGGGGTTCCAGCAGGCTGCCATGTACCACATTGAGGATAACAATACTTGGTTGGCAACCAGAATTCTGCCGACAAGAGAGAGGTTGCACTTGCTCCAAGTGATCATCTTCCCTTTTAGGGGGAGCATGAATTTTTCAAAATTGGCCTCGGTGGGTAGCCGGAAGATTTCAGGGAGGATTATTGGGGCATCTATAGAATCTTCATGAACCTACCAAATGGTTCAAAAGTAACATAATAAATATTGAATTGCCATCTCATATCTAATTCAATGCACATTTTAATCAATACATTGTCCAAAGATTTCAATGTAACCCAAAAAAGGGATCACATACCTGGTTTGGCAATTGACATTCCACCCCATTCACCTGCATAATCAATTGCTATAAAACATTAGGCTACCTCAAACTTAGTTCCATCATTAATCACATTTCCATTGTGAACCTAGAAAAGTTTATTAAAAACAAATTTTGCAATATCGCACCTAATTTTCACACACCTTGGATGGCACCATGGCAACCACATCTAGGGCCAATATGCATACATAATTTACTATAAGTGCACAATTAAACCATAAACTTTTAGTAAATGTGGTCATTGTCAAGTAACCTAAAAAAACTTTAGTTGTGGCAACATTAAAAAAACACTTTCTTATCGCATTGGATAGTCAACATATTTGGTTCTAAGTGCACTATGAAATTATCAAGTGTATCTAGAAATAAAAGTTTTGATATGTATCTTACAGTGCCTACTTGACTGGAAACACTAGCCACCACCCCAACCACATGTGCAATACACATGAATTAAAAGTAACCCTATATGTAAATATTCAGATCCATGGTAGTAGATATGTCCTATGCAGTACTTGGCAAGGAAAAATAACTTTTGCAGCAAAAGCAATTTGAAACCAAAACATGTCCATTATCAAGCAATAAAGTTACTCTTTTGATCAAATTTGAGCTTGCATACAAGGGCCATGTCTTACTCACTTCATCTGATCCAGGCTTGCAAACATGGGCCACATCAACAATAGGGTCATGTGAGACACATGCTGCAACATTCCCCACATCAAGTGTTCCTACAGAAACCTGCACCCCTGATCAAATGCTAAGTTGGCTTCAAATTCAAGTTCTAAACTCTTACTTGTCCGAGGGACCAACTTTTTCTTTTCAACCAATTGGGATCCATTCATGTCCTCTCCACCCTCTTGTCCTTTTGACTGTGGACTTCCCATGCCCATACCAACTGCCTGCATTTGCCACATGAACTCCAAAATTGTGGAATTAAGGGACTGGATTGATCTTACATTCTCATTGCAAGTCTCCAACACTTGGGCCACTTGGCTAGTAATCTCTAGTAGCTTTGATTCAATGTTTGTCACTCAAGAAGACAAGGTAGTGAAACCCTACAAAATAAAAAAACATATTAAAAGCTATATGCTTCATATTCTAAAAACATCCAACAAAAACACAGCACCCCTAATCCAACTCAAAAAAAGAAGGTTTCAAGGATATAAGGATTTGATGACTATCTTTCCAAGAGTTTGTTCTGACTCCAGACCAGCAGCTGCAAGTTCTGTTACTGAAGGGCTTCGTATTTTTTTTTCCTACACACCACACCCACGCAGGATCCTATTCAACAAAGCAAACCCAAAACAACTGAGGCAAAAAAAAAACACTTAATTGAACTTTCATAACCCAAAATAAATGACCTTACTAGAGCCGCCTCAACACCAGCATGTCTACCATACTTTGAGGGTTTTTTCTGATTCCCTCTTGTATTGGACATAGTGGATACTTTAACAATAATCTTTTCATCCATCCAATATTTCATGAGCCGCTCCCATATGGCTGGTTCTATACCCAATGGGCAAGTTCATTGTCCTTGTTTAGTGAACAGATTTTTGAGGCAAAACCTTTCTCCCTTCAAAAATCTACAAACAGAGTCTTCAAAACCCTTTTGACATAATGAGTGATTTTTGTATTCAAAAAGGCCATCCATTCTAGCCCACAATGTTTCCATATCTTTTGGGTTTTGCTCGCTAACATGCACAATGGACACATCCAAATAATAGGTTGCTGCTGACCTCAACATGTCATGCGCAACATTCTTCCCGTCACAAGCACCATCAATTTTCCCCTTGTTGGTCACCTCTACAACATGTGGTTTCCGTCCTTGAACAATTCTCACTTCCTCCCCCAATGCCTTTCTCTCAGCTCAATTGTTGGCATGATTTTTTCATTTAGGAAGGCAAGGAAGTGTTGATGGCATTGTTGGTGTACTTGTTGCTAGATTCGTGGCAGGCATAGGCGGATGCACAGTAGCCACTGAAATGTTGGGAGCTAGGGGCAGAATCAGTGGCATGCCAGGCCTTTTTGAAACCTGGGGTGACAGTTGATTAGACATCTGGAATGGTGTTGTTGGGTTCCATTGGGATGGCCTTGGCCCCCCACTGTCCAAAACCTACACTCCAATTCTGTTGTGGTGGCATATTACATCCAAAGGAGCCTCCAACAAATTGGTTCACCCACTGTGGACCCCATTGGCCCCAATTTTGACCGGGCCCATTATTCTGTGATCCCCACAACCACCCCCCACCTTGCATCCATGGTTGTCCCCCTCCTTGGCCCCATGGAGGCCCATTGTTGGGGCGATACTAGGAGCTAGCCACTTTATGGGGGCTACATTGCAACCCAACAACAGGTCCTTCACCCTGGATTGAATTTGGTGGTGGACAGGGTTTAAGCTTCTTATTGACCTATTGCCAAACACATTCATGTCAACACAAATTATTCCAATGACCTCATTTAGACACCTTAGAAAAACAACCAAGGTCATTTAAAATTATTACCATTATAGAATATTAATAAATCCTACTTATATTGCTATATCTAAATGAAAGCAGTTTTTAGGGTTTAGGAAAAACATCCTTTGGCTATTGACCTAAACATTTTTTTCACAAATAAATCATTATATTTACCTTAGGGTTAGGGCTTTTGGTGGATGTAGGGCAACTTCTCTTTGAAGGTTTATTTGTAGAGCTTCCAGGAGGAGCTTATTTAGTTCCATCATGTAGCTCCTTGGTGTTGTCATCACTGTCAGAGCTAGGAGTGTAACTTGACGCCTTTTTCAATGGCTCAATGGAAGCACTATTGGTATCCTCCGAACATTTCAAATTCTCATCATCACCATCTTCAACCATACTTACCTTTAGTTTGGGACTAGCAGCTATATGGGCATTATGTTGACAATCTCCTAGCACAACAGACTTTGCTAACAAGGCTTTTTTTTCCCAGCAGTAGTGTGTATTGATTTCCTCCAACAAACAACATATTACCCGTAAAAAAACATTGGCTATCAAATTGGAATGGAAGGTTTAGATTTTTTACAAATATTCAAGAGTCTCAGAAAGTCCCAACTCCTTCACTTTGGCTTGCAATATGGCTATGTTTTTCAAACGGTCAAGCTGGTATTGACAAAGAGGTGCACTGCTTATTTTTGGCACGGAGATTTAGGATCTACAAAAATATGCAAAAGGTACAACTAAACACCAAATCACCAAGTAGACTATCAGATAATGGAAAAAAATCCAAATGAACTAGACTTGTGTTTAACCCTAAACTTCATTTTCATGCTCATTTTGCAAGAAACACTAAATCTTGTAATTATAATCTGGTGCAATATAATGAGATGCCTTTCAAAACTTCTGACACCAGTGGTTTTAGGGACAAGGATAAACAAGATTATGTTGTGTTTGGGGTGAACATATAAACAATAGGACATTTGAAGTCCAGTGCACCAAGGATTAGGAGTTGGGAGAATATGGTGTGAATCGACTAGAAGCCTAGATATTTCAAATGAAGTTCAACAAGTTCCAAAATAGAATGATGAATCACAAACCATAATTTGGAGATGACAATGCAATGTGAAATACACTTACCCATAGAACAGAAGCTTGATGAACTTGTTGATGGACCACCTATGTCACAAATTTGAGCATGTCTAAACCAAAAAAGTTCAACAAACAAAATGTCATTGTTACATTGTGTTTAAAACACGCGCTAATCTCTAGCACTCATTAAATGTGTTGTCACAACATGGATTTGAAAGTTAGGCATCAAAGAGAAAATGTGCCAAGCTCCATCACATAAATGCTTGCACATTTGATTTGAACAAGGGTCTCCAACTGTTGTTAGATAAAATCAACCTCGCACATGAATGGTTGTAGACTTTTTTGCCATATTGGCAACAATCTACATGAAGGTGTAGCCACATTTGGCTACAAAACTATTTAATTATTACAATGAGACTTTACTTTGACCATTTCTTGATGAATTTTTCTGTTTTAGTCATAAACAACTATTACATGGTGATGAATTCATTGGACATATGGAATTATATTTCTAAAATTGTTATGTTTTGGCCAAACCCACAAATAACATCCACAAATAACTAATTAGATATATATTTTTGTGAATGTTTCCCAAGAATTGGTTTGGAAATAATGTTTTAAGTGAAAATGTATTCTATGATTGTCACATAATATTTTAGTATTCTATGTAGCAATGTTTGGGGTGATTGGAAGACATGCCATTTGACATATCACCAAACAAAAATTTGCCATCCACACTTTCACAGTCCCATCTTGCAACTTGTTACCAATAGCTTCCCATTGCTGCAAAGATCACAAAATTTGAACTTTCATAAATTAAAGTTTGAGAAACTCAATTTTCAAATCTTGGCATCACTACAATCAAATATCATAGCAACAACCAAATGTTAAACATAGAGCAAATTTCACCTAATTAAGGTTGCCCATGGCCAAAATGCTTTCATTGCTAAAGTTGTTTTGCCATTGCATGGACATTTTCTCACTAAAAGTAGTAGTTGAATCATCATCTTGCCTTTTTGGTCAGTTGTAGCTTTAGTTGTTAGGCAATGACCTTAATTATAATTATTGAACCATCAAAAAATCCCATAAGAGACTATTCTTCATCCTCCAAGTACTGCACATTTGTCACTTCACTCCCTAGTGTCAGATCTAAATTTGCCACAATCCTAAATGCATCCATGTTGACTACTTCATACTCATCATCTGCAGTAGGTTCAATAAAATTTTCATCCTTCTTGAGCCTTCCTTTTCCCTTTCCTTGTTTACATATTTGGTTTTAATACACTAGGCAAAGAAAATTCTACTTCAACATTGAAGCTAAAGACTTGACCCATAAGAAGAAGATGAAAAAGGAGAAGAATGAAAAGGAAAGAAGGAAGAAACATAAGAAAACGATCACCAAGAAAAAAAAATGCTCCTCAAAAACATACACAAATGCCATTATATTTTTGAGAATGCCAAAACCAAACCTCCAATTCAGCCACATCTACAAAATTGCAGAAAATAGGAATAGAAGAGATTTAGGAAGGCCTTTGAAAGTAGAAACAAAAGTAGAGAATGCACATTTATTTGAGCCCATGATCAAAAGCTCAATTCTAGAAGGTGAAAGGGATCCAACAACTAGAATAACAAGTGTAACAGAAATTTGTACGCTAATTAATTAGATTTGAATTTGAAGCTATGAAATAGGAAAAAGTTCTAGATAGAGGCATCAAATCCCTCAATGTCATAGCTATTCTAAAGGTCGCAATTGGAATTTGTTTATAATACATCATCAACTCCTACATTCCTTTGCAAGGCTTGGGAAGCCAAGATTACTTCTTCCATGTTTAATTATATGGCTCCCACTAATGCCCTACTACTATCTAGCTCACAAAAATGCATGGGAGGTTCAAGCCCAAAAACAACCCCACGTGTTTGAATGCAATCATCATAAGCATCTGCCACCACATGTTGGCTTCGAGGCTCTCTATGGAGGACAACTTCCTTCCATGTTGGAATCCTTGGTCACTCCAAAAAAAATATTTGTTGAACCTGTGAAGGGAACACAAATGGTTCATTATATTCATGTAACAAATGCCAAAAAATTTCAAGTAGAAATTAAAATTTTCATGACAACCTTTTGCAACTCAAAGTTTATTTTGAGTCAAAATTAAACTTAATCCAATGGTTAGATGAAGAGTATTGGATAATATTAATGTACATACAATATATAATTTATAGTGTTTCAACACCCATAAAGCTTCATGTTTGTGGTTCATAAAACATTGTCAAATAAAAAAAATTAAAAAAATAATGCAATGCCGAGGTATAAAATCTCCTCTTCTTTGATATGGTAGTGTCTTTTTTCCTAAAAAAAAAAATTATTATACATTTATTGTTCAAAAATGCAAAAAACACACATTTTTTGAATGAAATTTCATTTTAAAAATTTTAATCTCTAAATGGTCTTAGATTTAATTCATGTATATCAATATCATACACCATAAAAAAATTCACAGAAGAATTCCACTCATAACCTTAGTTTTGAAATATATATGTAATTTTTTCAAACTCTATGACATGTATTATTTTGTCACAAATATATCCCATACATTGTTTGTTAGATTTTTTAAATAATTGATTAGATTAAGTTTAAAATTAATCAAATATATTTTTAAAAATTAAAACTAATGTAAAATGTGATGTCCATACATTACCAAAAAAATTAATTACAAAAAGATTATACTTGTGACTACAATTTTTGGGGGGCTCAATGTGCTTATGCCCACCAATAGAATAACCACCAATATCCACTAATATAATATCCACCAATAGCCATTAATAAACTATGGTAATTTAACTTAAAATAACCATCAATAGCCACCAATAAAATAACTACTAATAACCATTAATAGAATAGCTACCAATAGCCATTAATAGAATAATTAACAATAGTCATTAATAAAATAATTACCAATAACCATTAATAACCACCAATAGAAGAAGAACCAATAGCCACTAATAGAATAACCACCAATAGAATAGTCACCAATAGTCACCAATAGAATATATAAACACCAAAAGAATAAGCACTAATAACCACCAATAAAATAACCAATAATAACCACTAATAGAATAGCCAATAATAACATAAGGTGAAATAACCTTCAGTAACCTTTAGTAACCAACAATAACCTCACATAGCTGAAAATAACCTAAGATGAAATATTTTTAAATAGCCAAAAATAACTTATAATAGGCGTAAATAACCTAGAGTAAAATAATAAAAAAGAACATGGAATAAAAAAAAATTTGAAAATGACCTAGAATAGGTGAAAATAACTTAACATTGTTAGTATTATTATATTAACAAAAACATTATCCATTTTATTTTTCAAAAAATGGTCATTGAAATGTTATTGAATAGTGATATTCAAAAAAATTATTCAAATGATTTTAGACTTTTGTAACCAAAAAAGGAGGATCCAGAAAACCCACAGCAATGACACGAGTTCCCACGGACCTTAGCTCTTGTGATCTAACAATCCACCGCAATTGCACAGACACGTAGCCTCTCCTGACTCGGACTACCTTCCTGCCATCGCTCACTGACCCACTTGTAACTTCAAGACTGACAGACCCAGCAATGCATCACTCAACACGACGCACGGCTCTGGTCACACACTGCACGCAGATGTTTCTGAGGAAAAATGCTTGGATATCATTCATGGATTGTATATACAGTCCGAGAGCGCAAACACTGCCCTCGAACACAAGTTCTTACGAAAACAGGAAGCACTGATTGTCCCTCTAATTCTTCTTCTTTCCCTCTCTCTATGTCCTCCTGCAGCAATGAGCTAGACCATACATCAGACGCAGCGGAAGATCACCATGATGGCCAAGACTCCTCTGCTACCGAGCTACTACTCTCTTGTTCTACCAGCCTCTGCTATCCTCCTTAACAATAGACTTCTGATCCCCCTTTCCCAGTTCTCCGTTGGCTTCCTCCAGAAGCTTCTTCCAATCTTCTAACGCCGTTCCATTCCTTCCGTTTCGCCACCTTCATAAGTCGAGCTCCATCAATGCCAGCCGCCATGCCCAATCTTGCACACACCACACAGCTTAGAAAACAAGTCGGCCATGCATTTCCATGCAACAATGATGGGGCGCCGTCACC
>Ga0116231_10013266_pt1 | contig 11663 bp, 11 predicted proteins | sample S1TSphgellanicum_2_FD_89695 | JGI IMG/M metagenome (GOLD analysis project Ga0116231, IMG submission 89695) | Host-associated microbial communities from peat moss isolated from Minnesota, USA - S1T2_Fd - Sphagnum magellanicum MG | ecosystem: Host-associated > Plants > Peat moss > Unclassified...
GGTCGAGGGCATTTTCACCCCGAGCCTTGCGGCGGCAGGGCTGAGCAGCGCGAGCATTTTCTCTGGCAAGCCCGTGCCGGTGACCGTGCGGTTTTCTGACTCTACAGGCATTCCGACGCTTCCCGATGGCGCCGGGGCGGCGAATCCCCATGGCATGGCCATCAAATTCCATACGGCGGAGGGCGGCGTTGTCGACGTGGTCACCAATTCCCTGGCTTTTTTCCCCGTCGCGACCGGTGAAGAATTTCTGGCCTTACTGACCGCGCTGGCTAACAGTAACAGCGCCTCACCAAAACCAACGCCAGCCGAGCAATTTATCGCCGCCCATCCCAGCGTGCCGGCGGCCTTTGCGTCAGCCAGCACGCCAACAAGCTTTGCGAATGAGGTGTATAACGGCGTAGACGCGTTCGTCTTCGTCAACTTCGCCGGCGAGCGGCAGCCCTTCCGGTTCAAGATTGTTCCCGTTGATGGGCCGCGGCATCTTTCCGCCGCCGGCGCTGCCAAACTGCCGGTCGATTACCTGGTGGGCGAACTCCCCAAGCGCCTAGCTCGGCAGAAAGTGGAGTTCCACTTGATGGCGCAGCTTGCCAATCCCGGCGATCAGACCAAAGACCCAAGCCAGCCTTGGCCGGCTGACCGCAAAATGGTGGATATGGGCACCATCACGCTGACCAAAGCTGTGGCCGACAATGTGAAAGCGCAACATGATTTGCGCTTTTTGCCCAACCAACTCAGCCCCGGCATCGAAGTGTCCGATGACCCATTGATTACGGCGCGGGTTCAAGCTTACGTGGTCTCCTTTGGCCGTCGCGCACAATAGGAAATACGAACATGCACCGCACTCGCCTGGATCGACGCGCTTTTTTGCTGGGGGCCACCGGCAGTATGTTAGCGGCGCCATCTATTGCCCGGGCGGCGACGGTGGATTTGAAAGTCTCGCTATCCGCCCCGTATGACGGCTCAACATCGCCGTTTTTTCTGGGCACCCAGCGCAAATATTACGAACAAGTTGGGTTGCGGTGCCAATTTGACACCTCTGGCGGTGCGGTTGAATCGATCGGCCGAGTGGGGTCGGGCGCTTATGATTTCGCCGTGGGTGACATCAATGTGCTGATGGATTTCGACGCGCGTAATGCCGACAAAGCGCCAAGCGCCATCTACATGCTGTATTATCGCAGCCCACTTTCGCTGATTACGTTTGCCAAATCCGGTATTACCAAACCCGCGGATATTGTCGGCAAGACGCTCGGCGCTGCGGTGACCGACGGGGCATACCGGCTATTTCCGGCCTATTGCAAACAGGCGGGCATCGACCCGAATTCGGTGAAATGGAAATTTGTTGATTTGCGCTTGCGGGAGGCGCTGCTGCTGCGCGGCGACGTTGATGGAATTCTGGGTTTCGACAGTACGAGCTATTTCAACCTGCTCAAAGGTGGGGCAAAACCAGCGGATGTAAAATTCTTATATTATAGCGATTCCGGCATGCCGCTTTACGGCAATTGTCTGATTGGCGCGAAGAAGCATATCGATACAGACGCTGATTTGACCAAGCGGTTTCTGACTGCCACCGGCCGAAGCTGGCAGGCGGCGATGGCCGATCCGGACGCCGCAATCGCGGCGCTGCGGGAGCATGAAGGGCTGATTGATGTGGCGCTGGAGACGGAGCGGCTGAAATGGGTGATTAAAAATCAGCTCATCAGTGACGAATCACGGGCCAACGGCATGGGGGCGGTGGAACCTGAGCGGCTCGCGAAAGCCATTGCGCTGGTGAAAGACGGTTTTGGTTTGCCGACGGCGCCTGAAGCGAGTCTCGTTTTCAATGCGAGCTTTCTGCCGTCTGCGGATATTCGAAAGGTGCCGGGCTAATAACAGGCTTTGTGGGATGGGTGAAGCGCTTGCGAAACCCATCACTTTTATGCAAACTTAGCGGTGCTGGAAACGTTTATTAATCCTCGGCGACAGTCGCATTTCTTGGTATGAGAACAAACCATGGCAGCATTAAAGTTTGATGGAAGTATTCATAAGCTCGAGGTCTTTGATGAAGCCGGGAGCCTAAAAGGAAGCTGGATAGCTTACAACAATATAGACAAAGCCTACGCTAGAGATCACTACAACGGAATAACCCACCTCCTGGACGGCGTCTATCCGATCAAGGACAAGGTCGTTCCCGGTGCACACAAGCCAGACCCCAACGGGGAATATGGGCTCTACGGTATTATTAGATTCATCTATCCAGGCCATGCAGGTGTCGGTGTTCATGCTGGTCGGGCAGCGCACGTTAAGCACAAGGCGGGACCGCAGAACAGCACACACGGATGTATCCGAACGACTGATATCGCAATGCTGGCCATTCGTGAAATAATGGCAAAAGACCCGCTTCAGACCATAACGGTCATTCGTAATAATTCGGCCTCAGCCACTCAGGGTCAGTTAATGCACGCCAGCAAAATATAAGCCGTACTGGGTAATAATATGAAATTGCATTTTCCGAGTTGTGAGATGTGAAAAGCGCTTCCCACCCTACGATGGAACAACTGCCGCGACGGGACCGGAGCGCTCCGGCACGCTGCGCACCGCCCAACCGGTCATGCGCGCTTCGACCCACGCGGCAATCGCGTACATCAAAATGCCCATCAGGCTGGTGACCAGCAAACCGGCGAACACCAGGGGAACGTCAAAGCGCGACGAAGCCACCACCATTAAATGCCCAATGCCGCTATTTGCTGCGACCGTCTCCGCCAGGATGGAACCCACAAACGCCACGGTGATCGCAATCTTCAAGCTCGCGAAGAAATACGGCATGGCGCGAGGCAGGCCGATTTTGAGAATAATGTCTAACGGGCTCGCGCCCAGTGCGCGAAGCACATCGCGCAGTTCCGGCTCAACTGTGGCGATGCCGGTGGCGACATTCACCAAAATGGGGAAAAAGCTGAGCAAAAACGCCGTGATCACCGCCGGGATGGTGCCAATGCCAAACCAGATCACCAAAATCGGCACGACCGCCACTTTCGGCACCGCATTGAAACCGATCAACAACGGATAAACCGAGCGATAAATCAATGTCGACGCCCCCAGCGCGGCGCCGAGCACCACGCCAATCACCACAGCCAGCGCAAAACCCAGCACGCTGGTCATGAGCGTCTGCGCGGCGTTCGTCAAAATAGGCAGGCGCCATTCCCACATCGAGGCAAAGATGGCTGACGGCGCCGGCAAGACAAATTCCGCGACGTCGAACGCCCGGACCGCGCACTCCCACGCGGCAAACACCGCCAAAATGACCAGCCACGGCAAGGTGGTTTCCAGCCGGCGCCAGGCAAAGTTACGCATGAACTTGCTCCCGCGCTTCAGAGATATAGGTGCGCAAATCATGCGTCAGCGCGGTAAATGCCGGCAGATACGTGCTCTCTAACGTGCGCGGACGGGGAAGGTCGACACTGCGGGAGATCAAGATGCGGCCGGGGCGGGCGCTCATGACACACACGCGGTCGGCCAAAAACGCGGCTTCTCGCAAATCATGCGTCACCAAAATGACCGTTGGGCGCCGGGCCATCCAGACTTCTTGCAAGATCGCCCACAACTCCTCCCGCGTGAAAATGTCCAGTGCGCCAAAGGGTTCATCGAGCATCAGCAGGCGCGGCTCATGGATCAACGCGCGACAGAGAGAGACGCGTTGTTGCATGCCGCCCGATAATTGCCAGGGGAAACGCGCCTCAAACCCGCCCAGCCCAACGAGTGCCAGCAGCGCTTTGGCACGTGCCTCGTATTCGGCCCGCTCACGTCGCAAACGCCGCCGATGCGGTCTGACGATTTCCAGCGGCAACATCACGTTGTCGAGCACGTTGCGCCAAGGCAATAAAGTGGGGTTCTGAAATGCCATGCCGGCGATGCTGAGCGGGCCACTGACCGCGTTCCCCGCGACGAAGACTTGTCCCGCACTTGGCTGCCACAGTCCAGTGACCAGGCGCATGAGCGTGGATTTGCCACAACCGGAAGGGCCAACCACCGCAACAAATTCACCCTCATTGACGCTGAGAGAGGCAGCGTTGAGTGCTAAAGTCCCGTCGGCGCCGCCGTAGCGCAGACTGACATGTTCGAGCTCGACATAGGCGTGCGACACGTCACTCTCCGCAGGATTTGACGTTTTCCATTCAAGTTGCGCGCCAGCCTCACAGCATCGCCCACCCGCCATCAACCGGCAGGTCAACGCCGGTAATCTGGCGTGAGACAGGAGAGCCCAGAAACAAACAGGCATTGGCCACGTCTTCATCGAGCGTGATCCGGCGGAGCGCGTATTCTTCGGCATGACGCGCGACCGCTTCGGCTTCGCTGATCCCGTGCTGGCGGACCAAATTCGCCACAACTTTCGTCCGAAAGCGCTCGCCTTCGACCATCCCGGGTGCGACCAGGTTCACGTTGATACCGTGCGGCCCGGCTTCTAACGCGAAGGATTTGGTGATGCCGCGTAAGCCCCATTTTGAGGCAGAATACGCCATGCGCCCGGCGCGCCCGCGCATGCCAAATGTGCCGCCGACATTGACAATGCGCCCTTCGCCGCGAGCGATCATGCCCGGCAAAACGGCGCGCATCGTGTTAAAGCAGCCGGCCATATTTAGCGTGACGATGTCGTCAAATTCGGCGCGCGTCGTCTGCCACCCGGTTTTGCCCACCGGGCCGGAGCCGCCCGCAACGTTGACCAAGACGTCAACGTGACCAAACTTGGCAATGGTCTCATCCACAACTTGCTGGCAACGCTGCGTATCTGTGAGATCGCAGGCCATGATCATTACCTGTCGACCCAAGTTCTGCGCTGCCTGCGCCACCGGCGCGATGGCCTCAGTATCTCGCCCGACGAGCGCGAGGTGGCACCCTTCGCGGGCAAATGCCAGGCTTATGGCGGCGCCCATGCCCTTGGCTGGCCCAGTGATGAGGGCAATTTTGCCCGCCAGTTGCAGATCCATCGTTCGGTCCCTCTTGCTTTGATGATGCCAAGCAAGATCGGGTCCGATAAGGGAGCCCCAAAGGTGGGGCTCCGCTTCCGGGTGAGTTTGAGCTTACTTTTCGCCAGCCAAGAAACTGGGGGTCGGGAGCGCGCCAATGAGTGCCTGTTTGGAGTCCTTTGCCCCGCCGGCGCCAGGGGCAGCCGGTATCTGGCGCGTCACCTGCCCTGAATATGCGCCTTGCACCACCGACGAAACACTCGTTGTGGCGATGAAGCCGTCGATCTCGCTGGCTGCCGTAACCGGTTTGGTCACCGCCCAGGTTAAGTTCGGGGTGTTCGGCACATCGACCGGAAGCACCATGGGGTAACCGTTGAGCGTTGGGGTGCGGCCAAATTCCTCCGATGAGAACGCCCAACCCGCGGGCGACTTCGCCGATTTGTCAACAAACCCGTAGAAATTATAAATTGTGACGAAATCCCCGTTCGGCCCTGCCGCCAAGGTTTCGCCAGGATCTGTCTTGACGGCAAAATGATACGTTGTTGTACCATTGCTGTTTTTGTCAACTTGTTTGACGAAAACTTGCAATGCGGCGGCTGGGTGCGCCGATAGCGCCAATCCGCTCAGCAAAATCAGGCCAGCACCAAGTTTTTTCAGCACAGTATTTCTCCTATAAGTCAAGACACGCGGGGCATAAACGCGCATTCAACATAAAGGAACAATGTGGCTCTGGGCCTGCCGGCATAGCATCTCTATGTAATAGGGTTGACCCAACGGCGTTATGCGCCGCATCCTTCGCCAAAGGAAACCGTGAGAGTTCCATGTTTTGGGAGTAAGCAATGCCAATCCAAACCCGCGCATTTAATCCAGACCAAGTGGGGCCGTTGCAGGGCATACGCGTGTTGGATTTTTCGCGTTTGATGGCGGGCAACATGCTTAGCCTGCAACTGGCGGATTTCGGCGCTGAAGTGGTGAAAGTGGAGGTCCCTGGTCGGGGCGATACGCTGCGCGATTGGCGCGCCGCCGGGGTGAGCGCGCATTGGAAGGTCTACGCACGCAATAAAAAAAGTATAACACTCAACCTCAAATCGCCCGAAGCGGCGCGCATCATTCTCGACCTGGTGCCGCATTTCGACGTGATGTTAGAGAGTTTTCGCTATCAGTATTTGGAAAAGCTCGGCGTGGGCCCAGAACGGCTGCTGCAGGCGAACCCAAAACTGGTGATCACACGTATCTCTGGTTTTGGCCAAACCGGGCCTTATGCGCCGCGCCCTGGCTTCGGCACGCTGGTGGAGGCGATGTCGGGCTTTGCCTCCCGCAACGGCTTTGCCGATCGTGAACCGGTGCTGCCGCCGCTGGCGCTGGCAGATATGATCGCGGGCCTTACGGGGGCGATGGCGACGCTCGCGGCGATCCGGGCGGTGGAAGTCAATGGCGGGGTCGGTCAAGTGGTCGATTTGAGTTTGCTCGACCCGATGGTCGCCGTACAGGGGCCGGAGGCGCAAATTCACCGGCTGACCGGGCAGACGCGCAAGCGCGTGGGCAGTGCGTCGGAGGGCAGTTCGCCGCGCAATGTGTATGCAACAAACGACGGCGGTTGGGTGGCAATTTCGTCTTCTACGCAGAGCATGACAGAGCGTTTGTTTGCCGCCATTGGCCGGGCCGATCTCAATGAGCATCCCGACTTTCACAACAATGATGAGCGGGTCAAGCACCGAGATGAGGTGGATGCGATTGTTGGCGGCTGGATCGGACGACGCACGCTTGCGGAAAACATGGCGTTTTGGGAAGCGGCGGGCGTGACCGCAGCCCCGGTCTATGACATTGCACAATTCCTAGAAGACACGCATGTGCAAGAGCGCGGTATTATCGTGGAAACGCCAGATGAAGAATTGGGCTCCGTATTGACGCATGATGTGGTACCGCGGCTTAGCCGAACGCCCGGCACTTTGCGTAACCCGGCGCCGCGCATTGGTCAGCACAATGACGAGATATACCGCCGCATTGGCTACAGCGCCGAACGGCTGCAACATCTGCGGAGCGCAAAAGCGATATGAAACGCCACGATGAACACGAGCTGCCCCTGTGGCGCTCGCAGATTATCGTGCCGGTCAACGTCGAAAAATACGTCGCGAAGGCCGCAACCCTTGCTGCTGATGCCATTATTCTTGATCTTGAAGACAGCATCACGCCACCCGAAAAAGCTGCGGCGCGGGCGCTGGTTGGCCACGCGGTAAATCGTTGCGCCGGCGCCGGCGCCGATATTTTGGTGCGCATCAACCAGCCGCTTGATCTCGCGGTGCGAGATGTGGAAGCGGTGATTTCGCCTGGGGTGATGGGGCTGGTCTTGCCAAAAATCGACAGCGCCAGCCATGTGCGTCTCTTGGCTGAACTGGTTGACACGGTTGAGGCGGCGCGTGGCTTGCCGGCATTGCATAGCAAATTTATGGTTCTGATCGAGACAGCAGAGGCGTTTGGCCGTATGGCGGAGATTGCCAGCGCCCATCCCCGTGTGGTGGCGATTTCGATTGGCAGCGAAGATTTTAGTCTCAACACACAGGCGCAGCCTGACCCTGACGTGCTGTTATATCCGAAGCAGCAAATGGTGATAGCCGCCTGTGCCGCGGGCATCTTGCCCATGGGCGTGATTGGCTCCATCGCCAATTACCGCGATTTGGAAGGGTACCGTGCCGCGATTGCGCGGTCTCGTCGATTTGGCTTACGTGGGGCGTCTTGTATTCACCCAGATATCGTGCCCTTGCTCAATGCCGGGTTTGGACCTGCGCCAGCAGAAATTGCCGAAGCTGTGCGTATCATCGACGCGTTCAACAGCGCCAAAGCCGCCGGTCGTGGCTCACTTTCTGTCGATGGCAAGATGATCGACATTCCCGTGGTGCTGCGCGCTGAGCGTGTCGTGAAGATGGCGGAGCGCATCCGCAGGCGTGACGCTCGGCTCGTCCAAATTTGAGCCGCGTCGTTACGAGCCCGTCGCGAAGGGCTCGGAGCGGCGCGTGCTTAGCCTCACGTGCCGACGGCTTTCTCCAATACGGCCCATGGCGCATCACCCCCGTTTCTCGGTCTAAGCTCAAAGCCTGCTGCCCCTGTGGCGCCTGGCCCAGCGCTGTGCGAAAGATGCGGGCATGACAACCTCAACGCCCACCTCCGAGCTGAAACTGCCCTTCCCAACACCGCCCGAACCCGGGCAAGTGATGGCGGTGGCGCCGGGTATTCTATGGGTGCGCTTGGCGCTGCCATTTCGGCTCGATCACGTCAATATCTACCTGATTGAAGACGGCGACGGTTATGCCGTGGTCGATACGGGGCTCGGTGACGACGCGACCAAAGCCGTCTGGACCGGCTTGCTCGACGGCATTTTGCGTGATCGGCCGCTCACCCGCTTGATCGTTACCCATTGCCACCCTGATCACGTTGGCATGGCTGGATGGTTGTGTGAACAACTGAATGTGCAACTCTTGATGAGCCAAACCGACTATTTGACGGCGCTCAACATCCGGCTTGACCCTTCGGCGTTGGATGCCGAACCCTATCGCGGGTTTTATTTACGACACGGGCTGGCGCCAGAGGTGACGGCGAGCTTGCTCACACTGGGCAACCGCTATTTGCGCATGGTGACCGGGTTGCCGCGCATCTTTCGCCGGTTGATCGCGGGCGAGGTGTTGCGCATCGGGTCGCGGGATTTTGAAGTGCTTTCCGGGGGCGGGCACGCGCCGGAGCAAATCATGCTCTATTGCGCTGCAGACGGCGTGCTGCTCTGCGCCGATCAAGTGCTGGTGCGGATTTCGCCTAATATTAGCGTGCAGGCGATGGACCCGGAGGGAGATCCGCTTGGTATATTTCTGCGTTCGCTCGCTGACCTCAAACAGCGCATTCCCGCTGAGACGTTGGTGCTGCCAGGGCATAACCTGCCATTCGTTGGGCTGCATCCGCGCCTTGACGAGTTAAAAGAACACCATCAGGGCCGTTGCGCCGCCATATTGGCGGCCTGCCAAGACGGCGCCCTGACAGCGGCCGAGTTGGTGCCTGTGGTGTTTCGCCGCCCAATTGATGACCCGCACCAAATGGGCTTCGCGTTTAGTGAGGCTTTGGCGCATATCAATCTGTTGCTGCGCCAAGGGCGCTTGCAGAACGACGGGCGCGGATATCGGGCGGTGAGGGGCTAGACCGCCAAATGGCACGCCACCCAATGCCCATCCCCGCCCTGCCGCAATAACGGCGCCTCTTTGGCGCAGCCAGGCTCGGCAATCGGGCAGCGTGTGTGGAAATGGCAGCCAGTGGGCGGGTTAATCGGGTTTGGCACGTCGCCGCGCAACGCCACGCGGCGGCGCTTCACCTTGGGGTCTGGAATCGGCACCGCGGAGAGCAGCGCCTCCGTATAGGGGTGGCGGGGGTTGTCATACAGCGCGCGGGCTGACGCGATTTCCACCACGCGCCCAAGGTACATCACCGCAACACGGTCGCTAATATGCTCCACAACCGACAAATCATGCGCGATGAAAAGGTAGGTCAAGCCAAACTTCGCTTGCAGATCCTCCAGCAGGTTGATCACCTGTGCCTGCACCGAAACATCCAGCGCCGAGACCGGCTCATCACACACAACCAGCTTCGGACGCACCGCCAGCGCCCGCGCAATGCCAATGCGCTGGCGCTGCCCGCCGGAGAATTCATGCGCGAACCGGTGCATATGATCGGGCTGTAGGCCCACGGTTTCGAGAAGAGCGGCCACCTGATCGGTCAAATCCTGTCGGTTCTTGCTGAGCCGGTGAATGATCAGCGCTTCTCCAATCAGGCCACGCACGGTGTGACGCGGGTTGAGAGAGGCAAACGGGTCTTGGAAAATGATTTGCATCTCTCGCCGCAAGGCGCGCAATTCGGCCCCTTGCAGGCCCGTAATATCGCGGCCATCAAAATGCACTTCGCCGCCGCTAGGGGTGATCAGCCGCATGATGCAGCGCCCCGTGGTGGATTTGCCGCAGCCGGACTCTCCGACCAGCCCGAGTGTCTCGCCCGCAGCAATGTCGAAGCTCACCCCGTCCACCGCGTGCACCTGTTCCTGCACCCGCGCAAAGACGCCGCCACGAATGTCATAGTACTTCTTTAGACCGCGAACAGAGAGCAGTTGGGTCATGTTAAGCACGGATGCATGCTGCAAGATGACCATCTGCCACGGCGCGTAACGCCGGTTGTTCGGCCACACATGCATCGATGGCAAATTCACACCGCGAGGCAAAGCGGCAGCCAGGCGGCGGGTTTAGCAGGCTCGGCACAGTCCCGGGGATTTGTGCGAGGCGTGTGCGCCCGACCGCTTTGGCATCGACGCGCGGGATGGAACGGATGAGCCCCCGCGTATAGGGGTGGCGGGGGTTTTCAAACAGCGCATCCACGCCGGCCTGCTCCACCACTTTGCCCGCATACATCACGGCGACGCGCTGGGCATTTTCGGCCACCACGCCCATAGCATGGGTGATCAACATGATGGCCATGCCGAGCCGCTCTTTCATTTCCGCGAGCAATTCCAAAATCTGCGCCTGGATCGTGACGTCTAACGCCGTGGTCGGTTCATCGGCGATCAGCAATCGTGGCTTGCAAGCGAGCGCCATGGCAATCATCACCCGCTGACGCTGCCCCCCGGAAAATTGATGCGGATAATCACTCACCCGCCGTTCCGCATTGGGGATTTGCACAAGGCGCAGCATCTCCACAGCCCCTTCCATCGCGGCGGCGCGGGAGGCGCGCTGATGCGTGCGCAAAGATTCGGCGATTTGCTCACCAACGGTATAGACCGGGTTGAGCGAGGTCATCGGCTCCTGAAACACCATACCGATTTCTTTGCTGCGAATGCGGTCCATCTCGGTGGCGCCGAGCGGGATGATATCGCGGCCTTGCCACAAGATTTGCCCACCGACAAATCTGCCGGGCGGCATGTCGAGCAGCTTCAGCACGCTTCTGGCCGTCACAGTTTTGCCGGAGCCAGACTCACCCACAACCGCGAGTGTCTCGCCGCGGTCGATTGAGAGGCTCACCCCGTCGACGGCGCGTACCATGCCCCCGTCGGTATGAAACCAGGTTTGCAGGTCACGTATTTCGAGCAGCGCCACTTAAACGACCCTTCTGGCATCAAGTGCGTCGCGCAGCCCGTCGCCAATAAAATTGATTGATAGTACGGCCAGAAATATCGCCGCCCCGGGAAAAAGCGCCCAATGCGGGGCGCTGTCGAGCGTATCTTTGGCGCTAAACAAGGTGCGCCCCCAGGTTGGCACATCCGGGGGAAACCCCAGCCCAAGAAATGACAACGTTGATTCCGCAATGATGGCATTGGCCACTTCAACCGTGCCTGCCACGATCACCGGGCCAAGCGCGTTCGGAAGAATATGCCGCACAACCAAGCGCCATTGCGACGCACCGAGAGCATAAGCCGCCTCAACAAATTCCTTCTCTCGCAGGGAGAAAAACTGCGCGCGCACCAGGCGTGCCACCGGCATCCAGCGCAGCCCGCCAATCACCAGCACGATCAGCACGCCCAAGCCTGCCTCCAGTCCCAAAGCCTGGGCGAGCGCGTTGCGAAACAGGTAAATCACCAGAAGCAGTAACGGCAATTGCGGCAGCGCGAGAAACAGATCCGTAGCCCACATCAGCACCGCGTCCACCTTGCCGCTGGCCATCCCAGAGACGGCGCCCACCAGCACGCCGACCACGACAGCGACGACC
>Ga0116231_10013267_pt1 | contig 11662 bp, 13 predicted proteins | sample S1TSphgellanicum_2_FD_89695 | JGI IMG/M metagenome (GOLD analysis project Ga0116231, IMG submission 89695) | Host-associated microbial communities from peat moss isolated from Minnesota, USA - S1T2_Fd - Sphagnum magellanicum MG | ecosystem: Host-associated > Plants > Peat moss > Unclassified...
ATATGCGCATATTATGCGCATAACGGAGGCTTGCCATGAAACCCAGTTTTGACGCGACGGCCCGCAAGCGCCCGGTCAATCTGACTTTGAACGAGGACTTGGTGAGCCAAGCCAAATCGATGACTGACAATTTGTCAGCTGTCGTGGAGGCGTTGCTCGTCGAATTCGTCAATCGTGAGCGCCAGGAGCGCTTGGAAAAATCCAAAGCGCTCGAAGCAACCATCGCCGTGTGGAACACGTTTGATTCCAGGGCCGGATCGATCGCCGACGAATACTCATCGCTCTGATGGCTCTATTCGACGTTCATCGGAACACCGGAGCTCACCGGGACACGATTCCATTCGTCGTCGTCGTTCAATCCGCCCAATTCGACAGCTACCGACGCCGGGTCGTCGTACCGCTGGTGCGGACTTCCTCGATTGGGAAGGTCAGTTATGCCAGATTCAATCCCACCTTCAAGATCCGGGGAACGTCGGTCGTTCTCCATCCTCTCGAGATCGTTTCCATTCCTGCGGATCGACTCGGCGAAATCGTGGGATCGCTCAGCGACGACAGCCAGCTCATCGTCGCCGCCCTTGACGAGCTTCTCAGCCGTGCCTGGGCTTGATGCCGTACGCGTCTGTTGCAGCGACCGTGGGCCGAAATTCATGCCCGTCTCGCCGAACCGGCGTCGACGGGTGCGCGCCGCCCCTCGATGGCCGCCTTGAGCAGATCGCTCACGGTCTGTTCGCCAAAGCCGGCAGCGATGAATGTCAGGCCCGTGAACATGAACGTCTCGCCGCCGAATTGCAGCGTCCACCCGCACCGCCGGTAATCGTCGTCGGCCGGAAATCAGACCCGTGCCGGAGACCGCGGCATCGCCGCCGTCGCCGGCTGCGCAAGTCGTCAATTCGCCAATTCGCCCGAGCGGCTCATGGAATACCCCCGAACAAGAACTTAGTTATCCACCGACGACTTGCGTCGCGCCGCTGACCACTTTCGCATCGACGACACCCGAGGGTAGAGTGACCGGATAACACTCTCTATGTCGCCGATCGTGCAAACGCCGTCAAGATTTGAAAGCAGCGTAACCGCCGAGATTCGGAGGTGCGCATGACGCACCGGGCGCCACGCACCGTGCACGCAACGCTCGGCATGCTGACGGCCCTGCTGACCCTGCGGCCGGCGCCGCTGATCCTGCTGATCCTGTCGGCCCTGCCGGCCTGGTCGGCGACGAAGGCACCGGCAGCACCGGCAGCCGACCCCGTTGCGCAGCTCGTGCGCGCTGCCATGTCGGCGCAACGTATCCCGGGGCTTGCGTTGCTGGTCTCGCGGCATGGAACAATCGTCCGCGCCGAGGGCTACGGCCTCGCGAACATCGAGTTGAACGTCCCGGTCAAGCCCGAGACGATTTTCCAGTCCGGGTCGGTTGGCAAGCAGTTCACCGCCACCGCCGTCATGATGCTGGTCGAGGCGGGCAAGATCGGACTCGACGATCCGTTGACGCGCTATTTCCCGGAGGGACCCGCCTGGTGGCACAAGGTCACGATCCGCGAATTGCTGAGCCACACGGCGGGCTTCACCGATTACCCGAAGGACTTCGATCTGCGCCGTGACTACAGCGAGGATGATCTCCTTAAGATGGTGGCGGCGATCCCGGCCGCCTACCCGCCGGGCACGAGCTGGAGCTACAGCAATTTGGGGTATCTGACGCTCGGCCTCCTGATCCACAAGGTCACCGGCGAGTTCTACGGCGACTTTCTGCAGGAGCGCATCTTCCGTCCGCTCGGGATGTCGACCACGCGCATCATCAGCGAACGCGACCTCGTGCCGAACCGCTCCGCCGGCTATCAACTCGTCGATGGCCGGATCGAGAATCAAACCTGGGTCTCCCCGAGCCTGAATACCACCGCCGACGGCAGCCTGTATTTCTCGATTCTGGATCTCGCGAAATGGGACGCGGCCCTGTACACCGACCGGCTGCTGAAGCCCGACACTCTGCGTAGGATGTGGACGGTGACGCCGCTGCTCGACGGGACACCGAACTCGGGGGCCTATGGTTTCGGCTGGGATATCGGGTCCCAGGACGGTCACCGCCTAGTGGAGCACGAGGGTTCCTGGCAAGGCTTCGAAACCCAGATTTCGCGTTACATCGACGATGGGCTAACGGTGGTGGTGCTGACGAACTTGGACAGCGCCAAGCCGGACGAGATCGCGCATGCCGTCGCGGCCGTGTATCTCGAGGCACAGTGATTTCTGGGCGTTGATTTCTGGGCGTTCGCCACCAGGTATAGCGACTCACGTCGGAATCCGGGGGCAGCAAACGATGGCGAAGTATCAACGCAGTGCGGAGGCGATCAACAAGCTGTCGGCGGAGCAGTTCCGGGTCACTCAGCAAAGCGGTACCGAGCGTCCCGGTACCGGCGAGTATCTGTCCAACAAGGCCCCGGGCATCTACGTCGACATCGTCTCGGGCGAGCCGCTATTCGCCTCCTCGGATAAATACGATTCCGGCTGCGGTTGGCCGAGCTTCACGAAGCCGATCGAACCCATGCACGTGAAGGAGATCACGGACCGCTCGCACGGCATGCTGCGCACCGAGGTTCGCTCCGCCCACGGGGACAGCCATCTCGGCCACGTCTTCGACGACGGCCCGCCGGCGCGCGGCGGCCTTCGGTATTGCATCAACTCTGCCTCGCTGCGCTTCGTGCATCGTGACAACATGGCCGCCGAAGGGTACGGCGATTATCTCGACCAGGTGGAGGACGTCTCATGAGCAAGGAACGGGCGGTGTTGGCCGGCGGCTGTTTCTGGGGCATGCAGGATCTGCTGCGCCGCTACGAGGGCGTGCTCTCGACGCGCGTCGGCTATTCGGGCGGCGATGTGCCGAATGCCACCTACCGCAAACACGGCACGCATGCCGAGGCGATCGAGATCTTCTTCGATCCCGAGAAATTGAGCTACGGCGAGCTGCTCGAGTATTTCTTCCAAATACACGATCCCACGACCCCGAACCGACAGGGCAACGACCGCGGCCCGAGCTATCGGTCGGCGATTTTCTACACCACCGACGAGCAGAAGCGCATCGCCGAGGAAACCATCGCCGCCGTCAATGAGTCCGGCCGCTGGCCCGGCAAGGTCGTGACCGAAGTGGCCCCGGTGGGTCCGTTCTGGGAAGCGGAGCCCGAGCATCAGGACTATCTCGAACGGTATCCGGACGGCTATACCTGCCATTTCGTGCGCCCGAACTGGACGCTGCGCAGCCGGGTGTTCGAGCGGGGATGAGGCCCCGCGCCGCACTGCTCGGCCTCGTTCTCGCCGCCTGTTCCCAACACCGACCTCTTCCCGCCGCCAACGCCGAGCCGGTACTCAACGTCTACAACTGGGCGGATTTCATCGAACCGTCGGTCATCGCCGACTTCGAAAAAGAGTACGGCATCAAGGTGCACTACGACGTCTATGCCTCGAACGAGACCATGGAAGTCAAGCTGCTCGCCGGCCATTCGAGCTATGACCTCGTCGTCCCGGGCGGCGCGTTCTTCGAAAAAGAGATCAAGGCAGGCGTCTATCAACCGCTCGACAAGCGCCTGTTGCCGAACTTGCCCAATCTCGATCCCGGCGCCGTACTCGTCACGTCCGTCTACGATCCCGGGAATCGCTACGGCGTCGACTACATGTGGCTCGTTGCGACCGGCATCGGCTATGACCGTGCGAAGCTCCTCGCACGCGTTCCCGACGCACCGCTCACGAGCTGGCGGCTCGTCTTCGACCCCACGATCCTCGCCAAGCTCCGGGACTGCGGCGTCTCCCTGCTGGACGCGCCCGAAGACGTCTTGAGCGCCACCCTCGCCTACCTCGGCAAAGATCCGCGCAGCGAGTCCCTCGACGACCTCGATGCGGCGGCGACCGTCTGGATGACGATACGACCGTACATCCGGTATTTCGACTCCAGCCGATATTTCGAAGATTTGGCCAATGGCGATCTGTGCCTCGCGTTGGGCTGGTCGGGCGACATCGCGCAGGCCCGGCTGCGTGCACGGCAAGCCGGCAAGCCCGCGACGATCGAGTACGTCCTGCCGAGGGAGGGCTCCGTCAGCACCGCCGACGTGCTCGCCATTCCGGCCGACGCTCCACACCCGAAGAACGCGCATGTGTTCATCAATTATTTGTTGCGGCCCGAGGTCGCTGCGCGGAATTCCGCCACGGTCTCCTACGCGAGCGGCGTCGCCGGCGCGGTCGCCTTGCTGCCCACCGAGATCCGCAGCGAACAAGCCGTGTATCCGCCGGCCGACGTGCGCGACCGGCTCGTGACCATGCGCGCGAAAACGCCCGAGTTCACGCGCGCCATGATGCGTGCCTGGACGCGATTCAAAACCGGAGAATGAGCGTGTCGCAGCGCCCGGAGGGCGGCGGCAGTCTCCGCGCCTAGCGCGATTCGGCTCACGGAGCCGTCCAGCGGTTCATCCACGCGATCACCGTGTCGTACCACTGGACCCGGTCGGCCGGTTTCAAGACCCAGTGATTCTCATTCGGAAAATACAAGAACTCGCTCGGGATACCGCGCCGTTGCAGCGCGGTGAAGACACTGAGCCCCTGTTCGAGCGGCACCCGATAGTCGAGCTGCCCATGAATCACCAGCGTCGGCGTGCGCCAATTCTTGACGTAGTCGACGGGGTTGAACCGTGCATACCCTTCGGGATTGGCATACTCGGGGCCGCCCATTTCCCACTCGGGAAACCAAAGCTCCTCGGTCGAGTAGTACATGCTGCGGTTGTCGAACACGCCGTCGTGCGACACCAGGCATTTGAACTCATCCGGCCACTGGCCGGCGATCCAGTTCATCATGTACCCGCCGTAGGAGCCGCCGAGCGCACAGGCACGCGCACCGTCCAGCCATGGGTAGCGCTTCAGCGCCGCCACGAATCCGGCCTTGAGGTCGACCAGCGGTTTGCCGCCCCAATCGCCGCTGATCGAATCGGTAAATGCCTGACCGTAACCGGTCGATCCGTGGAAATCGATCATGACGACCCCGTAACCGGCGCCCGCGAGAGTCTCGGCGTTCCAGCGCCAGTGCCACTCGTTGCCCATGCTGCCCTGCGGCCCGCCGTGCACGACGAAGGCGACCGGATATTTCTGCCCCGCCTTGAGGCCGGGGGGCTTCACGACGTAGCCGTAGACCGTTTCGTCGTGCCACCCGTTGAAGCTGAATTGCTCGTACTCGCCAAGCCGCCGCTGCGCGAGCAGGGGCTGGTTGAGCTTCGTGAGCTGCTGCGGTTTCCCACCCGCGAAACCCACCGAGAAGAGCTCCGCCGGGCGCGCCAGAGTACTCTGCGCGACGAGGATCCGCGAGGCACCGACGCTGAAACTCTCGACGTTGCCCTCGCCCGTGATCGCCGCTGCGCGACCCGACGCAACATCGACCGCCCAGAGCGGATGCTGGCCCAAATGATCGGTCGTCGCGAACAGCGTCTTGCCGTCGCGCGACCAGGCGAAGCCGTCGATCGATCGATCCCATTTTGCGGTGACCGGCCGCGGGACCAGCGACGCCCAATCGAGCAGCACGAGATGCTGGCGATCGGACTCGAGTCCCGCCCGGTCGGCGGCGAGATACGCGAGCGTCTTTCCGTCCGGTGAGAAGACAGGACGCGTGTCCGCCGCCGGATTGTCGGCGGTCAGATTGCGCGGCGTCCCGCCCGTGATCGGAACGCAATACAGGTCGAAGTTCGTCGACCAGGCCTCGGTGCTTGCCGCGACGCGCGCCGACAATACCACCTGCGTGCCGTCCGGACTGATCGTGTAGTCATCTTCGGTGCCGAACGGCTTGGAGGGCACGTCCGCGTCGATGCCGGCCGTCAAATTCACGGGCACGCCGCTCGCCACGCCGTTCGGATCGAGCGTCAACACGAACAGCTGGGAGCGACGGCCGTCGCTCCATGCGTCCCAATGGCGCACGAACAGCTCCTCGTGGAGGACACCGCTCGCCGGCGCATGGGCCGCCGTATCGATGCGCTCGCGCGTGCAGGCGAGCGAATCGCAATCCAGAAACACCTCCAGGCTCACGAGCAGCCGATCGCCGCCGGGCGCCAGGCGAAAACTCCCGACCTCGAGCGGCAGGTTCGTGACTTGCGCGGCCGCGCCGCCTGCGGCCGGGACGCGCCAGACTTGCGCCGTGCCGCTGCGCGAGGACAGGAAATACACCCACAGGCCGTCGGCACTCCACGCCGGTGAGCCGTCATGCGGCTCATCCTCCGTGAGACGCTGTGGAAGCGCACCATGCTTGGTGAGGTCGAGCACCCAGAGCGCGTTCGAACTCTGATTGGCCGCCAGATCGTCGCTGCGCACGGCATAGACGACATGCTTGCCGTCGGGCGCGATGGCGACGCTCGACAGGCGTTTCAGCGCGAGAAAGTCACGGACGTCGAAGGGGCGCAGTTCCGCGGCGGCGGACACCGCGGACGGTGCAACCGCCACGGCCGAAACGGCAGTGATCGCCACCCAACTGAGCACCGTCATGAGAAATCGCAATGCAGTCATGATTCCATCCGAAATGAGACGACAGCCGGACCGGGCCGGCGAGTGATTCCACAGCGTTTTCGCTATACTCACAAGTGTATGTCGGCGACCGCCTTCAGCGTGATGGAATCCAGCGTGCCCCTCGAAGGCGGGAAGGGCGACGGCTGCACGTGGCGCACGCTGACCAGCGCGGACCGCACGCCGACGACCCAGCTCACGAGCGGAGTATGCGAACTCGAACCCGGCGGTGAACTCGAGTTACACCGCCATCCCACGCTCGAGCTGTACTATTTTCTCGAGGGCACGGGCGTCGTGATGCTGGGTTCGCAACTTCAGCCGGTCGCGGCCGGCAGCACGATCTCGATCCCGGCGGACCTGCCGCACGGCATCCGCAACACCGGCGCGACCACGCTCAAGTTGTTCTACGTATTCCCGGTCGATTCGTTCAGCGAGGTGGTCTACACGATGCTGGGCGAGTCACAGGCAACCGCGTCCGCACCGTAACGACCGCAGTCGCGGCGCGCATCGGTACGTTCAGTACCCGACGCTGTACAAATAGGCGACCGCGACGGACGCGACCAGGCAGTAAATCCCGAACAAATACCAGCGCCCCCCCTCGAGCCAGCGGCTGAGCCACTTCAAGGCGAGAAGGCCCGCGAGGAATGCCACTACGGCGCCGAGCAGCGCGAGAGCCGCGACCGAAGTGAGATCGGTGCCGCCGGCTCTTTCAGCGTGCACGAGCCTGAGCGCCTCGCGCGCGACGACGGGCGGCGTCAGCACGACGGCCAGTGCGAAGCTGAAGGTTTCGGCACGCGACTTCGCGACGTTGAGCAGCATGCCCGTGGAGATCGTCGCACCGGAGCGCGAGAAGCCGCGAAATGGCAGGCACAGCCCCTGGATCAGGCCGATGATGCCGGCCTGAGTCATACTGGGCTCCGCCGCCTCGGCATCCTCGACCGGCGCACGCCGGCGCGCGCGCAATCCCGCGATCAGAATCAGCACGCCCGCCGCGGCGAGCGCCGGCGCGATGAATTCGAGATGACCGAACAGATCTTCGATTTCCGCGTGCGGAACCCCGCGGAACACGGTCGCCTCGATCAGCTTGATCAGGGCCTCGCCGACCACGGCCGTGACGAGCGTCGCGAGCACGACGCGGCCCGCGATGCGTTTGAAGGACGCCGCGCTCTTGAAATACGTGTCCCGCCACTGGCGCCAGAAGTAGACTATGACCGCGAACATCGTGCCGGTGTGCAGCATGACGAGCAGCAGCGTCATCGGCGGCGAGGAGGGATCGAGACCGAGCAGCTTTTCGGCAATGACGACGTGCGTGGAACTGGACACCGGCAGGAGCTCGGCCAATCCCTGGACGATCGCGAGAATGACGACATTGATCAAAGTCATGCGGGACAGGATCCTTCAGCTGGCGACGGGGCCGCGACATTGTACAGAGGCGGCCGATGACGCGGCAGCGTGAATTACCCCCGGGCGGACTGTGCGAGACGGTGCCTCGCGAGACGGTGCCTCGCGAGACGGCGGCTCGCGATACCACGCCGCGCGACGCCGCGGATGGCCGCCGAGTGGTGCTCGCCACGGTCGGTTCGCTCGGCGACCTGCATCCTTTCATGGCGTTGGGAATGGCTCTGAAGCAGCGCGGCCTCGCGCCCGTGCTCGCGACGGCCGAGGAATATCGCGCCAAGGTAGAGGCCGCCGGCCTCGAGTTTCATGCCATGCGCCCGAGCTTCGCCGACCTCGAACGCGATCTCGGCATGAGTCGCGCCGACATCGCGCGGTGGATCGTGAATCACATCGACGTGCTGTTCCGGCGCATCGTGCTGCCCTATGTCAAAGGCGCCTATGACGATGTCCTGCCGCTCGCGGCCGGCTCCGCCGGCGTGGTCACGAGCACGCTCGCGTTCGGCGCCCGCTACGCCGCGGAAAAGCTCGACAAGCCCTCGATCACCGTGGCGTTGCAGCCGATGATGTTCGCGTCTGCCTACGATCCACCGCAGGCCTCGCATGCCGCATGGCTGCCGGCCCTGTTCCGGCGCTTAGGTCCCGAGGTCACCGGCGCCGCGATCCGGCTCGCGAAGTTCGGCGTCGGTCGCCTGCTGACCCCGCTGCACGACCTGCGCCGCGATTTGAGATTGCCGCCGTCGCACGCCAATCCGATGTTCGAGGGCCAGTTTTCCTCGAGCGGCACGCTGGCCCTCTACTCGCGCGTGCTCGGCGACGTCCAGCCGGACTTTCCGCCGTCGACCCTGATCACGGGGTTCACGACGTTCGACAGCGCGGACGGGCGCCCGGCAGCGCTCGACCCGGCGCTCGCCGCCTGGCTAGATGCAGGACCCGCGCCCGTGGTGTTCACGCTCGGCAGCGTCATCGTGCAGAACCCCGGCACGTTCTTCGAGGCGAGCCTCGCGGCAGCGCGCGCGCTCGGCCGCCGCGCCGTATTGCTGGTCGGAGACGCGGGGCTTGTTGCGTTCGGCGGACAGGCGTCGCCGACCGTGCACGTGACGGCTTACGCGCCGCACTCTCTGCTGTTTCCGCGGGCTGCGGCGGTGGTGCACCAGGCGGGCATCGGCACGCTCGCGAACGCACTGCGCGCGGGTCGACCGCAGCTCATCGTGCCGTTTTACGCGGATCAACTCGACAATGCCGCGCGTGCCGCGCGTCTCGGGGTGGCGCGTGTGCTGCCGCCGCGACGGTACACGGCCACCCGCGCCGCCGCAGCCCTCGATGCCCTCCTCAACGCACCCAGGGTGCGCGCGCGCGCCGCCGAGGTCGCTGCCCGCGTGGCGAAGGAGCCCGGCGCGGCGGCGGCAGCGGCGTTCGTGATGCAACGACTCGCGCCCTCCGCGCTTTGACCCCGGAGGGGCTTGAAAAGACGCGCGGCCACTCCCATGACGGAGCGCATGCCGACGTTGTTCGACCCCGTGACCTTCGGTGACATCACCGCCGCCAACCGCATCGCGATGGCGCCCCTGACCCGTAACCGTGCCGGTCCCGGCCAGGTGCCGTCCAAACTCGCCGTCACTTATTATGCGCAGCGCGCGAGCGCGGGGTTGATCGTCTCCGAGGCCACGCAGATCTCTGCGGTGGGTCAAGGCTACCTCGACACCCCGGGCATCTACAGCGCGGACCAGAAAGCCGGCTGGCGCCAGGTCACCGACGCCGTGCACGCGCTCGGCGGCAAGATCGTGCTGCAACTCTGGCACGTGGGCCGCATTTCGCATGTGTCGCTGCAGCCCAACGGCGGCGCCCCGGTGTCGTCCACCGGACGGCGCGCGAACACCAAGACCTTCACCGCGGCCGGCTTCGAAGAGGTGTCCGCCCCGCGCGGACTGCGCACCGAGGAAATCCCGGGGATCGTTGCCGACTACGCGCGCGCGGCCGGCAACGCGATCGAGGCCGGTTTCGACGGCGTCGAAGTGCATGGCGCGAACGGGTATTTGTTGGATCAGTTCTTGCGCGACAGCATCAACGATCGTAGCGACGAGTACGGCGGCTCACGGGAGAACCGCATGCGCTTCCCGCTCGCCGTCATGCGGGCCGTCGCAAGCGCGATCGGCGCCGGCCGCACCGGCTTGCGCATCTCTCCCGTCACGCCCTCGAACGATGCGGCCCAGGATAGCGATGCCCAGGGCCTGTTCAATGCCTTCGTCGAGGAGCTCGCGCCGTTGAAGCTCGCCTTCATCCACGTGGTCGAGGGCGCCACGGGCGGCCCACGGGACATCGTACCGTTCGACTACGACGCGCTGCGCAGCCGCTTCAAGCACGGCAACGAGCAGGGCGCCTGGATCGTCAACAACGGCTACACGCGTGCCATGGCAATCGAGGCGGTGGCGAGCGGTCGGGCCGACCTCGTCGCCTTTGGCAAACCCTTCATCAGCAATCCCGATCTGGTCCACCGACTCAAGATCGATGCGCCGCTCACCGCCCTGGACCCTGCCACGCTGTACGGCGGCGGCGCGGCAGGCTACACCGATTATCCCGCGCTCGGGGCTGCCTAGGCGTCGCGGTTGAAGCGGAAAAAGCAGACGATCGCCGCCGCCAGGCATAGGCTCCCACTGCTGCAGTGCTTCACAGTACCACCGGCCGGGGCGATGTTAGTCTGTATCCCATGAGCACCCCGCACCCGTACTCGCCGCGCGAAGAACTCGCCCATTCTCTGACGGCGGCGCTCGGCGTCGCCGGGTTGCTGATCGGGATTCCGTGGTTGCTCGTCGTCGCGCTCGACCACGGCGGTGCATGGCGGCTGCTAGGCGCGGCCGCGTTCGGCGTCGGCGCCTTGTTGATGTTCGGCACGTCCGCGCTGTATCACGCGGTGCACCGGCCTGCGATGAAGGCGCTGCTGCGCAAGCTAGACCACTCGGCCATCTACGTGCTGATCGCGGGCACCTACACCCCTTTTACGATCGGCGTCGTGCGCGGCTCGTTCGGTTGGACCTTGTTCGGTGTCGTCTGGGGGCTCGCCGTGCTCGGTGTCGTGACCAAGATGAGCGGCGGTCTCAAGATCCCGATCCTCTCGACCCTGCTCTACGTCGGGATCGGTTGGATCGGCGTCGTCGCCTTCAACCGCCTGGATGCCAGCCTGACCGCCGCGCAGCTCGCGTGGGTCGTGGCGGGCGGCCTGTGTTACACGGCCGGCGTGCCGTTCTACTTATGGAAACGCCAGCCCTACACGCATGTGATCTGGCACCTGTTCGTGCTCGCCGGCGTCGCCTGTCACTTCATCGCGATCTTGAGCGTGATCAGCGCCTAGCCGCGGGCGCCTACGCCGCCACGGACAGCGGCGAGCGGATCAGGTGATCGAACGCGCTCAAGGACGCCTTCGCCCCCTCGCCGACCGCGATCACGATCTGCTTGTACGGCACCGTCGTGCAATCGCCGGCCGCGAACACGCCCGGCACCGAGGTTTGCCCGCGGGCATCGACCTCGATTTCCCCGCGCGGCGAGAGCTTGACCGTACCCTTGAGCCAGTCGGTGTTCGGCACGAGTCCGATCTGCACGAACACGCCCGCGAGCTCGACGGTACGCGCCTCACCGCTCGCCCGATCCTTGTACACGAGCGCGACGACGCGCTGCCCGTCGCCCAGGACCTCGGTGGTCTGCGCAGTCGTGATGACCGTGACGTTCGCGAGGCTCAGCAGCTTGCGCACGAGCACCGCAT
>Ga0116231_10013268_pt1 | contig 11662 bp, 12 predicted proteins | sample S1TSphgellanicum_2_FD_89695 | JGI IMG/M metagenome (GOLD analysis project Ga0116231, IMG submission 89695) | Host-associated microbial communities from peat moss isolated from Minnesota, USA - S1T2_Fd - Sphagnum magellanicum MG | ecosystem: Host-associated > Plants > Peat moss > Unclassified...
CACCATCTTGGTCTTCAACCAGAACCGATTTCCCCTCTTGTTTCTGGTCTTTCCGTTCCTGGTTCTGGTACTGACTCGAATCGATCTGGGTTGGGCCGCGCTTTCGACGCTGATCGTCGCCATCCTCGGCGGCTGGTACACCGTGCACCATCGCGGTCCGCTGGCGCGCACCGTTGAAACCGGCACGGAGTGGGAGGCTGCCATCTTGCAGCTCTATCTCGCTTCGGCCATGTTCATGCTCTATTCCATCTCCATCGTCTTCGGCAACCTGCGCAAGACCCAAAGCGAACTCCGCCAGATTGCCGCCCTGCACAAACTGGTCGTCGACAACTCCCGGGACGCCATCGTGCTGGGCGACCTCGACGGCACCCGCACTTACGTCTCCCCCGGCATCCGAGCAATGACCGGCTGGGAGCCCCGCGATCTGGTCGGCCGCGCCTTTCGCGAAGTCATCCACCCCGCCGACCTCGCCGAAGTGGAGATGGCCATGCGCGCCCTGCGCGCCGGCTCCGAAGGCGGAACCCTCGAATACCGCGAACGCAAACGAGATGGCGAGTATTTCTGGGTCGAGGGCAGCCTGCGCGTCTTCCGCGACCCCTCCTCCGGCCGTCCTATCGGTTTTCTCAACCTCGTTCGCGACATTACGGAGCGTAAGCGCGCCGAAGAGCACCTGCAGTCCGCTTATCGCGCCATGGAATCGCTGGTGGTCGTCGACGCGCTGACTGGCATCTCCAACCGGAGGCGCTTCGACGAGGCGCTGGCTACGGAATGGCGCCGCGCACTGCGCGAGGGAGACAAGCTCTCCCTGCTGCTGATCGACGCCGACCACTTCAAGCGCTATAACGACACCTACGGGCACGTCCGAGGCGACAGTTGCCTTAAACAGATCGCCGAAGCCGCGCTCGACGTCGTCCTGCGCCCCGGCGATCTGGTCGCGCGCTACGGCGGCGAGGAATTTGCCGTAGTCCTGCCCGGAACAGACGAAATCGGCGCCAAAGCTGTCGCTGAAGACATCTGCCAGGCTGTGCGCAATCGCCGTCTGCCCCACGAAGGCAACGCGCCCGGCATTGTCACCGTCTCGGTCGGCTGCGCCACCGTCATCCCCATGCGCGGCAAGACTCCCCAGGATCTGATCGAATCCGCAGACCAGGCGCTCTACCGCGCCAAAGGCCGCGGCCGCAATCGCGTCGTCGTCGCCGGCATCCCCCACCGGCCCGACGCGCCTCCGCAATACACCGAACTGCCCATTACTCGCACCGGCGAGTCGAGCTGATTTCTGGAATGGCGCGTCGGGCCGCCCTTGGTAAGCAGCAGCCCGGTACAATGAAGGAATGTTGCAGGAGTTGAAGCCGCTTTTCCGCTACATGGCGCGTTACCGCTGGGGATACCTTTGGGGTACCCTGGCGCTGGTCGCCACCAATGCCATCTGGGTCACGTTTCCCAAGGTGATCGAAGCAGCCGTCAACGATCTGAATCATCCCGGCCTCGACCGAATTGCGGTGCGGAAAACCATCCTCTTCTACGCTGGCCTGATCGTCGGCATCGCTCTCCTCAAAGGCGTCTTCCTCTACGCATCGCGCTGGATACTCATCGGCATCTCGCGGGACATCGAGTTCGACCTACGCAACGACCTCTTTCGCCAGCTCGAAACACAGGATTCCGGCTACTACCAGCGCTACCGCACCGGCGACATCATGGCCCGGCTCACCAACGACCTGAACGCCGTCCGCCAACTGCTCGGGCCGGCCATCATGTACAGCGCCAACACCGTGCTTTTCTCCGCCTTCGCGCTCTACTTCCTGCTGCGCATCAGCCCATGGCTCACGCTGGTCGCGCTCGCGCCCATGCCCGTCGCCAGCATCCTGGTGCAGTACTTCGGAGCGCGCATTCACGAGCGATTCGAGCGCATCCAGGCCAGTTTTTCCGAAATTACTGCGCATGCACAGGAGAATTTCTCCGGCGCGCGCCTCATCCGCGCCTTCGCCCGCGAAGAATCCCAGATCCAATCCTTTGAAAAAGCCAATCTTCAGTACATTGGCCGCGCGCTGCGCCTGGTGCAACTGATGGGCATGCTGTGGCCAACTCTGGAATTCGTTCTGGGCGTGGCCTTGGTCATCACACTGTTTGCCGGCGGCCGCCTGGTTCTCCAGCACAAGATCGATGTGGGTAGCTTCATCGCATTCAATACCTACATGATCCTGCTCACTTTCCCCATCATCGCGGTTGGGTGGGTTGTCAATCTCTTCCAGCGCGGCACAGCATCGGTCAAGCGCATCGACGAGATTCTGAAATCGGAGCCGGCTATCGATGACAGCCGCGCCGACCTTGGCGTCCCCGAAGACCTGCGTCTTCGCGGCGAAATCGAGTTCCGCAACCTCAGCTTCGCCTACGGCGATACAGCGGTCCTGAAAAACATCACACTGCACATACCCGCAGGATCGACACTGGCCATCGTCGGCCCCACCGGTGCTGGCAAATCAACACTGATCGGCCTAATCCCACGCATGCTCGACACTCAGGAAGATTCGCCATTCGATTCGCTCACCGTCGACGGCCGCCCCATCCGCGAGTATCCCCTCAGGGTGCTCCGCTCCAATATCGGCGTCGTTCCCCAGGAAACCTTCCTCTTCAGCGAAACCATCCGCGAGAATCTATGCTTCGGTGCGCCCGGCGCCACGGAGGAACAGATCATGGAAGCCGCAGAAGCGGCATTTATTCGGCGCGAATTTGAAGAATTCCCTCAGGGCTTCGAGACCATGGTCGGCGAGCGCGGCGTCACCCTCTCCGGAGGACAGAAGCAGCGCACCTCAATCGCCCGCGCCCTGCTGCGCCATCCTCGCATCCTCATCCTCGACGACGCACTTGCGAGCGTCGACACCTACACCGAAGAGTGCATTCTCCAAGGTTTAAGGGATTACACACGCAAAGGCGACAGCAAGCCCTGCACCACCATCCTCATCTCGCACCGTATTTCGACGGTTCGGGACGCGGATCAGATCGCCGTCCTGGCCAACGGCCGCATCATCGAACTCGGGACTCACGACCAGCTGCTTGCCCTGGACGGCTACTACGCAGGCCTCCACGAGAAACAATTGCTCGAAGAAGAGCTTTCGGTCGCAAGTTAAAGACTCAGGCCGTCCAGCGCGAGGCGGATTCCGGCTCGACCGGAGGCGGACTGATTCGCACCATGCGGGGCTTCCCCACCGGAGCGGTTTGGGGCGTTTCCCGCGGAGTCTCGGCCGCAACCTGCCGCCAGGTGTCGCGAATGGTGCGCACAAACCCAATCACTTCCTCGAATCGTTCCGTCGAATTGCCCACCGACGCCTGCAAGATCAGGGCAAACATCGACGCATAAAACTCGCTCAAGACCTCCGCCGGCCGGCCACCGATATCCATCCGCAAACGTGCCTGCAAATGAATCAGAATCGCCAGCGCCCGTTTGACTGCAACCCGGCGACCGCGAACATCTCTGCGCTCCACGGCCCCGATGGCAGCATAAAGGAAACGGATGATGCCGTCGTAAAGCGCAACGACGAGATCGACCGGCGAGGCCCCGTCAAGCGAGTGTTCCTGGTAAGTGGACATGAGAGAAATCGCTCCTGACTCGAAATACCGTGAATTTGGTTATAGGCTGGGGCAAGCATCTTAGCGTCACGAAACCGAAGGGGCCTGGTAGCCGGTGATCGCGGAATACAGTTCGTTGATGTTGTTCAGGTTGGTTGGAATTGCCTGAAGAATCTCGTCCGCGCTGGTCAATTCCAGCGTCAGGCTGCTCTGTTGCGCCGAAATCAGCAGATTTTCGTTCAAGATGTTTTGATTCAGGGACGACTCCGTCGAGCTGTCGGCGCTCAGAGCCAGGGCCAAAGAACCGGTCACGTTCGAGGTTCCCAGATTCCCAAGCGCAGTCGAAAAATCGACGCCCCAGCTATTGGTGTCCTGAAAGAAGCCCACCACCGACGAATAATCGCTGTTCAACTCGCTCGATAGTGTCGCCGAGTCCAAAGAGAGGATGCCGTCGTCGTTGACCGTGATGCCCAACTGCGTCAGATTGTTCACATCTCCCTCGGCAGTGTACGTGAGCGCATTCGTACCGTCGGCCAGGGACGAAGTCGTGACATTGACCGCGCTTCCAGTCTGCGAAGTCAGCGCCAGACTGTAGGTAGCTGTGCTGCCCGATCCCTGAGTCACAATGCCTGCCGAAACGCCGATTTTGGCAGCATTGATGGCTGAAACCAATCCATTGAGGTTCTGGCTGCCAGCCGGAAGCGAACCGAGCGCGAAGACGGTGGGCGCACCGGAGCCGGAGGCGATCGACAGAGAACCGGTCAAAGTATCCGTAGCGCTGGTAACCCCAGTCAATGTACCCGATGGCGAAGTGCTGTTAATCGAGCCGAGAATCTGCTGCTGAAGCAGCGAGAGTGTTGGAGTACCGAAAAGCGGCTCCGGAGTGCCGGACGACGTATTGCTCTCCTGATCGTTGATAACGCTGACCAAGGCGTTATAGTCGGAGACGAACTGCCCCAGAGCGCTGGTTACCGAAGAGGTATCGTTGACCACCTGCACCTGCACCGCCTCCGGCGTTCCATTGGTGACCGGGGAAGTTGCCAGCAACTGAAAAGTGACGCCGGGAATCACGTTGCTCACCGTATTGGAGGCGACAGAGATATGATCGACGCCATCAACGTCCAGGCTGGCGTTGGCGCCTGCTGTTGCGGTGTTGTAGGCCAGAGCAGTGCCGGTTGTGGAGTCGGTGACCCCGGAGGTGACGGTGAGGTCGCCCGAACTGCCTGAGGTGCCGGAAACCAGCGAAAGCCGCGAGCCGTTGGCATCTGTCAGTACGCTTGCCGTGACGCCAATGCCAGCCGAGTTGATGGCGGAAGCCAATCCGGATAGCGTGTTGTCACTGGAACTGATCGTGACCGTCTGCGCGGTGCCGGATCCCACCTGGATAGAAATGGAGCCACTCAGCGTATCGGAGGCATTCGAGATGGCGTCCAGATAGCCCGAGGAGGTGGAGGCCAGCGAATTGACCACAATGGTGTGGGTGCCGGCGATGGCTGCCGACGAGGACGACGTCAGCGTCAGCACATTGGGATCGGAGCTGGAACCTTCCTTTTGCGATAAGACTCCTTCAAAATTGGTGAAATTCGAGATATCGTTAGTCAGGTTGGACAACAAGCTTCCGAGTGTCGAGATAACCGTGTCCTGGGCGCTCAGGCTGGTCAACTGCGTCTGCCAGGGGGACTCTACAGCGGAAAGATTCGCCACAATCTGGCTCACCGTCGCACTCACATTAAATCCAGTGCCCGCCGTTGGCGAACCGAAGCTGATCCCGACCGTGCCCATACCGACCTCCCCTGCCGCTAGCGCAGCCAAATGGCCAAAAGAGAACCGGGCAGCGTTAGAGATTCCAAAAGCTTGAGAACGGACAAGGAAATCCGTCTCGTTGCAATGAAAACGGTGAATCGCGAGGACAGGGAAGGCGCTGTTGGTGCGCCTTCCCTGCGTGCGCGTCCCTTACTGCTCGTTTACTGGAGCAATTTGGTCACTTCCTGCTGGATGCTGTTGGCCTGGGCCAGCGCCGAGATTCCGGTCTGGGACAGGATCTCGTACTTCGAAAGAGCCGTCGTCGCCGAAGCGTAGTCCGTGGCCTGGACCGCGTTCTGCGCCGAGACGATGTTCTCCTGCTGCGTGTTGACCACCTGAGAGACGGCGTCGAGCGTGTTGACCTGCGCGCCCAGATAGCCGCGCTGCGCCGCCACGTTGCTGATCGCCGCGTCCAGACTCGTCAGGGCCGCTTGCGCATTGCCCTGGCTGGTTAAGTCGGTGGCCGCCAGATCGGAGGTCTGCTCGTTGGTGCCGCGCTGATAGCTGATCGTCTCCGTCGATTTGGTGGACGCGACGAGGGTGTCGGCGGCGGTTTGGCCCGAGGTCGAGTCGTAAAGGGTCGTGCTGATCGCAACGTCCGTATTCGTGTTCGACAGAAGAATGCCGGTATCGGCAGTCGCCGTCGTGGCACCCGCAGCCTCGCCGACTGCCCCCGCCGTCGTCAGGCTGGCCGTAACGCCCTCAATGCCATCCTTGTTGATCTCGGAGATCAGACCGCTCACCGTGGTGGCCGAGGTGGTGATGGTGCTGGTCGTTGCATCCGGGTTGGTGATGGTGAAGACGATGCTCCCGGAGGTGGTGTCCGCCGCCTTCGCCGCCGTCGTCAGCACGCTCGCCGCCGCTACAGAGAGATCGATGAACTCGCCCGACGAGCTTTGCACCACGCTGCCGCCCGAGTCGCCGACCGTGGTCGAAGAGAGCGGAGCGAAGTAGAGATTGTCGATCGAGGAGCCCACCTGCGACGAGTCGCCGGTGTAAATGTTGGTGCCCGCCGTCGCGCCGGTGAAGACCTGCTGCGAGTTGTAGGTGGTCGTCGAGCCGATGTCGTTGATCTCCGACAAAATCGACTGATATTCCTGGTTGGCCGCGGCCTCCTGGGTCGAGTTTAGGGTGCCGTTCGAGGTCTCAGTGGCCAGCGTCACGGCACGGTTCAACAGGTTCGTCACTTGCGAGAGAGCGCCGTCCGCCACCTGCAGAAGGCCCGCGCCCTCAGTGGCGTTGGTGGCCGACTGCGTTAGGGCCGTCGAGTTGGCCTGGAGGCCGTCGATCAGCGACAATCCAGCCGCGTCGTCCGAGCCGGAGTTGATCTGCGAGCCCGAAGACAGTTGTTGCAGCACCGTCTGCAGGCTTGTGTTGGTGTTGTTCAGGCTGTTCTCCGCGTAAAGCGCGGAGATATTGTTCAGTACGCCCAATGCCATGGGAGACTCCTGTTCGATGCGTGGATTTGCGATCGCTTTCCCACCTAAAGCCAATGCTGCATGGAAGGCTCTGGGCGAAGAGCGAAAGCCGCATCTGTTTGGGCATATCGACGGGGATTCAAAAGACATGAGCCGTCTTTGGGAACCTCGCACGCAAGTGAACTGCTCCAAAGAGTGTGCCTTGCGTCATTTAAGAATTCTTAACTGAGTCCTTCCGCTGGCCCTCCACTTTATCTTGACTCGGATGCTATTGCTATCGCGTTTTCCTCCGATAGTTCCGGTAACAGGGGGCCGATTCTCAATGATCGAAGTCACTCGCCTCAACGGCACACCGATGCTGCTCAACAGCGATCTGATCAAGATCGCAGAATCGTCGCCCGACACCATGCTCACTCTGATTCAAGGAGAAAAACTCATCGTGCGGGAGAGTTGCGCCGAAATCCAGCAGAAAGTGCTCACCTACCGCGCCCAATTGCTGGCTGACGTGGCCACGCGTGCCGCCGGCATGGGCGACTTGCGCCGCGTCGTGGCCATCACCAGCCTCCAATCGGAAGCCCGAAGTTAAATCAGGAGCTGACCATGGATAAAGCGAGTTTCGGCGGCGTGATCCTGGCCGTAGTGGGAATCGTTGCCGGATTGCTGCTTGAAGGCGGCAATCTGGGACAGATCTTTCAGCCCACGGCGGCGATGATTGTCTTCGGCGGCACGCTGGGCGCGGTCTTGCTCCAGTTTCCGCTGCACACGGTGCTCGAAGCTTTTCGCCGGCTCATGCAGGTGTTTTTCAGCCCAAGGGAACAGAATTTGCAACTGATTGAAACGCTGGTCGGTTTTGCCAACAAGGCGCGGCGGTCCGGCGTCGTCTCGCTCGATGCCGACCTGCAGCGGATCGAGGAGCCCTTTCTGCGCCAGGCGCTGCAGCTCGCCGTGGATGGTACCGAGCCGGCCGAGTTGCGCAAAATCATGTCTCTCAGTATGGATTCGCGCTCCGAAGGTGAAGATCGCATTCCGGCCGTGTTCGAGTCGGCTGGCGGATTCTCGCCGACCATCGGTATTTTGGGCGCGGTGCTCGGCCTGATCCAGGTCATGCAGCATCTAGACAAAATCGAGGAAGTTGGCAAGGGCATCGCAGTGGCTTTCGTTGCAACGATTTACGGCGTGGGCGCGGCCAACCTGTTTCTACTGCCGGCCGCCGGCAAGCTGCGCATCCGTGTGCGCGACGACCACCAGCGCCGCGAAATGATGCTGGAAGGCGTGATTTCGATCCTTGAAGGCATCAACCCGCGGATGCTGGAGGTGAAACTGAGCGGATTCCTCGAAGACCATGAAATCCGCGAGGTTGCCGCATGAACCGCCGCGAACGCCGGCGCAGCCACGTGAATCACGAGCGCTGGCTGGTCTCCTACGCCGACTTTATTACTCTCCTGTTTGCCTTCTTCGTGGTACTTTACGCCTCATCGAAGGCTGATCAGAAGAAGCAGCAGCAAGTCTCGCAGGCTATCGACAGCGCTTTCCACGCGTTAGGCATCTTTCCCGAAGCAGGCCGCCGCCCCGACAATCTGACAAACGTTTCCGCCATGAGCAAGGACGAGTCGGTGACACCCATGAACATCGTCATGGGAGAGGATGTGCTGGCTCCGGCCAAGGTCAAACAAGACCTGGAGCAGGTCCAGAAGCAACTGGAGAAGTTGCTTTCCAACCAGATCGCCGACCACACGGTCTCCGTCAAGATGGGCAAGGATGGCCTGGTCATCAGCCTGCGCGAGGCCGGATTCTTCTCGAGCGGCTCGGCCACGCCCCACCCCGGCACGCTGCCGATTCTGCGCCAAATCGCCGAAGCTCTGGGCAAGATTCCTTACGATGTGCGCGTCGAGGGCCATACCGATAACATCCCGATTCACAATGCCGAATTCGATTCGAACTGGGAGCTCTCCTCAAGCCGCGCGACACGCATCGCCCGTATCTTTCTGGCCACGAACAGCATTGCGCCGGAGCATCTCTCCGCGGCCGGATACGCCGAGTTTCATCCCATCGCTCCGAATTCCACCGACGAGGGACGCGCCGAAAACCGCCGCGTGGACCTCGTCATCATGCCCCGGACGCAGGTAAATCTGGCCATGCCCGAGGGCGACTCCGGCAAAGCCACCTGGCGCAAGGTTGTCGATTGAGTCAACCTGCACGCGATTGACCGCGTCTTGTTACGATGGACATGTGGCCCCGCTCCCCGCATCTCAAATCTCCGCTTCCCCGTCGCGTGCTGACGAGTTCTCTGAGCGCGGAGTCCAAATGCTCGCCGCTGGAGATCCTTTGGCAGCGGCGCAGGCTTTTCGCGAGGCCATTACTGCGGATTCGGGCCACATAGAGGCGCATCACGGGCTCATCCGCGCCTTGCGCGACGCGGAGCAGTATGAGGCTTCCGTTGCCGCGGCTTTGGCGTTGACTGTTCTCACGCCACACGACCCGCTTGCGCATACCAGCCTCTCGATCGCCTTGCAGAAAGCGGGACACATACCCGAGGCAGAGGCCGCTGCCGGGCGAGCCCGGATTCTCGAATGGAAACAGCAATTGTCGATGCCTGACGCGCCGGCGAAGGAGGACGAGCCCTTTGCCTGACTCCTCGCTGCATCCTTCCTTTGATTTCGGCCCCGATCCTGTGCCTCCCGCGCAGGTTCAAGTACCGCTCCCGCCGGTCGCAAAGCCCCAACGCGTCGAGCCAGCGATGGCCAGCCTAGCCGCTGTCGACGTACTCACCATCTTCGAGCAGGAGTACCGCGAGCTCAGGCCACGCGCACCGATGCCTGCCTTCCGCATCCGATTTCGCCGCTTCGTTTCTCTCAATACGACCATCCGGCTGCGCGAGGGGCAGTTGCATGTGAGCCTGTCAGACCTGCTCGAAGGCGCGCCGGAGTCGGTGCTGCGGGCGATTGCGCATATTTTGATCGCAAAGATTTACAAGAAACCGATCAGCGCGGCGCACAACCACCGCTATAAGCGCTTTCAATATAGCGAAGCGGTGGCGCGCCAGACCGAACAGATTCGCCATGCGCGCGGGGCTAAGCGCTTCAGCGGGCCAGAGGGGCGGTATTACAACCTGGAAGAGGTCTTCGACGTGCTCAACGCGAAGTTCTTTCACAACATGCTCGGCCGGCCGCAGTTGACCTGGAGCGAGCACCACGCCAAGCGCCTGCTGGGCCATTACGACGCCGCGCACAACACCATTGTGGTCAGCAAAGTATTCGACCGCCCATCCAGCCCGCGCTACGCGATCGAATACCTGCTCTACCACGAGATGCTGCATTTGAAGCATCCCGTGAGCGTGCGAGGAACGCGGCGCTGTGTGCATTCTGCCGCGTTCAAGGCCGACGAACGGCTGTTTCCGCAACTGGATCTCGCGCTGGCGTTCCTGAAGCGGCTCTGAGACCGATCGGTTTGAGATAAAGATTTCAGATGTTCGCGATTCAATATCCCGGTCAGATATCGTTGGACTGCGTCTCGCTCAGCATAGGGAAGGCGATCTCCTCAGGACGCAATTGCACGCTGGACGTATCGGTTGTCGAACCCTGCGGGTGAAGACGGCTGGCGTTCTCGATGCGGTCAGTTTGGACTAGTTCGGATCGGCATTGTTTCTTTTACAGATGATGTTTTTTCTTCAGAAGGCACGGCTCCCAACTACTTATCCACATGGAATCTATCACTTACATCGTTCGGCAGAATTAGATTGCGCGGCAGTTACGCCTTCCACGCGGTCAAAGGCCGGTTCGCAAACTGACAGACAAATTTTGGACTGGCACAGTCCACGAAAACGGCTCTGCAATCGGGCGCGCCGGAAGTCGACGTGTCGGCAGCTGCAGTGCGAAATGGTTCCAGAGGAGTGGCAACATGAATCGTTGGGTGAAGAAAGTAGCTTTCGCGGCACCCGTTTTGGTGTCTTCGATGATACTGGCCTCCGTGCCGGCCATGGCCCGGTACACGCAGAGCACCATCGCCTTGAACACCACGGTGCAACTGTACTCGACCTTTCTTTCCGCGCTGACCACGCTGAAAGTGACCCCGAGCAAGATTTCACCCACCTAGTCGATGGGTAGTTCGATGAACATCCCTGTCACCGGAGGAGCGATTAACCCAACGACCACCGCAGCGCAAATTACTCACTCCGGAGGGTTAACCCTGACGTCGGGCAGCATGGTGGTCAAGCTGCAGAGCTTCCTCGTAGACACCACGGGCTCAGCACCAATCATTACCGGATTGGTGGGCGCCAATGGCAAGTTGGTGGGCCACATCACCCTAGTCGATTTGACTCAGCCCCGCGACTTCAAGCTGCCAGTCTGCGAGGATGCGGGAACTGTGACCATTCCGAACATCGATGTGAAACTGAATACTGGAGCGGCTGAGCCGCTCAACTCGGCCTTCGGCGTGAGCGCGTTCACGGGCGAGTTGGAGGTAGGATCGGGGTATTTGTTGACCATCAACTTGCCTGAACCCCGGTAAGCGCACTTTGGATGAGGCTTAGGTCCTATCAAAGATGGGCAGCTTCCATCTGGAAGCTGCTCATCCCATGTCCCGCCAGTTGATTCCCAGCGACAGGTCCGCTTCAATGGGAACCGTAAGCTGAATGACATTCTCCATTTCTTGCTTCACTAAATTCGGGATGATTTCAGTTTCTGAGTCTGGAACTTCAAACAACAACTCATCGTGAACCTGCAGGACCATCTTCGACTTCAGTCGCTGCTCGCTAAGCCGCTTATCGATGGCGATCATGGCGAGTTTGATTAAATCTGCGGCGGTGCCTTGCAGCGGGGTGTTGATCGCGGTGCGTTCGGCGAACCCACGCTGGTTCGAGTTGCGGGATTCAATGTCCG
>Ga0116231_10013269_pt1 | contig 11662 bp, 12 predicted proteins | sample S1TSphgellanicum_2_FD_89695 | JGI IMG/M metagenome (GOLD analysis project Ga0116231, IMG submission 89695) | Host-associated microbial communities from peat moss isolated from Minnesota, USA - S1T2_Fd - Sphagnum magellanicum MG | ecosystem: Host-associated > Plants > Peat moss > Unclassified...
CCTGAATGTGAATTGCTAGTTTCACCACCTGGAAACTTCCACTGGTCATATTCGCCATTTACAAAAGAGTCCTTCCTCGCCGAAATAAGTCTCACGCGGAGCCTTCAGCGGCCTTTGAGCGGCGCGGGCGGCATGGCTATCGTATGTAAAGCCGAACACATTCATTTCCGCGCGGTGAGGGCGGGAAGCGGTGCTGACCAGGCGCTTGCAGCATCCCAAGCCGGATTGTTCCCGTTCGCCAAGCGATTCCTATTTTTCCAGTAACTGACCGGCACTTTCTGGAATAACCGACTGGCCCAATTGCTTGCCGATGTTGATTAGGTTACTGGCGCTGCTTTTCATTTCAGGTGACGGGCGGCCATAGTAATAGCCCTGCATCAGGTGAATGTTGAGCTGCCGCAGAGTTTCGGCGGTTTCCGGCTTCTCAATGCCTTCGGCAATCACCTGGACATTGAACTGGTGTGCAAATTCAGCCAGCTTCTGTACCGCTGTCCGGTACATCGTCTGCGAAATGTGCGAGATCAGGCTCTTGTCGATCTTAATGAAATTCGGCTTCAGGTCACACACCATCTGGAGCGAATTCGATCCTGTGCCGACGTCGTCCAGGGCGAATCCAAAGCCGCCCTTCCGGTAGTAGTCGCAAATTTTGGTCAGGTGCTTTACATCCGCGATTTTGTCCGACTCCACCACTTCAAAGACAATATCGCTGGGTGTCAAGATGGTGCGAGACATCTCATCCAGCGTCGACGCCATGCAGAAGACCGGATCGTAAATGGACGACGGCATGAAGTTGACGAATACCTTACTTCCCGGCGTCCACTGGGCTCCCGCCGAGCGAATGCTGAGCCGCCGCGCGTAGGAATCGAACAAATGGATGGCGCCGCGCGAAAAAGCCGCTTCCATGATGTCGGCCCCGTTATAAACCCGGTCGGTAGAGAGCCGGATCAGGCATTCGTGCGCGAAAACGCTGGCCGTGTGCGTGTCCACAATCGGCTGAAAATAGGTGGAGAAGCGGTCGTGAACCAGGGCTTCATCGAACCAGCTGGAATCCAGGTTAGTGCCGTAGGTGTCCAGCGTGGAAGCGGCCAGAATCGCTGCGCCCCGCTGCGCGCTGACCCGGATGTCAGCCCGCTCGGCATCGGAGAGCCGCGTTCGCAACTCCTGAATAGTCCGCATGAAATCGCCGCCCAGCGCGAAAAGATCTTTCTTGAAATGAAATTCGGCGTGCAGCTCTTCTAAAGCCGACTTGACAATCTGCCGCAAGATCGGCGTGGCCGCGTAGAGGAAAATTGTATGCTCCGCGCACGTCTTCTGGAAGTCGCATAATATGCATTCATGTTTCAAGCGATTTCTTCTCCCCACCATCAGTATCGGAGGAAGGCCGCAAGACCTGCAGTGGGAATGATCACAGTCAAAAGCCCGGGCAGGGGATACAGTAATAGGGCATGGAGAGTTTAGTAGCAACGTTTGGTGAGGTGATGCTGCGCCTCACGCCGCCGGGGTTCGAAAGAATTTTGCAGTCGCCGCAGTTCTGCGCCACTTTTGGCGGCGGCGAGGCTAACGTGGCGGTTTCGCTGGCCCAGTTTGGAGCACGCAGCCGTTATATTACGGTTCTGCCGTTTGCTCCCAACGCCTTAGCCGACGGTTTTCTGGGTGAACTGCGGCGCTTCGGCGTGGATGATAGGTGCGTGGTGCGCGGTCCCGGCCGCATGGGAATTTATTTCGTCGAAACCGGAGCGAACCAGCGGCCATCCAAGGTGCTTTATGATCGTGAGAATAGCGCTATCGCCCTGGCTAAGCCGGGCGCGATTGACTGGACGGCCGCGCTGAAAGACGCCACCTGGTTCCACACCACCGGCATTACTCCGGCCATTAGCGAATCGGCTGCGGCGTTGGCGCTGGAATCCGTGGCAGCCGCCAAAAAACTGGGGCTGCAGGTCTCCTGCGATTTAAATTTCCGCAAGAATCTTTGGAAATGGGGCAAAAAAGCCGAGCATGTGATGCCCGAACTGGTGAAACATACCGACGTGCTGATTGCCAATGAAGAAGACTGCCAGAAGTGCATCAACGTGCATGTCGACATTGATGTGGAGTCGGGAAAACTGGAGCGGGCGAAATACCGCGAACTGTGCGAACGCGTGCTGGCCACTTTCCCCAATTTGAAGATGGTGGCCGTGACACTGCGCGAATCGCGAAGCGCGTCCAACAACGGCTGGTCGGCTTGCCTGCATGATGGCAAAGAGTTTTTGCTGAGCAGGGAATATGACATAACGCATATAGTGGACAGGGTAGGCGGCGGCGACAGTTTCGCCGCCGGGCTGATCTACGGCTTGACGAATCTGGGTCCGCCTTCGGAAGCGCTGGAGTTTGCCGTAGCCGCGTCCTGCCTGAAGCATTCCATCCCCGGCGACTTCAACCGCTTCACCGTGGATGAGGTGAAAGCTCTGGCGGCGGGCGATGGGTCGGGCAGGGTTCAGAGGTAACATCGATATAATTTGAAGCAGGCTATCTTTCCAAACATGCAGTATTTTCAGTCTTTACGCGTTGCCCTTGTTGCTTTCGTGATGACCTTGGCGCTGGCCGCCCAGACCCCGGCTCCGCCTCAAGTGGATTCCGGTCGCGGCGAAGTGACTAAGGAAGCGCTGCGCAAAGCCGGCGGTGCCGCCGCGAACGGAACCTCCAGCACATCGGAGACGGCCGTGCCCGTGGATACCCCCAGTGACGACAGCAAGAACGATTCGAAAGAGAGTACGCCGTTTGCCATATCCGTCAACGAAGTAATTGTGCCCGTAACCGTCACCGACGACAAGGGCCGCTTTGTGTCCGACCTGGATAAAGCGGATTTTCAGATTTTCGAACAGAACAAACCCCAGAATATTCGCTTCTTCACGCGTGAGCACAGCCAGCCCGTGGTGGTGGGTTTTCTGCTGGATATGAGTTCGGCCAGCCGTATTCATTGGGAAAATTATCAGAACGCGGCCATTGAACTGGTTCAGAATCTGCTCACCGGCGATCCGAAATATGCCGGTTACCTGATTGACTACGCGCAGGACGCCGAAGTGGCTGTCAACACCAGCACCGATCCGGAAGCCATGGTGGAAAAGATCCGCAAGCTGAAACCCAGCGGCGGCTCCGCCCTGTACGATGCCATTTACCTGGCCTGCACCAACCGCAAACTGGTGCATGGTGAGCCGATTGAACCGCGGCGCGTGATTGTGATCATCGGCGACGGTCACGACAACGCCAGCAAGCATTCCCTCGCTCAGGTGATTGAGCTGGCACAGCGCAATCTGGTAACAATCTATTGCATCAGCACGCAGGCGTTTGGTTTTGCCAACGGCAGCGACGACACGCTGGTGAAGCTGGCGGTGGAGACCGGCGGCCGCGTGGTGTATCCGCTGGGCGATGTGTACAAGGACACCGATGGCTATTTGTCGCACCCGTCGGATGATGGCAACTACGCGCTGACGGTGGATACCGGTTCCTACCGCGCCGTGCTGGACGGGAAAATGTACCGTGCAGTCACCGATATCGCGGGAGAAGTGACCATGCAGTACATCATTCGTTATATTTCCAACAACCCGACCGAGAAGAGCTATCGGAACGTGAAAGTGGTTGTGGACCTGGGCAATGTCAAAGTGCGCGCCCGCCGCGGCTATTACGCAACGCCGGTGGCTTCGGCAACCGGGAGCCCTTAACAGCTATTGCACCGCTGGGTAATAATCCCCTGCCAGCACTTCCCTGATCTCCGCAAACAAATCCTCCGCCTGAATCGGTTTAGAAACGTAGCCATTCATGCCGGCGCGCAAACACATCTCGCGGTCGCCGATCAACGCGTGCGCTGTCATGGCAATAATGGGGATCTGTTTTTCTCCCTGCTTGCCGCGGACCAGATTGCCGCGGATGACAGCAGTCGCTTCCAGACCGTCCATCTCGGGCATCGAAACATCCATCAGCACAAGGTCGAAACATTCGCGTGTCACTTGCGCCACCGCGGCGCGTCCGTCATTCACGGCTACCACGGTGTGCCCGCGCTTCTCCAGCAGCCGGACGGCCACTTTGCGGTTCACCGGATTATCCTCCGCCAGCAGAATGTGAAGCGTCTTGGGCTTCTCACCGGCGGCATCCGCGCCATGGGCGTTTCTAATTGGCTCCGGCACGGCAATGGCTCGCGGCACCGATATCAGGAAATGAAAACAGCTTCCCTCGCCGGGCACACTATCCACTTCAATCGCTCCCCCCATCATTCCCACCAGATGCGAACAGATGCTGAGTCCCAGACCCGTGCCGCCAAAACGTCTGGTGGTGGAACCGTCTGCCTGCGAAAACGCCTTGAAAATCAGCTTCTGTTTCTCGGCTGGAATACCAATCCCGGTGTCATGCACGGCGAAGTGAAGCTGGGTGTGCGTTTCGTCCGCATCCGGCATCGCCACACTTAATTTGACCGAGCCTTTTTCGGTGAACTTGATGGCATTCCCAACCAGATTGATCAGCACCTGTTGCAGACGCATCGAATCGCCCAGAATTGTCTCAGGCACCTCGGGGGAGATTTCAAGCTGCAAATCAAGGCCCTTGTCGCGGCACCTGACACGCAGCGGTTTTACTGTCTGTTCCAGCATCTTATGCAGGTTGAAACTCACCGGATCAAGCTCAAAGCATCCGGCTTCAATTTTCGACAAGTCCAGAAGGTCGTTGATGATCGTCAGCAGCGCCTGCGCGGAAAGCCGGTTCATCTCCAGATACTCGCGCTGCTCAGCCGTCACTTCGGTGGCCAGCAGCAGGTCGGTCATGCCCAGCACGCCGTTCATTGGCGTGCGGATTTCATGGCTCATATTGGCCAGGAACTCACTCTTGGCGCGGCTGGCCGATTCGGCCTCCTGTTTGGCGGCCTCGGCCTCGCGGTTCGCTTTTCGCAGTCCTTCTTGCCCCTGCCGCAGCCGGCTCTGCGTCACCAGCAGGCGGCAGCTGAAACAGAGGAAAGAAGCCACGCCAATAATGGCCGCCGCGACCGGATAATACTGCGCCACCCGGCCCATGGCAGCCAGAAGAATGGCCGGGTAGAGCAACGGAAAAACCTGCTGGAAAATGATGTGACGCCGCCGCAGCGCCCGCCCTGCCGCCGGTTCCCCTGGGTCATTCCAGCCGGCCGCGATCAGCACCAGCAGTACAAGAGTAAACCCCCAGACAATTTCGAACCAGTCCCCCGGCTGCGGTACCGGCGGCAGGCGCCCCCAGAAGTTCGCCCCGCAAGCCACCGCGCAATAAATGGATGTGCGCAGAAATAACGACCGGATGCGCGCCGAATTGGTCAGGCTTCCGCGCAGCACGAACAGCACGACGGTCAAGCCATCGCAAAACAGGCTGCGGTCCCAGAGCGGGCCGTAAATGCCCGGCGCCATGCCTTGCGGCGTGAAAAAAACGTAAAGCGTAATCCACAGCAGCAAAGTCTGAATCAGGTCTGCCCACTGCAAAGAATCCAAACTCCTGCTGGCGTGGTCCGGCTCGACGAACAAAGCCATCCCCAGCGGCAGCGATGAAAATTGAAACAGCAGGTCGCCCAGTTTGCCGCTCGGCTGCGCGGTAATAGCCAGTTCCGCGCAGATACAGATAAGGAACGTCAGCGACATCAGCCGCCAGAAATAGCGGCCCACCGGATCGGAACGCCGCATCGCCCCATAACAGGCCAGGGCGCACGCCAGTTCTTCCGACATGGAGCCGAGTTGCGAAAGCAGCGGCCCATTTCCATGAACGCCAAACCTGGCGATTACCCATGCATGCGCCACCAGCAATGCCAGACAAATGACACTCCAGCGCAGCAGACGGCTACGCGGGTTGGCAATCTCTTTGACCGAGTTGAGCCTGAACATCGCCCTGAAGGTATATATCGGTGGACGAGCGCTTGAACTTCACAGCCGGTCCGCCTTGGCCACTAGCCCGTACTGGTTTGCAGGGGCCGACTCGGTTTCAAGGACGAAGACCGCTGGAATAAGCCTGACAAGCCGAGTTCTAAGACGATAAGCTGATGTGATAAGCATGTCCGCGCGCGTTGTCAGCATTCGTGAATTTGCCCCCCGCACCGGGCAGTATTCCCTGCTGGTCTCGGAGTTGCCGGGACACGGCGTTCAGACCCTGGGCGTGCTTTTGCTCGACTCCGAAAATGACCAGTTGCATATCCGCCTGCGCCGCGATTGGGATGCCCTGGCTTCCCAGGAAGACGCCGAGGTGCTTTCCGCGCTGGAGGAAGATCTGGCCTTGCAATCGCGCGAAGAAGGCGGCCGCGCCGTTTTGGATCGCCTGGAAGACTGGGGCTCCGGTTCCATTCGCGTTACCGACCGCGAAGCGGTCACCGTGCGCAATTTTGAGCGCACTTTGTCCGACCTTTACCGCCAGCACGTGCCCGCGCAGGTGCTGAAATTCAGAACTCATCTGCCGAAGTATTCGCTGATGGTGGCGGCGGGACCCTTTCTCACCAACCGCGAGGACATCGAGGCGGAAGACTGGATTGAGACTCCGGCTGATCTGCGCCTGGATGAAAATATGTTTGTGGCGCGCATTCAGGGCCACTCCATGGAGCCGCGCATTCCCGACGGCAGTTTGTGCGTGTTTCGAAAAAACGTAGTGGGATCGCGCAACGGCAAGCTGGTGCTGGTGCGTGACACCGAACTGGCTGATGATAAGCGCTTCACGGTGAAGCGTTACAAAAGCGAAAAGGTCGTCACGGAAGACGAATTTGTCCAGACGCGCATCCGCCTGGAGAGCCTGAATCCCGCTTATCCTTCCTGGGACCTGGACGAGGACAGCGAGAAATATCAGATAGTCGGCGAGTTCGTGCGAGTACTCGACTAAGAAGATATACTGGCAACGGCCCAGTATGCACATCACACCCGAGCAAGCAACCTTCCTTCTTCACGGCATCTTGCCTTCGCTGGAGAACGAACACCGCATCACCACCAAGGTTTTGAAAGCCGTTCCGGCCGATAGAGCGGATTACCGGCCCGACCCGAAATCCATGAGCGCCTTCGATCTGGCTTGGCACATCGCCGCCTCCGAAACCCGTTTCCTGCGCTCCATTCCAGCCGGCGAGTTTTATACCGGCCCCATTGAAAAAGTGAAGAGCATGCCCGAGGTGGTTGAATTTTACACTGAAAACTTCGCGCGCGATCTGGCTGCGTTGAAAGCCGCGACGCCGGAACAGTTAGCAAAGATCATGGACTTCCGCGGCATGATGCAGCTTCCCGCCGTCGCTTACATCAATTTCTCCACCAGCCATGTCATTCACCATCGCGGCCAGCTTTCGGTCTACCTGCGGCCCATGGGAGCCAAGGTGCCGTCCATGTATGGTGAAAGTTACGACGACGCGCAGGAGCGCCTGGCGAAAAGCAATTAGCTTAAGCCTGGAGTCCGTCCCACGACCATTGCGGGATACTGAGTCCCTCAGGCACCTGCCCGGCAGATCGGTGATATTGGTACATGGTGGTTGTGGTCGCCCAGGAAAAGTAATCGTACAGCACTCTTCGCAGTTCACCGTCGCCGGACAGCCCGGCATCGTCTAGCGCCTGGTCGAAGCAGGCAATCGCCCGCCGGTTCATTTCGTCGTGTTCCCCGTTGCCGCTGTGCATCTTGACGACGCTGGTCTCGTCTCCGAACGAAGCCGAGTAAACGCTGCCGCCTCCCAGCGCCTCGGCCCAGTAGGCGGCAAGCCGCTCCACATGCTGCGGATGAAACCCATGGCTGAATGCATGGCTGACCACCTCGTCGGCCATCACCCGGCGATGCCAGGCGGCCGCAAGCTGGCGCAAACCCGCCATGCCACCCGCCGCCTCAAACACGGTCTGTCTCATCGCAACTCACTCATCAGAATCTCCGAAATCCGCGCAATCAGCAACTCCCCCGGATTATCCTCCGTCCAATTCGGCTCCGGCATCCCATCCACCGTAATCGCCATCGCAATCGGCCCATTCGCCGTGTAAACAATCCCCACATCGCTCCGCAGCGCATCCAGCGCTCCCGTTTTATTCGCCACCACCGCATCCTTCACGTCGCGCGCAATGCCCGAATGGTCGCGCTGCTTCTTCAGAATCGCAATCATCTCGGCCGATGCCGCCGGACTCACCAGTTCACCCTTATAAAGCTTTTCCAGCAGCATCACCATCTCCTGCGGACAACTGCGCCCAATGCCCCACTTCTTATTCTCCGGCTTCGCGCCCTCCGTCGTAATGCCCGAAGGAGCCGGTTTCAAATCCTTCCCATCCCCCAGAATCTTCCGCATCACGCGCGTCTGCTTCAATCCCAGCGCCTCCATGCGTGCATTCACCGCGTTTCCGCCAATGCGGTTCAGAATCAGGTTCGTCGCGGTATTGTCGCTCAGCGTAATCATCAGCATCACCAGATCGCGCAGGGGCAGCACATCGCCATCCGTCAGATCCTGCATAATCCCGCTGCCCGAAACCTTTTCTTCCGCGCTGTCGGTTATCGGCTCCGTCCATTTCACCTTGCCTTCCGCCGCTTCGGCAAACGTCTCAATCATGATGGCCAGCTTGATGGTGCTGGCCGTGCGCGTGGGTTCCTCCCCGTTCAAACTGTAGGTCGCGCCGGTTTGCAGATTCTTGGCGTAAAGCGTCACCTTGCCCTGGAATCCGTCAATCTTCGTCTTAATCTGCTGATCCAAATCGGGTGCCGGAAGCAGACAAAGAACTAATAGCGCGTGAATAAGCATCACGCGCTATTGTAAATCGCAGCGGCCAATCGGCATTGTTTTTAATGCCGATGCGCGGCGTCACTTCAATCTCAAACGGAACCGGTTTGATCCAGCGCCGCAATTGCAAAGGCCCCGAACACAAATCCATCCCATAGTGCTCGCGAGTAATTCCCATCGCCCGCGTCAGCTTTCCGGGTCCATTGCAACTCCCCGCGCCCAGCCCCGCTAGCGGCTCCAGCGCCCGAATCAAAACGCAATGCGGCAGCCCCGGCTCGCCCGCCACCACGTTCAGGCATTCATACATCCCGTAGATCAAATAAACATAGGCATACCCGCCCGGTCCAAACATCACCTGCGTCCGTTTGGTGAGCCCGCGCGCGGCATGCGCGGCCGCATCCGTCAGCCCCAGATACGCCTCGGTTTCCACAATCATGCCGGCCATGCCATCCTTCACCAGCACCGTGCCCAGCAAATCCGGCGCAACCAGATCTGCCGTCCGCTCAAAAAACGCCCGGGGAATCGGCTCCGTTCCAGACCACATAAATGTAAGCTAGAACATTAGCACCAAATCCGCTCCATGCGACTCTTTACCGCACTCGACCTGCCGCCCGACATGCTGCTCAACCTCGAGCGTCTGCTCTCGGCGCTGCGTCCAGAAGCCGCCAGCATCAAGTGGAGCCCGCTCAATAACCTGCACATCACCACGAAATTCATCGGCGAATGGCCCGACGCCCGTCTGGACGAACTCGACGCCCAACTGAAGCCGCTCTGCTTCCGCGAATTGCTTGAAATCGACCTTCACGACCTCGGCTGGTTCCCGAACGCCCACTCCCCCCGCGTCCTCTGGGCCGGGGTCGACGGCGGACACGCTTTGGCCGCCTTTGCCGCCCAGATCGAAGACGCGCTCACACAGCTCGGCATCCCTAAAGACGCGCACGGCTTCAATCCCCATATGACGCTTGCCCGCATCAAAGCTCCAGTACCGCTCCAGCGCCTGCGCGCCAAAGTGGAAGAACTGCAAAAAACCCCCATCGGCCACTTCCGCGCCGCGCATTTCTTGCTCTACCGCAGTGACCCCGGCTCGAACTCCAGCATCTACCGCAAAATCCGAACTTATCCCTTTGAACTGAAACCGTCGAACTGAAATCGTGAACGTACCCTCTTTTCTCACTGCTGCTTCCACCCTCCTGGCATACCTCATCGGCGGTCTCCCTTTCGGCTACTGGTTCGTGCGGCTCACCCTCGGTGCCGACATCCGCACCATGGGCAGCGGCAATATCGGCGCAACCAATGTCCAGCGCAACGCCGGCACCAAAGCCGGGTTAATCGTTCTGCTGCTCGACATCCTCAAAGGTTTTCTCGCCGTCTGGCTGGCCGGATTAGTAAATCATCAGGACATCCTGTCGCTCGTCCTGGCCGCCTGCGCCGTCATGCTGGGCCACTGCTATCCGGTCTTCCTCGGCTTCAAAGGCGGCAAAGCGGTTGCCTGTTTCATCGGCGCATTTGCCTTGCTGACGCCGCTCCCGCTGCTGGCTATCGTGGGCGTCTTTCTGCTGACCGTCACACTCAGCCGCTTCGTCTCGCTCGGCTCCGTCGTGTGCTCGCTCGTCTTCCCGTTCCTGGTCTGGTTCATCCAGCACCCGCCCCCGCCCGTTCTCTGCGCGTCCATCTTCGCCGCCGTCCTAGTGCTGTACCGCCATCGGGCCAACATCGGACGTCTGCTCTCCGGCAGCGAAAGCACATTTAGCTTCAAAGGCAAAAAAGCATGAGCCAGTTAGCGGTCCTGGGTGCCGGAAGCTGGGGCACCGCGCTGGCTCTCGCCTTGACGCCGCGTTTTGAAACCATCCGCATCTGGAGCCACAACCCCGCCCGTGCCGACGAAATGCAGTGGCAGCGAGAAAACAAACGCTACCTTCCCGGCTTCAAACTGCCCTACCAGGTCACCATCTCCAGCAGCCTGAAAACCACTTTGGCCGACGCTCATCTGGTGCTGTGCGTCATCCCGTCGCGCCACCTCCGCGCCGTCATGCAGGAAGCCGCGCCCTTCATCCCGCCCAACATCCCGGTCGTCAGCGCCACCAAAGGCATTGAAGACAAAACCCTCATCCGCATGTCGGAAGTAATCGCCCTGCAGATCAAATATCCGGGGCGCATCGCCGTTCTGTCCGGCCCCACCTTCGCGCGCGAAGTGGCCGCCGGAGAGCCCGCCGCCGTCGTCATTGCGGCCGAACAAAACGCCGTCGCCGAATACGTCCAGCACGCCCTCGCCACCAAAACTCTGCGCTTCTACGCCAGCCTCGACATGGTCGGCGTCGAAATCGGCGCGGCTCTGAAAAATGTCATCGCCATTGGCGCGGGCATCTGCCGCGGCCTCGGCCTCGGTTCCAACAGCGCCGCCGCCCTGATCACGCGCGGCCTCGCCGAAGTCACCCGCCTCGCCCTGGTCATGGGCGGCAGCCCGCGCACCCTCAGCGGCCTCGCCGGCCTCGGCGACCTCGTGCTCACCGCCACCGGAGACCTTTCCCGCAATCGAACCGTTGGCTTCAAACTCGGCCAGGGCCAAACCTTGCACCAGATTCTTTCCGAAAGCCCCATGGTCGCCGAAGGCGTCCCCACCTGCCGCGCCGCGCACGATCTGGGTATCAGGCACGGCGTCGACTTGCCCATCATTCAGCGCATGTACCAGGTGCTCTACGAAAACAAAGACCCGCGCATCGCCATCCGCGAATTAATGGACCGCCCGCTCACAAGCGAGTAGCTTTCTTGTCCAGCCACACGTAGTAGCCAATAATCGTCTTGCCGTCTATAATTTTCCCGCCGCGAATCCATTCGCCCAACTCGTCTCTTTCAAACCAGCGGAATTCAATCCGTTCATCATCCATCAAATGCTGTGCGCCCGCCGTCAGACCCTCCGCCAGAAACAAACTCATCTTTTCCGCCACATACCCCGGACTCGGCCAATAA
>Ga0116231_10013270_pt1 | contig 11661 bp, 7 predicted proteins | sample S1TSphgellanicum_2_FD_89695 | JGI IMG/M metagenome (GOLD analysis project Ga0116231, IMG submission 89695) | Host-associated microbial communities from peat moss isolated from Minnesota, USA - S1T2_Fd - Sphagnum magellanicum MG | ecosystem: Host-associated > Plants > Peat moss > Unclassified...
GCAATTGTATTACTTCACATATGTGTAAACCCTAAAATTTTCCCCCCAAATTTAGCCTACTTTAGATTAATTACTATACATTTGTGAAAAATTTATTAATTAGTTTGTGTCTCAACCCTAAACCTAATGGTTAAGTTAGCAGGGTATGTAATTAATAGAGTAACTAGGTTAGTAAGGTAGGTGGTTAGTATAATAGCTAGGTCAGTAGGATAACTAATTATTAAGGTAGCTGTGTTAGTAGGTTGGTGCAATACTTATCAGGGTAGGAAAGTGAGCAGGGTAGCTATGTGTGAGGTCAGGTCCAGGAAAAACGGCCAAGAACAAAAAAAAAAGAAAAAAAAAGTACATTGGTCAGCAGCAAAAAAAAATCGACTATGATGAGCCCCATCCGACGCCGAATGAAAAAACGCAACCCATCCAGTGGACAGAACGGCCAACTGGTGCATTGGTGGCTGTTAATTCACTCTGGCCCCCGCTGCTGGGTTGCTTTGACCCAACACCAACCAATGCACCAGTTGTGGATGAGGCTGTTTTTAGCGTTTTGGGATGAACCCAAATCATTTAACCTAAACCAAGCCAAACATTGAGGTGATTTTTATTTTTATTTTTTCATGGGCTCATGCTTCCCTTAGATTTCAAAAAAGATTCCCCCCTTCTTTTCTCTCCTTTCATTCTTCTTTTCCGCTTCCTTTGTTTTTTCTTTGTTCTTCTTCTCTTGCACCATCATCTTCTTCTTTTTCATTGCCGTTGTAGTTTTTTCTTCAACATTTTTTTCCCTCTTTTTTTAAACTGCTATTATTATTGTTTTTTTCTCTTTTCTTTTGTTGTTATAGATTCTTCTTCTTGATCATTTTTTCTTTCATTTTTGTTGCTATTTAAAATTTTTCTTTCTTCATTTTTCTTTGTTGCAACAATTTTTTCATTTCATTCTCTTTATGTTTTTTTTTTTCTTTTTTCAAGCATTTTCCTCCTTTTCAGCACATCATTGCACCTATTGTCATTGCTTATTGCACCATCACTTAGTTATGCACATTATACTAAGTATGCCTTTGTTCATTTCCTTTTTTTTTGGGTTTTGTGTTGGTTTGTGAAACAAGAGCAAAAGCAAAAAGAAACAAGAAAAAGATGGAGAACAAAACAGAAGAATTTGAAAAGAAAAACGAAAATTAAAAAATTAGAAAAGAAAAAACTGCTTTTGTTTTTTCTTGTTTTTCTCTATTTTTTAAATTCCAAAAAATGTTTGTTTCCTCATTTTTTTCCAATTTTTTCTTGAAGAATTTTTGTTCGTTTAAAAAAAATTTAACAAGAAAAACTAGGTTTTGTCTCTTTTTTATTGCTTTGCTTTCCTTTTTTCTACTTCTTTAAGAATAAGAAGGTCTTTTTGGTTTTTTTGCCTTTTTTTTCAAAATTTTCAATTTTATTTAATGCTAGAACAATTTTTTTCTTTTCTTATGTGTCCTAAATAAATAAATATTATATATATATATATATAATTTTTAAATTTAAAACTTTTTTTTTCCCCTATTTTTCTTGGTCTTTAAAATTCCAAAAGATGAAGTTTGTTTTTGTATTTTCATTATTTCCCATTTTCAAAAAAGAATCCCAATTTTTCTTTTTTTTGAAAATCCAGTAACTTATATGTTAATTGTATCATGTTTTTGATGTAAACTTTAGGTAACTATGAAATACCAATTTGTAATTAGGGTTTTCTATGGGTGTTCATCATGAAGCAATGGATACATTTAAATGTAGATGTAATGTCATAATTAAAGAATTACTAGAAAATTATTTCAGATAATGTAAATGATTGATTATCATATTTAAATAATCATTTATTTCTTAATATTAATTGACTAATTATTTGGCTGAACCTTAATTATCAAATAATTAAAATTTAAAAAATTGATTGTCATAAAATTAATTTAGGTATATAAATAGACATATTTTGGGTACCCAAACCACTTATTCTGAAGTGACCTTAAATGTGGGTATTGCATTTAGGGTTGATTATTCACCTAAGGTTGTCTAAAGCACTTATGATTATTTCAAAATGAACTCGCATGCAGGTATAACAAATAAACTTTGGTTTTCATTGAAAGGCCACCCAAACTATATACTAGTTATTTCAAAATCACCCTACATGTGGGTATTACATTTAAGATTAGGTTTACATTTTAGGTTGTCTAAATCACCTAAGGGTTATATCAAAACGAACTTGAATATGGATATTACATTTAGGGAAACACAAAAAAAAGGTATATTTATTACCATTTGGTAATATTTCCAAGTTAAGTTCTTTCACTTTCTTTAAAAAAATATAAAATGACATTGCATTGTTTTACATATGTTTAAGCCCTAAAAATTTCGCCCAAAATGCACCTTAGATTTATTTTAATTAATATATACTTGTAAAAAAAATGTTAATTAATTTATATGTCCTAAACTCTAAACCTAAACCATAATTCTAACATTAATTAGTAAATTTTACATTAAACCCTAACCCTTTGTATCATCAATGTGAACCAATTTTGCATTATGTTCATTTTTCTATATTTTAAATCATACTATAAAGTGAATAAATAATTTTGAAAACATGAAATTCATGATGTATTGGAGGGGAATCAAATATTTTAATTTTTTTTTTTATGTTCCATGGTTAATGAATCACAGTATGATATGGGTATTACATTTAAACAAAAGTGGGTTAAGAAATATTGAACTTTAACAATTATAGAACATATGGAAACGAGATTCATAATTATGTTATAGATTTAAACAAGTGAGAAAATAAAAAACCAATACAATGAGCAAAATCTAGAGTATAAACCTTAAACCTTGATAAATATGAATCAAATTCTTAAACATTAAATCATAAGGCATAACCCTAAAAATCCAAATGACATTTTTCTATAAGCCCTATTACAACCCTAACTATATGAACCTTAACAAAAAAAAATCCTAATGATATATGCTTTAAACCCAAAAAACTATACAAAGTATATAAAACAATTTTTTAAAAAAAACATAGGAAAAAATTTAGAAACGAGATTTTAAAGATTTTAAACTACAAAGATTTACTCATCGAAAAAAAACCTTAATATTTAAAAACAATCAAATAAATTTTGTAAAAACCAAAAGAAAAGATGTCTCTTACCTTTCTGTGATTTTTCCAAACTAATTTTTTCCATTTTCTTTGAAAAATATATAGAATGAAATATTATTACTTCACATATGTCTAAACCCTAAAATTTTCCCTCAAATTTAACCTAATTTAGGTTAATTATTATAGATTTGTGAAAAACTTGCTAACTAATTTATGTGTCCCAACCTTTAAACCTAAACCATAATTCAATAGTACATATTTATAATAATTACATGAAAAGATGTGTTATAATGTCCATTCCATAAATAAATTAGTTAAATAAAATTTAGTGTAATATGCATTAATTAAACCAATATGGTTGCAATTATGACATTGTTTCCACTATAAAGTGTTTGTAATAATTACATATGGGGACCTATGTTCATCATCCATGAATTAGGGTGAACCTTAATAAATTGATAGGTAGGATTACGAGGCTTGGGGGGTGGAAAAAGTGAATAGGTAATTAGTTAAGTATTTGGTTATGTAAAAAACATAGGTAGGTAGGTGAACATAGTGGTAGGTAGGAAGGTGGGTGCATAGGTAGGTAACTAGGTGTATAAGTCAGTAGTTGGGTTAGTAGGTAAATTAGTAAGTAAAAAGGAAATTCAAGGAACAAGGTAAATAAATTGTTAGAGTAGGTAAGCATGTAGATAGGCAAGTTAGTAGGTAGGAAGAAAGTTACACTAGCAAAGTAGCTAGGTAGATAGGCAAGTTAGTATGTAGGAAACAAGTTACCTTATCATGGTGACTAGGTTTGTAAAGTACTTATATCAATAAGGTGGTTGTGTATATAGGGTTGGTAAATAGTAATGTAACTAGGTCAGTAGGGTAAGTAGTTAGTACAATGGTTAGGTCAGTAAGGAAGTTAAGTTAATAAGGTATGTAGTTCACAGGGTAGCTGGGTTAGTAGGGTAGGTAGTTAGTATAGTAGTTAGGTCAATAGGACAACTAATTATTAAGGTAGTTATGTTAGTAGGGGATAATTAATAAAGTACCAAGGTTAGTACAATACTTATGAGGGTAGGAAGGTGAATAGGGTGATTATGTGTGAGGTCAGGTCCAAAGAAAAAATAGCCAAGAATAAACCCCAAAAACAAAAAGTACACTGGTCAGCATCGAAAAGAAATGGACTAAGATGAACCCCATTTGACATCAAATGAAAAAACGTAGCCCACCCAGTGGACAAAAACCAATTGGTGCATTGATGGTTGTTGGTTCACTCTAGCCAAAGATAGGGTTATTTTATGGATAACTATATTATTTAGGGAAAAGTTTCTTCCAAGACCGTTTATCTACGTGGTTTGAAGGTCTAGTGACGAAAGAGCGGTAGGCCAAGAACCTTGTGTGATGAAGGAAATATAACCCCATTATTGCACTATAAAGAACATGCTTCACATTATTTTCCTAATAACAAAATATTTCTTGTTGAAATTTGGTATATAAGACCTATCTTATGTCAACCATGAAACCCAATTTTGGGAGTTAATCAATAGAATTTTATTTTACCATTTCTCATTTAACCCATGATTGCACACTTCATTGTGTTCATGATTATCACATTGTTATATTGTTGCACTTTGCCATGGACACAAAGACTCTACTATTGCACACCTTATATTCAAGATTTTAAGATTGTTGGGCGTAAGCATACCAATGTTAAAAAAGTATTTTTCGAATTCAAAAAAATGGAATTGTCAATTTTGGACATTAGAAAGTAACGTACATTGAAAATTAATGTTTAAATTGAATGAACATATGTGATATGATATGAAATTTTTTTTTAAAAGTGTAAGATATGATGTTTACCCTTTTCTTCAATATCTTTTCACTCAATTTTTTTGATTTGGTGTTGTTATCTCATTTGGCACAAAGTTGATGTAAAGTATAATCGTGAACTTTTCATTTTTGAAATTATTTTTATGGCTCTTTCAAAAAATGTTTAAAGCAAATTTTACCATGTTACAAACACAAAATACATTTATAATTCATATTGAAGAGTAAGTTAAAAGCTTTAGATCTACACAAAAAGAATACTTTCTTTTAAAGTGTTTAACATTGTCATAATTGAAATATTCAAATTTCAAAAAATGTTTATTATATGCATGATGGTTCAAACATTAATAACACGTCATTTCAATAGTTGGATTGGGAAAAAGTATTAGATATAAACTTGCAATAAATAAATAAAATAGCTTGAATAATAATATAGATTGGGGATGATCATATTATATATGACAAGTATATTCCAAAATTTATAACATTGGTAAAAGGCTTAAAATTTAAAAATATAAAATCTGTTTTTCATTTTTTTTACTTTTTGAGCAAGGATCACCAATTGGCTTACTTTAGCATGCTTGCTATTATTTCATGTGCAAAGAACCCAAATGCTTCTATCCAAGGATAAGAAACACTAACATGCACATTCGCATTTTGATGTGCAAAAATAAGGACCAACAAGGTGTTGCAATAGAGGAATTAGTGTGTGATAATAGGAGAATTGCAATGATATGTTCATTTACATTAGTTTTCCCCAACCCAAAAAAATTGAAAAATTAAAATTATGGATTTTTTCAAATGAAAATTAAATTTGTCATTAAAAGAATGGTGGATGGAACATTGGGCTTTTGTTTCATGCAAGTCCATTTTGCCTTCAAAAGTTCATTAATTAATGAAGGCAAAAGATGAAAAGTGCATTACTTATTTTACATAAACTAGTTATATAATGACCCAATTATTAATTTTAGGATTAGATATTATGCAAGTTCGACACTTTCACTTGGAATTGTTGAAAAATATTGAACATTTTTTTCTTACCAAAACCAAAATTATTAGGCACTTGCCAAAACAATTAATTATGGCCAAAGCTTCCTTTGAAGTAGAATAGTTGCAAAAAGTTTTAAATAACTCCAACAATAAACCTTCAATGTGCCAATTTCCCTTCAATTACAAACATTTAAATGCCCAAGGTGCTTTTATTCTAAATTTTTCACACCCACTAAAAAATTTGATGAACCTTTATTATTCCACCAAGACCCCATGATGTCTTCCCCTAATCTCTCCTTTCATTTTCCTTTGCCCATAAACCAAAATAGTTGGTCCTTTTTTAGGCCAAAATGAACCAGCACCCACGAATGCACCAATTGGCCATTATGTCCATAAGATAGGCTATGTTTCTTCACCTAATTCATGACATTACATTAACCTAACATCATACCACAATCAACCTTTTTGGGATGTGATTTTTGACCGTTTTTTCATTTTTTGAGTTTTTTTCTCAACCTTGACTAATGCACCCCCAAGTTCCTTGATGGACTCAATTGCAAGTCCAAAGGTGAAAACAACATAAGGAGAAGGAATTAGGGTGCGCTCCTTGGTTCGTAGCACTTCGGAGTAGAGGGGTGTGTTGGAGTTCTGGGATGGGACTAGGAAGATTGACAAGCAATTCAATTACTCACATGGACTTGCACAAACCAAACAATAAGTTGGTTAATGCATAGTTTGTGCATGGACGAGCCATGGGCAAACATGGACTCACAAAACTCACCACGGCCTAAACTTGGGGGAAGGCACCACCTTCCCCCTTGTAGTATTCTTTGTGCTTGGCCACATGGTTAACACCCAAATGTCATTTTGTCTCGGGATTCCCAAATGAGAGTCCTGAAATTCCCAAAATTGGGACTTTCGCAACTTTGGAGGCCCATAACATTGTGTGAAAACCTTTGATTGAGGTGAGGTTTAAAGCAAAGTTGTAGTTCTCATTAAGAACTTTCCAAAAATATGTCACACGCCACCTGCACACAAGAAAATCGAAATGATTCCCGACTTTTAGTGGTTGGGAATCAAATTGGCAATTTAATTCCCGGCCTTCCTTTTGGTCATAACTTGTCTTTTAAGTATTCAAATGGGTCATGTGAGCCCATTTTAAACATTTACATTCCAAGAGCTTTTCGATGATATAATGAACTTTTCAATCTAATGATTTTTGACCCCTACAATTGCCCATTGGGATTCCAAGTCCCAAAGTGAGAGCTCATTTGGGAATGTGGGGTTCATTCCCTCACACTCTCTTGCACTCCCAAGAACATGAAATGTGACTCCCGGGTTCATTCTTGACCCACACCTTCGTAAGCCCTTGCTTTGGTCACGAGCCCAAAGCTAGGGTTGCGACATTGACCATACTACCTTCTAACCTAGTTACTCTGATTCCCTACCTACCTTATTGACTTAGTTACATTATTGATATACATTTTGACTTTACCTACCCACCCTTTACCTACTTACCTTTTATTTTTTCATGATTAAGCCTATTTCTTGGCTAAACCTTTGCCTTTTGGCACAACTTATACCTATTGCTTAAACCTCCATCATTTTATGGTTAAACCTTTTCATGTTGGAAAAATATTTATGTTTTCTTAGTAGAACTTTTATCTTTTCATGGTAAAACCTTTACCTCTCAATAAAACCTATATATCTTTTTAGTTAAACCTTTACCTTTTAACGAAAATTTCAACTTTTCTTGGCTAAACCTTTGCCTTTTGGCACAACTTATACCTATTGCTTAAACCTCCATCATTTTATGGTTAAACCTTTTCATGTTGGAAAAATATTTATATTTTCTTAGTAGAATTTTTATCTTTTCATGGTAAAACCTTTACCTCTCAATAAAACCTATATATCTTCTTAGTTAAACCTTTACCTTTTAACGAAAATTTCAACTTTTCTTGGCTAAACCTATACTTTTAAACAAAACCTCCATCTCTTCATGGCTAAACTGCTACATGTTGGCAAAAGTTTTATATAATTCTTATTAAACCTTTGCCTTTTCGCAAAACCTTTACTTTTTCCTAGTTAAATTTTTACCTTTCAATAAAACCTTTATATTTTTTTGGTTAAATTTTTACCTTTTAATAAAACCTTTATCTCTTTTCAGCAAGGTTGTTAAAACTGAAATGATGCAACCATTTTGCATTGGGCACCACTTCAACATTCGTCCTAATGTGTTAGTCACATTTGTCACAACTAATGCACAAAAAACTTTCATTACATTTGAGCTACCCCCATTATGTATGATGACCAAAAATAGATTCGGTCACCATAAGATTGGTGACCAAATTTTCAATTGTCATGTCACTGAATTAGGTAACCAAAAATGAAGTGTTGAACACAATAGTAGGGTATGAGACATATTCCTTCTTAGATGGATATTTGTGATATTGTCAAATAGTTATAGCTCTAGAGGACAAATAAAAGATTGCATTTGTTACAAATTGGGGGGCTTTTATACGGAAGGTGATGCCATTTGGAGTTAAAAAATGGACCTCCAACATATCATAGAGCCATGACCAAAACATTTAGAAAGTATTTGGACAATTTTATGAAGATATTTTTGGATGATTTTACAGTGTATAATGACATGGAAAGTCATGTGTAAAAGCTCAGACTATGTTTTCAAAAGTATAGAGAATATGACATTATTTTGAATCCAGACAAATATGCATTTATGGTATTTTTAGGGATGATCTTGGGTTTTATTGTTTCCAAGGAAGGGAAACTACCATATCCAAAAAAAATACAAGTAATCGTAAACATGCCACCACTTAAGAATCCCTAGTAGATTCAAGTATTCAATGGGATGGCACAATTTTACAGATGTTTTATAAAAAAACTTTGTTGCAATTATGGCACCTATCATTAAATTAACCAAAAAAAATCTTTTCTTTGGATAAAGGAATGTCATAAGGCCTAGGAAGTGATTAAACAAAAGTATATTGAAACACTGATATTAATATCACCAAATTGGTAGGTGGAATATCATGTTCATACATATGTGTCTTTGTTAGCTATGGGGGATATGTTGTCTCTAAACATAACACAAAAGAATGATAAACCAATAGTGTATGCTTCTCGGTTTCTAAATAGAGCAAAACAAAATTATAATACAACAAAAAGAGAGGTTTTAGTAATGGTTTTTTCTTTGCACAAATTCAAACATTGTTTGTTGGGCAATAAGTTCATTTTTTATGTAGATCATATGGCATTGGTTTTTTTGGTCAACAAACCACAGGTTTCAAGGAGAATAACAATTTTTTTGATATGCTCAAAAACAATTTGGCAGGTATTTTAATAATTTTAATTATCTGGTCAATAATGGCCATTGATCCAACAATTGAAATTTTTTTTGTTGCCCAAAAATTTTCGATCGCTAACCTAAATGACTAACTGTTTTTAATTGTTTTTGGTCATTGAATTATGCAATCGAAAAATTTCAATCATTGAGTATGGCAATTAAAAGTTGGCAACTGAATGTTTTGGGTAGTAATAAAAAAACATTCAATCGAATGACTAAAAATTTCAGGGAGGTCCAAATTGTTTTTAGGGCAAACAAAAAAGTTTTGGTCAATGTTTAAAACAATAAAAAATTGGTGATTGAATTTTTCGGGTAATGTTAAAGAATAGCCACCTAATGGACCAAGGTGTAATATAATAACTTAAATTTTTTAATTCCTACACAAAAAAATGGTCATTATTTAAAAAACATTTAGTGGCCACCTGAATTTTTCTTTGATTGCTATAAGATTATGGTGACCGAATGATTTGATTTTCGATTGCCCTTAATTGTTTTTTTAGCAACCCAACTTCATTTTGACCTAGGTTAACCTTAAGTTGATTTAAACTAGCCTTATACTAACATGACACAATACTTAAACTAGGTTATTATGTCATATGAGTCCCATAAATATTATAATGGAAACTTATAAGCAAGTAATGCAAAAGGCATTAAAAATCAACAATTATTTATGGACTTACATGCGGGTATTGCAATGGATGTAAAAAAACCAGCAATTATTATGAGACCTATATTATAATGGTTATAAAAAAACTAGCAATTATTATGAGACCTATATGCAAGTATTGCAATGGTTCTAAAAAAAACCAACAACTATTACAAGATCTATATGCGGGTATTGAAGTGGTTAAAAACCAACATCTATTATGAGACGTATATGCGAGTATTCCAATGGTTATAAGAAACTAACCACTATTAGAGACTTATATGCAGGTATTGCATATTTGAAATGGCATTATGGAAATTATAATAAAAAGGTTGTAGGTATTACACAATGTTCATTTTGATCTTTGTAAACCCTAGGTAAATTAATGTTACCTATTTATATGGGCCTATTTAAGTTTTGATTCTTACATCTAAAGTATTAAGAAGATTATGAAAAAAACAACATATATAATTAGCCATATACCCATCAAACAAATGTGATTAGAAGAAAATATTATATTGATAAAAGATGTACAAATATGGGTGGATCAAAAAATGTTAAAGAACACAATGAAAAAAAAGGTTTTCTATATTATATCAAAGGACCAAAATTCAAAAATTGGGTAGTCCAAAAAATGAAAGGGTTGAAAAAACCTAACTAATTATATAAAATGGAAACCTTGAACCATATCATTATTTACAATCTTGTGTTTAGTTCGGTAAGAAGTTGCTACATTTGTAGCCTTTGTTGCATGATGAATAGTGTACAGATGGCAACGTTGCATCTCAGCCTGAATTACATTTGTAACAAACTTTTCTTTTATTGTGTCTTGAACCCTATAAACACCCAAAAACCACCAAATTAAATCTTAACACCATGAAAGAAAAAGGTGATGGCAAAAAGCTACCATCACTTTTTTCGCTAGAACATCACCATAGAAGAAGATGACGACACATTGCCATGTTGTCTTCTTCTTTATCTTCTTCTTAAACATAGAGAAGAAGGTGACAATAGCTTGTTGTCGTTGCCTTCTTTGTTCCAACAACACTGCAGAAGAAGATGATGGCGCATTGCCATTGTCTTTTTTTTCTTTAACATAAAAAAGAAGGCAACGGTAGTAAGTTATCTTTGCCTTCTTCGCTTAAAAACCACCAGAAAATAAAGCGATGGCAACAAGCTGCCATCGTTTTTTTCGCTGCAACAACACCACAAAAGAAGACGACGGCACATTGCCATCAATTTTTTCCTCTCTGTAATAGCACCATAGAAAAAAGACAATGACACATTGCCATCATCTTCCTCTTTTCAAACAAAAAGAAAACAAAACACACAAAAAAAAACCAAGAAAAAGGAAGGAGCCTACCTTCAAGTTCCAGCTTTGCCCCCTCATTTTTGGTTCTCGCTTTTACCCTTTTGTTTAAAACGATTTCTATTGGAAACATCTTCTTTTAAAAAAAAAAAAAAAAAAAAAAAAAAGAAAAAAAAAACCATAGAAAAGAAAAGAAATGCAAAGAAGGGAGGGAGCTTTCCTTCAAGCTCCCATTCTACCCTTTCATTTTTGGCTCCTGCTTCTGCCCTCCCACTGTTGTCCTTCTATTTCAAACATTTTCTCCTCGCATCTTCTTTTTTTCAAGCACAAAAAAAGAATAAAAAAAAAAAAAAAAACTAAAAAAAAAAAAACCCAACTCACTTCGGGAGCCTTTTTTTTTTTTTTTTTTTTTTTTTTCTTCTTTTAGACTTCAA
>Ga0116231_10013271_pt1 | contig 11661 bp, 8 predicted proteins | sample S1TSphgellanicum_2_FD_89695 | JGI IMG/M metagenome (GOLD analysis project Ga0116231, IMG submission 89695) | Host-associated microbial communities from peat moss isolated from Minnesota, USA - S1T2_Fd - Sphagnum magellanicum MG | ecosystem: Host-associated > Plants > Peat moss > Unclassified...
AACACAACGAAGTAAAAAGCCCCCATGACGGATGGAAAACCCACCCTGGCAGAAAGAAACCCCAGCCCCGCCCCACCTCCCCCTGCTTGGTCCTCTTAGGCACAAAAACCAAAAAAGAAAAAAAAAAAAAAAACAAAGAAAAAGGCTCAACAAAATGCCGAAAGATTCGACGAAATGCGATTCACAAACAGAAGAAAATGGAGTGCCAGAGGCTTACGCAAACCTCAAAACTCGCACTGCTCTCCGAGATCTGGGAACAAACAACAATGCGCACCAGAGAGCCAGAGGCACCGGGGGGTACTCAGCGCAACGAAGAAGGCAGCGAGACAAGGAAGACGAAGCACTTGCATTCTGCCAACGCGGGCGGGGGCGGGGGCGGGGGCTCAATACGCACCAGAATCGTCGTCCTGTACCTGTAATGATTGACACCCGGAACGTATTCCAACCCACTCCCATACACATTCCACGTAGAAACAGCACGCGTTTACGTAATGCGTCAGCACGCTACCTCGTAGTTTCCATTACCACTACATCCAATGGTCGTCAATGCAAGTTGACTCTATCTGACGGTCGCAGATACTGCTCACTCTTCATGCCTGTGTGGGATGATGGGTAAAGCATGTGTGTTGTGTGAGTGGTTTCTTTTAAACCCAAAAAATACAAAGAAATTCAAAAAAAGGAAAGAAAAAACCCAATAAAAAAAAATGGGGATAGTGAGGACTTTGGAATTCCATTTACTCTCTTTTTTTGTTATTTGAATTCATCAAATTCATATATTGCCACGATCGATCTCCAAAATTTTCTTCTTTACAAGCAAAATTTCACATCTCACCTTCTCACATCAAGAATTTACAAATCCAATTCGATCACTATTAACCATCATCTTCAATAAAGATAAACCCAAATCTCAAACCCCCTTTTGATGTGAATCCAAATGGTTGTGACACCCTTCAAGGTTGGCTATGTGAGTTAAGTGTAATTAACACTTGTTGTGCTTTCTCCAAACACAAGCTCTAATTATTACAAAATTATTTTGAATATTTCATCCTAGAATAATAGAAATGTTGACAATGTTCGCATTCAAAATATGAAGCTCTTTTGTTCTAATGGATCAACTTCGAAAGGTTCAAATGAGCCAAAGGTGATTGATAATCAAAAATTATATTTTGTACAAAAAAAAAAAAGAATGATTGTAATGAAACAAACTTTCAAGTCTTTAAACATATTCAAACGATATTTTGGTGATTTTAAAGTTATAATGAAGCTTTTGGGTGATGCTATATAAAAGCTTTGAAATTATTGAATTTGCAAACAATTTGCCCACAATTGATTTGAACACTCTAATTACCCTTGAGAGTTTCCTTTTCCTTCAAGGAGATTGCCTAGTGCAAGCAAGATATGGGTTGGAAGGTTTAGGGTTTTAATTGCCCAAATGATTGATTGTATGTTGGAAGCAGCAGATAATGTGATGATTTACCCAAAAATATCAAGATAGGTTTCCAACCCTATCCTGCAATTTACAAAGGCAATATCTGAATGGATATAAGTTCATCATTTGGTGCATATATATATATAAATTTTAATTTTTTAAATTTAAAAATAAAATAAAATAAAATTCTACCATCAATCTCCATATGGGTTGAGGGGCCCCATGGCATCATTCTCAAAATGAGATTCACCATGATGACATTGCTTTAATGGTGCCCAGCACATTGTAGCAATCTGTTAACATTTGGTATCTTAACTGCCAGAAGCCATCATAAGAAGAACACTACCTACCACTACTACCCATTTGTGTGGGACACAAACATGCAAAAGGATTAGGCACCCATGCAAGGAGCTTCATAGGGTTTGAGCCCTACCATACATTGAGTTTGGTGGTAGTGAAAGTGGTGAGCACTTGTGAGGCTGTGTGCATGGGTCCATCCATGGTAAATTCTCCATGGTAAGCTTGGACCCATGCACAAAAGCCTCACAAATCCATACTACATGGTAAATTCTCCATGGTACCCATGCACAAAAGCCTCACAATCCATACTACATGGTAAATTTACCATGCATCCATGGTAAATTCTGCTTGGTAAGGATGAGAATTGACCATCCACACATGCATTTACCATCCATACCATCCTTTTACCCTGCATGAAGAATTTTCAAATTTTTTGAAGAAAAGAAGAAGGGGGGTGTTGATAAACACAAGTGTTTTTTGGCCAAATATAATAAGCAGCACCCACCATTGCACCATAAAGGATGGATGGATGGGATGGGATGGATGGATGAAGGATGGACTCTGTTTTTTTTCAATATTCATCAATTCCATTATTCATCAATTTGTTATCCATCGAGTTCAATTTACATTTATATTTTTTTCACCCCTAATATCTTGTAAGAATATGAATAAAATAAAATAAAATTTAATGTTGAATTTCAATATGAACAAATATCCACCAACACTAATATTCATCAGATATCCAAACATTCCAAATAACAAAATATAACAATTTTTTTCTCCTAACATACATCAAGATAAAATGACAAGTCCAAAAAAATTCATTAACTCAACATTCATTACTACATCAAAATAAAATTACAAGTTGAAACATTTCATACCCAGATTTAATAAAATTTCCTTACTTTGCAGACCTCTCACTCAAAGAAGGGTTTGGGGGTTAAAAGGGGACCCAAAGACACGGTGAAGACAAGGTGACTTCAAGTTGGGTTGTTTGTAGGTAAGTAGTAAAATCAGCCATTACCAATGTATAAACCTACTTACCCTAGTAGTCATCTATTTTCTTACCTCTCTACCTATACTTTGTACCTACTTTAGGACATACCTTGTACAAGCAAATTGAACAAGGATAGGTTGGTTAGGGTTTGATGTATAACCCGATTAGCTATATACATATGTACATATGAGGTAGAGTATGAAATATTTGCCAACCAAGAGCGGTAAAATTTGAAATGTAGTGAAGTAAATTTATATGTAAAGTTTGCAAAGATATAAATTCACATGTAGTGTTAAGTTTTAGAAGTGCGTTTACCTTTCAATCTCTTTTTGCAAAGTTTTGACAGGAACAAAATCATTGTATGTTGGCGTTTATGTTAGATCCTAGGTTTAAACACATGCATCCAATTGTATCATATCTAGGTCATGAGAATGTATTAAGTTTGGTTGTTGATTATGATTTTTATTTGTTATTGCTTTTATTGGTGAAATTTTTACAAATAACTAATGCCAAGTACAACTATGGAGGATAGGGGAAAAAATCATCTTTTTTGATAGTTAAAATCCTCACATTACTTCATACATGTTGTCTTCAAACTAAAAATCTTGACAAATTAATAATTATCAATAAAATTTGGTTGTTAAATTTGTGTATTGATTATTATTAATATTATAACTTGGCAATTGCATGTGTGGAACAAAATCTGACCCAATAGAAAATTTTCAAAATGTATTTGATCATGAAGTGGAACATGAAGAGTTTCCAAAAATGTTGTGATGTCATTTATTTGCCTCACTTCTCGACAAAAAGGTTAAAACATAACTCGAACTTTTCATTAAGGCTTTGTTTCTAAAAGGTTAGGCATTAGTTATAAAATGTTAACATGTATTCATTAGGGTTGAGTTGTTGTGTGCAATTTGCACTTGTGCTTACAAAGTTTGTGGAAAATTGGAAACTTGATGATGATTTGCAACCTCAAGTATATTTGGCATTTATGTCTAATGACATTGACCTTCATAAATGTAATTCATAAAAGATTTTGTCTAGGCCATGCTTCACCCAAGGTAGATGTAAATAATAATATATCATAATTTTTTAGCAAATCTAATTGTTAATGGTGGTGATATTGTGCATGTCATTTGTGAAATTTTGTTATGGGTGATATTATTATGAAATGGTCTAAAAATGATGAAAATGCACATGTGTTAGGGTTTTTTTACTATAAAAAAAAACCATATTTAGCAAATTGCCTAATAATTTTAATTCAAGGTAGCAGCGTGTAACCCAAGGGTTTAGGGTTTGCGGAACTCACGATTTTTAGGGTTTAAGGAGATTCGGGTTTCAGTTTGTAGGGTTGAAGAAACTCAGGACATGTAAGGGGTTTAAGGAAATTCTGTGGAGAAGAAGAAGAGAGCCAGGAATTTAGGTTGGAGGGTTTAAGGAATTCTCTCCTCTTGTGGAGGAGAGACTTTCAGAAGGGAGAGAGAGAGAGAGAGAGAGAGAGAGAGAGCTTCTGGATGCAGCACCATCGTGTGAGAATTTGGTTTGGGTTCTGCAGTCCATCTGGTGGTTTTCATTTTCACCATTTTTGTTTCACCCCTTTTCGCTGCTTCCCATTAAGTTTGCAAACGTCGTCCGTTGCAAATAAAAATTCTGCAGCCTTTGGAGTGAAGAGATAGATGAGGGGGCCAAAAAAAAAAAAAAACCCACAAAAAGATTTGGAAATGCTTTGGATAAGGCTGCAACAACAACAACACCAACGGAAGCTCTGATTTATCTGTGAAGACAAAAGAAAGAGCACGGTATGATAAAGTACCAATTTTCAACCCCGAAATCTGCAGATTACTCTGTTCAAATCTTGGGAGTATGAGTCGGATGTAAGAGGGGAGAGTAACATTTTTCTTGGTTGAAAGAAACCACTTCGTCTTTGATTTCACAACTCGAGATGATAATCCAGAAATGATGATGATGTCTGAACAGACGCCAGAAGTTAGTTTAAGGGTTTGAGGGTTTAAGGGTATCGGTGTCTTCAGTTCATATCCATAGAGCCCAGTTAGGGTTTCTTCAGATCCCCTTTGTTGTGTGGACATGGGTTGTGATTTTGATCCATATGTGGTTTGGATCACTACAGTAACAATGCCTGCAATGTGGAGTCAATTGGACAAAGAATGATGATCGGTGAATGGGATCAACTACTGGGTCACTTGTGCTGATGTTGATGAAGCTCCACAATCTAAAAATGAATGGAAGCAGCAGCAGCAAATTGTGGATGTGTAGATTCAAGATCCCCTTTTGCAGATTGCTGTGGTCTCTCCTCATCTTCTGTTGGTAAGGTAAAAGACACAAACTCAGGTGTTGTCAGTCAGTATGTCAGCATTAGGCCTCTAGAAATCAAATTTCAGCAAGTGGGAGAGGGACTAAATTCTTTGATATATACTCAGGGCTGGGGTTCAGAAAGTCACTCTGTGAAATGAGGAAGGTGAAGCTGAGGAAGTGACTGTAATCTCATCTGGAGAAGTGTATTGGTTCCCGATGGAGATAGAGATCTTTGAGACATCTCCAGCCAGTTGGTCAGGGTCGATGAAGCACAGAAGCTCAATGTGGAATGGATATAAGACCACTGTAATGGCGGTGTCAGCTTGGATTGACCAAAAAGAGATGGAGTTAATGAAAGCACATTCTTCTCTGGCCTGTTTCAGCAATGGGTGACTCAATCTCTGGGTTCATGCAATAGGGACAAGTTGAGGTGCCATCACTGTTTGTTCAATCTCCACACCATTGTCACAGCTGTTTTATTTGGGGCATTAATGATGGCACTTCGATTTGGAAGTAAGAAGAGAGCTGCACAACTCCAGGATTGTGCTACTTTTTTCTCTCAGAGCAGCACTGCTGTTCTCAGAATCATGAGCCCTGGATTTTACCCTGGATATCGCCATTGGTTTCATGTTAAAACCATTTATTCAGGAAAATCTGCAACTGGACTGAGAGGTGCCAGATCCAACCTGGCACCTAGTTTGTTGTCGGTGCAATTGTCAAGAATACTAGATCAAAGATCCTCTTTGAACTTCAAGCTTTGGACATCAACCCTGGTAGTACATTATGGTACAGGCAGTGATGTGGTCACAAAGAAAAAAAGGGCACCCCCACATTTGTATGGTGCAGGATGGGAGCAAGGATGGGAAGATGTTCGTATTTCTGTCTGGTGGGATTTTGAGAATTGCCATATTCCAGTGGGGTTTGAAGTACACAAGGTGGGTTACAACATAGTTTCAGGGCTGCGGACAAGTGGTTTCAAGGGTCCAGTTTCAATTGCTGCATATGGTGATATACTGCAAATATCACGGAGTGCACAAGAGGCTCTCACCTCCACTGGCATCCGCCTCTGCCATGTCCCTTGTGGTAGGGGACTATGCACTGTCCCTCTCTCTGTTTTATGAAGCTTAACCTTGAAACATATGGTTCATCATATAACAAATACAATTGGGAAAAGCTTATATATCTGATATCTGGGAGACAGCTCAGTGGTCAGACCTCCCAGAAATTCAATATTGAAGTTAAAGACAGAATCTTGTCCAGCTACAAGAATCCTAGATTGGAACCATTGTCATCAACCCAGCTAGAATGGGGGTTCATGGAGTAAAAAAGTCAGTATACAGTATGGGAACCTTGAGGCTTCTGAATCTGAACATTGAAGGGATGCACAATTGACATGCTTGATGTAGGCACTGGATCTTTCTACTTCTTGGAATTTTCCTTGTTATCCTGAGATTTCTATCTTGTTTTCTGTGTTTTGCACTCACACAAGACCACATGCCACATGCAGGAGGGAAAGATTCCACAGACAGAGCACTCTTGGTGGATCTCATACTGTGGACAGTTGAACATCCCCCACCTGCACACTTGTTTCTAATATCTGGAGACCGAGATTTTTCAGACATGCTCCACAGGCTCCGGATGAAGAACTACAATATTCTGCTGGCATGCCCATCGGGGGGTGTTGTGTCTCCTGCATTACTGGGAGCTGCTACTCATGTGTGGCGCTGGAATAGCCTTGTGAGAGGAGAAGGTCTACAGGGTGCTTTTTCTTCTTTAGATCCAAAACCACCAGACATGACACCACCTCAAAACAATGGTGTACCTAGATCAGCACCACCAGACATGGTGCCACCTCAAAACAATGGTGTACCTAGATCAGCAGTCCCTCCTATTTCACCTCCAGCATCTCCAGCCCAAGAAGAGTCCTCCTCTTCTGCAATGCACTCAAAAGCTTGTGAACTGGACACAGCTGGCAAAACTGAGCAAAACAGATCTGTACGTGGGGTGCCAAAGTATGTGCTGCAGAAGCTTGAAAGGCTGTTTGACTCACATCCCAATGGCATTCTGCTTCATGATCTGCAAAATCACCTGATCCAACAGGGCATAAAATTTCAGAGGGATTTTTATGGGCATGGCCAGATTGTTCCATTCCTCCTTGCAATCCCAGAGGTTGTCAAAGTGGAGGGCCCTGTGAAGGATAAGAGGTCTTGGACCTATTTGCTCACTCCTACACAACGGAAAACATCATCAAGACCTGACAGCAACACATCTGCAGATAAAGCTGATGGTAGTGGTGGCCAGCCACCAAGTCCTTTGCCTCAGGCTGATGTTTCTCATGAGAATCTTTTGTCAGCCGACAGGACTCTAATAGTGTCTGTAGAGGGATCTGGAACAGCACCTCCTGCACAGCAACCTGAAAGTCCTCCATCTTCTTCTGAGAATGACATGGGATTGTCACCTTCACTACCCATGTCATCATCTTCTGCTGGGAAATCAAAAGAGGAAAGTGGGATATCAAAAGATATTCACAATGTGAAACCAAAAGATTCTGCATCCCCCCAGGTGCATCCACAAAGTTTGGAACTGAAGCCCATGCCCTCAGCCCCTCAGGAAGAACAAACACATCCCACAGAGGGCTTAGGTTCATCACCAACACCTGCAGAGCTTGTTGATGATGTCAGTCAAGCACACAAAACCTCTTTTTGGGCTTCCTTCATTCAAGCAGTTCGGGGTTGGGTTCAAAGAAAGGAAGTCTCTGTTGAGCGAGGTAGATTCTGTTCTACTGAAGTACCCATCAAAACATTTGAAGCTCATTGTCTCAGTTTAGCCAGAGGCTATTAGATATGTGTTGGAATGTGTTATGGGTTTTGGATTATTTGCTATATGCTTTCGTTTTATATGTGCAGGTCAGTTGAGGATGAGAAGCAGCAAAAGTGATGCCATTAGAGCTGGGACAGATGCTGTAGTCCCAGAGGCTCACATGACAACTTTTAGGCCACCATCACATTCATCATCAGCCAGTAAGAGTCTGGATGGGAATGATGACACTGGGCATGGGTGTATTGGAAAGGTAGGTGAGGCTGATGAGGCTAAGTCCAAGGAAAATGACAGACAGGCACTTGCAGGCAGAGGGAATGAAGGTCAGGCTGAAGAGCTAAGGTGTAAGGAAAAACTGAGTGAAGAATCGAAGCAGAATGTTACCATCCCTGCTGCTGCTGAAGAGTCTAAAGGACCTACTAGTGAGAAGTTGGGTACTGATGCCAAAGGTGGTGATGCAAGTGTGTCTGTGAGTAAGCCAGAGCAACAAGATCCTTTGGAGGTCAGTAAAGCATATTGGAAAGCACTGCTCTTTAGAATGGGAAGGATACAGACAACAGTGTCATCCTCAAATCTGCCAAAGACCTCTGAGCGTAAAGACTTGCATGTTAATGAGGAGGAACTTTGTAAGCAGACATGGAATGAGCTTCTTTCTCAGTCTGAGAAGGCCATACCGCTGACTGAAGAATCAAATCCACTACTGCCACAGTCGGACACCAAACGCACCTGGAATGACTTTTTCTTTGGACCTAAAAAGAGTGAGATTCATTCGCTGCCAAGTGTGATGAATGAACCAGTAATAGTAACAACAACAAAATCTGCCACAGAGATCAAGAAGCAGCTTGTACATCAGATTGAAAGGAATGACACAAATTTATCTCTTGATCTACCCACAGATATGATGCCCTCTCTTCCTCAACAGATAAATCTAGCAGACTTCCCTACTTCAAGTACTGAACTGACAAGCATGTCAAAGGTTTTGGTAAATGAGACTGAAATGCCACAGTCGCAGAAAAAGGATCCACAATCAGATGGGAAGATGACAGGTTCATCAGGATCAAGCTCTGCTGAAGAAAAGTCACAGTTGCAGAAAAAGGATTCACAAGCAGATGGGAAGATAACAGGTTCATCAGGATCAAGCTCTACTGTGGTGGCACCTCCACCACTGGCTGAAGGTCTTCAGACATCTCCATCTGCCTCTATTATTGCTGAGCAGGGTTACCCCAGTTTCCAACAGTTTCAAGTGTGGCTTGGAGGTAATTGCTTCTCTTGTTTGGCAAAGGACAATGCTGCAAACATAATAGGTCCAATGCTCCTTAAGTGATTTCTGGTCAAGGCACCAATTTCAGCATTGGGTAGTTTGTTTTTTTGCTTCTGTTTAATGTAGTCAGTAGCTCATGCCTGAAATGGAAAAGACCTGTCTCTCATGAGCAGTGTTGCGATGTAACAAGTTAAGGTTCTTCTTACTTACAATAATGTATGAACAGGTTTTTTGGAGCGATCTATTGCACACAATCCAACTGTGCAGAGACGTGGGATGGACATCTCTGACATAAAACCAGCATTTGAAAAGGAATTTGGGATGAAACTTGACCCTCGGGCTTATGGCTTCTTAAAAGTGAAAGAACTGGTTGTTGCAATCCCTGACATTGCAGAAGTTGTCTGTCCTAGACATGAACAGGTGTTTCTGTTTCCAGTTAAAAGCTCTGCAATCAGAGGCACAGCAAAGAAGTACCATCGGGACTTGAAGAATGACTGTGAGCAGCTTCTGCGGAAGCTGTTGTTGGAGAATCCTCAAGGCATTCCAGCCAGTAAACTGAAGCCAGCATTTGCAAGCCATTATGATTATGTGCTAGATCATCGCAGCGAAGGATACCCAAGACTCTCTGACTTGTTGCGACTGATGCCAGATGTCGTTATGATCACACAGAGTGCCACAGGGGTTCAGCTTCTTGCTGCTTCAAACCAGCTCCGTGCTGATTACTCCATCCAAACAGGAAGTTCCTTTGAACCTATGACAGAAGGACCTAAAAATACTACCTCTGAAGAACTTACAGATGAAGGTGAGGAATCATCTTGTCTCCAAGAAGAGCTTCCACCCCAAGCTTTGGATGACCAAAGTTGTTCCACCATACCCTCAGAACTTGAAGCACCTGGCTTAGCTCCCTTCAACCCAGGATCACAACCTTCAAGCCTTTGGGAGACACCCTTGAGCTCAAAGGAGTCACCTTTGACTCAAGACCAACCATGCAATAGAATGCAAGAGCCAGCTGGCTCCTGTCTGCTAGAGGAAACAGTCGCCAGAGATGAAGATGAAGGTTCCAGTGGTGCCCAGCATTCTTTGGTCTGCAAAGTTGAAACTACAATAGCAGTCAATGCACCTGATGACCCGTCACCTCCTCATGTGAAACCTTTACCTGAGAAGTCTGTGTTATTGATGACAGTGTCAAGTCCTTCAGAAGAGGTTGATGTTGAGAGATTGAGTGAAGAAACCAATGTGGCAGAAGATTTTCGATGGGACTCAGCAGAGTCAGTGATGGTGACCCAACCAGAGCATTTTGCAGGTGGAGCTCTTGCCTACTGTCCTGGTTATTGGAAAATGCTGCTTTTTGCATTTGAATGATATGGGTTGTATCTGGGTGAGAGTCTGATTGGTCTGGGTCTGTTTCTGCAGCACTACCTGAGGCAGCAGGAGAAGCAACGGATGAAAAACCAGTAGAGATTGAAGATTCTTTGACACAATCAGAAACTTTAACTTCAGGTGCTGTGCAATTGCGTGGAGCTTGTCCAAATACTACCAGTGGAGTCATTGCTGAGAAAGAAGAAACCTCCGTATGGAATTCTAGTTCCAATGTCAGTGAAATTGAAGCAGATACTCCATCATCTTTGCAAGCAACTGAAAGTTCAGACAGGAGCAGCTTTTTGGAAGAAGAGCATTGCAGTACCAGTGAGGTAGCAAATGCTGTTGATGGAGACAATGGCATCTCTGGTGGTTCCCAACCACTTTGTGGTGGGGATGCTCATGGTAGTTTTACTACCCATGCAGGTGATAACAGTTTTGTCAACATTGACAATAGAAAGAATGATGTTAGTGGGAAGGATGCTTGTTACAATTCAAGTGAGGAACATATGCCACCAGCTGAATCCTTGGCCATGACCAGGGAGGTGAGCAATACAAGTGAGTCAAATTTTGAATTCAGTGGTAGTGGAAGTTTGGAGAAAGTAGACACAGATGTGATGGCTCCAGCTAGTACAAGTGGTCAAGAGGATCAGGCTCAAGAAGAAGACCAGGCCAGTGATGTTTCCTCTGCACCTCCAATAGCAGCACCTAAGCCTGTAAGGAAAAGCCTGTGGCAACGCCTGTTTGAGTGAAAGGGCCCCACATTTGTTTTGTAGCATTTCAGTTTGTTGTTTTGCCACTCAGATAATGAAATTTGATTCTCTGATTCATAATGACATCGCCTCATGTACTTGGCATGAAGGTGAGATTTCAAAAGGCTTCAATGTAAAGGCCATTATCATCAAGTGGCATGAACCCCCTTGTGCACCAATGTCTTCAGCACTGAAATCATGATTGTTGCTGTTGACGCACATTGTTCTATGTTTTCAATTCAGTCTTGCAAGGATGATGTCTTTGGGATTTCATGAGGTACCCAATGATCTGATAGTATTCTCAAAAAGCTTTGAACTTTAGGTTTTTGTGGCTGAAAAATAAAGCAGAGGTCAATTTGTTTGAAGATCTTCATAGCTTCAAAGTTGCAGAGGCTTCAGATTTGATCTCTTGGTTGGATTTCTTATTAGA